>WBZN01000009.1_pt1 | contig 303342 bp, 299 predicted proteins | sample 5204281 | NCBI WGS metagenome assembly WBZN01 (sample SAMN12344347, study PRJNA552823) | activated sludge metagenome | biome: Activated sludge suspended growth; feature: Nitrification reactor; material: Wastewater; isolation source: activated sludge from nitrification reactor of wastewater...
ATTGTTTTTGTGGATAACCAGGATTTGACATTTCTTTCAATCGTATCCAGCACCAATGGGTTTGACATCTTGCAGTCATTAAGTAATCGACCAATTATTTCCTTTTTCTCATTGTCAGACATGTTTGCGCTAAATAATCGCAAGTAGGGACCGTTGTAAGCATTTTCTTGCCTAATTTCGTCCACCGAATATTTACCATCCGTGCCCTTTTTAACTTTATATGTAATCCTTTGGCCATTGGGCAAGGTAACGCCAACATCTCCATTGCTCTGGTAGTCATATGATCTACCAAAAATGGCCCCCAGCTTGGCTTGTCCAGAGGCCACTGAAGATGGAAATAGGCCACATTTTTGAAGTGATTCATAAATGGGAGCGTAGGACGACGGACTTTGTGATGATGGGAGTGAGCCGCCAGAGCTTGTCCAGACATTCACTGCACGTGCAACCGCATTTCTAGTACATGAATTCGTTCGATTATCTAATTCTGAATAATCAGTCGCTGCATGGGAGTGTTGACCAACTGACAGAAAAGCAAAAATTGCAAAGCTTAAGAGCCCATCTTTCATAAAAGAATCTCCTCATAAGGCTTATCGGCAACTTGAGCGTTAAGTTGAATCGTTCACCCTATCGGAACTAGCCTGGCCTTTTGATCCTACAGAATCGTAAAGATGATCTCAACCTAGGACTTGCACAACCCGGGACCGAATTTCAGTGATATTAATTTTTAGTAAATCAATCAAAGAAGAGCCAAAAGAAGAGCCCAAAATTGGGGTGACCGACGGGGCTTGAACCCGCGACCCTGGGAATCACAATCCCATGCTCTACCAACTGAGCTACGGCCACCACTAGAGCTGTCTTTTTTAAGCGCTTGGGGTCTAAAGTGCAAGAAAAAATAAACCTCGCCTGAGGCTAATAATCACAAGGAGCGACCTGGGGCTGGGCTTTGCATAAAACTTGGGCTTTTTCGGCGTCAAGCCTCGTGTCTTCAGCCCATTCTCCATTGGCATTGCAGCGGCGGCGCACGCAGCCGACCTGGGGGCGAGTGACCTGGCAAAGTTTTTTTTCACCCTTCGGATTCCCCTCGCAAGTCCAAGCGCACTCGTTGAATTTTGCAAAAGGAGCCGCGCAGATCTGACCGGGAAGCCGTTGCCGTCCGGCTTCGAGTCTTTTCTTCTGGGCCCGGGCCAGATCGGCCTTCTTAAGCGCGGCTTCGGCTTTGGTCTGAGCTTGAAGCTCGGCGGGATCAATCTCCGTGACCGCAGTCAACTTCCCGCGCGGAATTTTACGGCCCTTCAGTAGAATATCGTAGGCGACCTTCCCCTCTTCGAGAATTCCCTGAAAGCCGGCCCGTTGGCCTTTTTTGACGGGCACCGCCTCGTCCCCGTTCATGCAGGAAAAATCAACTTGGCCCTCTTGGACTTGGATTTCACTGAAGGCCTTTTCCGGATTATAACTGATTTTGAAAGTCGCCGCGGGCGCAATGAATTCAAACAAATCCGAGTGCAAAGCGACATTGTAAGTTTTCGTATTCAAAGCCTGCCACTGCATTTGGCCCCTTTGCAAAAGCACCACCGGGGCCTCGCCGGTTTCCCAGGCAATGGCGGGAACGCGAATTTGCGAGTTTTCAAAAAGGGTCAGTTCCCGCTGACCGTCCCAACTGATCTTCACGGTGGACTGAGGCCCGGTCTCGATTTCGGCTCGGCCCTTCAAAGCCATGCCTTTTTTTGCGGAGATGGATTTGTTATCCATCCCGACCAACAGAACTTTCCCCCGCACCTCTTGAATCAGGGGATAGGAGTTTTTAGCAAGGGCCGAAAAAGGCAATAGAAGACTTAAAGCGATGCTTGAGAGTTTCATCCGCTTCATTTGATTTTCCTCTCTTGTTGCGCTTTTTTTTCGAGCTCCCACAGCTTTCCCCAACGCAGAAAAATCGAATAGGCGGCCCCGATCGCAATGATGAACCCCGGAAGACCATCGCGAAAGCCCGCCTTCCAAAAATAAGTTTCTAAAAACTTCACGAAGGGCTTCAAAATTAATTTCGTCAGTGAAAACTTTTGACCCTGTTCAAAACGCTCCCGCGCCCCCAGGCTTGAGTAGTTGTCGTTGGTTCGCACTTGGTCGCTGATATCGTCAAACACCCAATGGAGTAGATCGTTTTCCAAAAAACCCTCCTCCTGCACTTCTACTTTTTCGTGGAGGGCCGAGGTGCTCCAGCGTGCATACCGGCGGTGAAAAAGACGCAGTTGATAATCAGGATACCAGCCGCCGTGACGGATCCAACGTCCCAAATGGTAGGACAGTCGCGGCAGCCGGTAGCCCACTTCCGGGCGAAGATTTTCTAATTTTTGCGCGATCTCGTTGGCGAGCTCAGGACTCAGGGCTTCGTCAGCGTCCAGAGACAAAATCCAGTCATGGGTCGCTTGCTCTGTGGCAAAGGCTTTTTGCGCGCCGAATCCCCGCCATTTTTCCTGAATCACGCGGGCCCCGCATCTTTTTGCAATCTCTACCGTGCGGTCGCTTGAAAAGCTGTCAACAACCAAAATCTCGCCTGCAAAGGGCACTGACTTTAAACAGCGCTCAAGATGGGCTTCTTCATTCAAAGCTATGACAACAAGAGACAAAGATAAGGATGACATGAATCCACGTTAGGGGGAGCATCCAGTCCTTGTCAAATAAGACTTCCATCGATAGGATTTCAGGAATGAGGTTTCCAATGCACAAATTCCTTTCTCTTTTTGCCGTCAGCTTCTTTTTGCTGCCCCAGGCCCAGGCCTTTTTAACCATCGGAGAAAGTGGCGAAGTCGTTCCCGCCAATCACTACCAAGTGGGGGCGGAGCCTCAGTTGCTGCTCAATCGGGGCGGAGGCTTTAACTTCAATGGATTTATCGACGCGAACATCAATGACTCCACCAGCGCTCGTTGGGTTTTAGGCGGTGGTGCGGTGGATTTCAGCACCATGGCGAGCATTAAATTCGTGCCCTTTCCCGATGTCGATAATCAACCGGCCATCGGCATTCGCGTGGGCATCGGCTATGCCCGGGATGAGGATCAAAATCTTCTCTTTGGTCAGGTGGCTCCGCTGGTGAGTAAAAAAACAACCACAGATATCGGTTTACTGATTCCTTACGTCGCTATCCCTTTAGAACTCGTCAACGCAAAAAGCGAAAACTATTCGAGCTCGCGCTTTGTTTTCGGCAGTGAATACATTCACCCCGACCTCAAAGAGGTCCGCTTCGGCGGAGAGCTTGGCATAGAGTTGAATAAGTCGTACTCTTATCTTTCTGTTTACGTCACTTTGCCTTTTGATAGCTCGAAAGGTTTTTTCAAGTAGGATGATACCAATGTTTTCATGGCTTCGCCAGGATGGCCGAAACTTAATCGCAGCGGATCTCTATGTGGATTTGGGAACCGCAAACACCGTGATCACCGGGCGCGGAAAAGGCGTCATTCTCAATGAACCCTCTTTGATCGCCTATCAACAATTGGATCGCGGCAAAAAGCGCGTGGTCGCCGTGGGCTTTGATGCGAAAGAAAAGCTCGCGCAGACCCCCGGAAATATTTTTGCGCAAAAACCCATTCGCGACGGCGTGATCGCGGACTTTGAAACCACCGAAGTGATGCTGAAGCATTTTCTCAGTAAGCCGGGAGTGAAATCTGCTTTTTCACGCCCCCGCGTGGTGGTCTCCCTCCCCTACGGCGTCACCGAGGTCGAAAAGGCCGCGGTGGTGGAATCCTGTAAGGCCGCGGGCGCAAAGCAAGTGTACCTGATCGACGAGCCGATGGCCGCGGCCATCGGTGCGGGGATCCCGGTGCGCTCGGCGCAAGGCAATATGATCGTCGATATTGGCGGCGGCACCTCGGAAGTAGCGATCATCGCCCTTGCGGATATCGTTTACTGCGAAGCCATTCGCGTCGGCGGGCACAAACTCGATGAATCCATCGTCGACTATTTCCGCAAGGTCAAAAAAATTATCATCCCTGAAACCACGGCTGAGTACCTCAAAATTGAAGTGGGCACCGCGGTGCCGAAAAAAGATATCCGCACCGCGAGCATTTCGGGCCGACACGCCGACACGGGCATGACAAAAAATCTTGAAGTGACTTCAGAAGATGTGGGCCTTGCGATGAACAGTTGCATCCAAGAAATCATCAATGCCATTCACAAGGCCATTGAAAATACACCGCCAGAACTTGTTTCTGATATTATCGAAACAGGGATCACCTTGGCCGGCGGAGGCGCTCTCATTCGCGATCTCGATCTGCGGATCCAAAATGAAGTTCGCCTTCCCGTTCGCGTCGCTGAAAATCCTTTGATCGCTCTCGCGAAGGGCGGCGAAATGGTTCTCAATGATCCTGATCTGCTCGATAAAATTCAATTGGAAGTTTAGCGCAAAACGCTTGAACGCGGACCCGAGCGAATGTCTTCGCGGATCAGTTGCAAAAGTTTTTTCGCGACCGGTCCCACGCGAGAGTGGTTAATCGGTTGTCCCTCATACTCTGTCACCGGCAAAATATCCAAAGTCGTGCCGGCCATCATCACCTCACGCACTTCGAACAGTTCCTTTTCAGCAATGGGCCGGACTTCGATCTTTTCTAAATCTGTTCCGAGCAAGCTCTGCGCCAGTTCAAAAGCCCTCGTCATGATCGTTCCACGCAAAATCTGTTGCAAAGGCGGATGGACCAAGTGGCCTGCGTGAGAGACGATCAGGATATTTTCGGTGCTGCTTTCGCCTAGATTATTATTTTCATCGAGGGCTACGGTGAAGTCTAAATTCCGATCGACCGATTCTTTCTTCATCAGGACGTTCGGTAAATAGTTGCAGGTTTTGATTCGCGCAAGCCACGAATCCTTGATCGGAATAGCGCTTCTTCCGATGCGCACTCCTTTTTGGTATTTTTCTTCGGGAAGATTTTTAAAAGGCGTGATGACAACGTACAGCTGGCTTCCCACGGAATCGTAAGGATTGGGACTAAAGAGTCCAGGACCGCGAGATAGATAAAGTCTGATAATGGCGTCCTGCAGGCCTGAAGCCCGCAGAGTTTGGTGAATGACATCGGTGATTTCGTCACGGGACATGGGTAAGACCAAGGAAATCTGCGTCGCTGAATGCACCAGACGGTCTAAATGCTCTTCTAATAAATAAATTTTACTTTGAACGCATTTGATCGCCTCGAAAACCCCGTCACCTCGATGCACCAGGTGATCATCGATCGGCACCAGCATCCACGCCGGATCCTTCACGATCCCGCCCAGCCAAGAACTGTACATAGCGGCATAGCTGTTTTGGTGAGGATGGGTCTTCGCGCTATATTTTTGCTGCGCTTCAATTGAAGTCATGATGGAAATTTTCATCGTTTAGTTATTATACTGAAAGAAGTTCGAAATACCACTCATGAAGGAGATTTTCATGCAAGGAAAGCTATTATTCACTCTGACGGCATTCAGCTTGGCTCTCGGCGCCTGTCAATCCATGAAGGGTCGTTCGGAAGCAGCAAAGGCAAAAGCGCCCGCGGCCGTCGTCGCTCCTGAAGAAAAGGCCGTCGTTCTTACGCCCCCTGAAAAAGCTCTGCCGCCCACAAGCGCGGATAAAAACGCGGCCCTCGATGCCAATGCTTCCACCGCGGCAGCTGAAGATCTCAAAATTAAGCTTGTTCATAATAGAGCTAAAGCCGTGAAGGGCTCGGCCGCTCACGAAGCCGCTGCGGAAAAAGTTCCTTCTGAAATTGCCGCTCCTTTACCAACACCAGGATCACCCGGGTCGGCATCGGAGGCGACGGCTGAAACAGCCAGCGAAGGTCTAGGTACCCGCAAGGTCGGAGCCGTTTCGGCCGATAAAGCTTACGGCTGGTTGCGCCACGGAAATACCCGCTACGCGAAGGGACATTTTCGCCGAGATGGGGCTAGCAAAAAAGACCGTGCCCGCCTGCTCAAGGGACAAACCCCGCATGCCGCCGTGCTGAGCTGCAGTGATTCCCGCGTCCCGCCCGAAGTGGTTCTGGATCAAAAATTAGGCGAAATTTATGTGGTTCGGGTGTCGGGGAAAGTTTTGAACTCAAATACCACGGCCGCTTTGGAATATGCCGTTCAATATCTGGGGACCAATTTGGTTGTGCTGCTAGGTCACGAGAACTGTGACGCTTCGGAAGTGGATGTCCGCGCGACCCTGCTTGAAAAGTCGCAAATCCTGCGTGACGCTTTGGCTTCAGGTGGGGTAAGAGTCGTTTCGGCTTTCTATGATCTCAAGTCCGGTCTGATCGACTGGAAAGAAGAACCGAAAGCGGACTTAAAAGCAGAGACCAAGGCAGAAAAAAAAGCAGAAAAACCAGAGACGACGCCAGAGCCTAAGCCCGGCTCCAAATCAGACTCTGAATCCAAGTAGTTCTGTCTTGAAGCTTTGCACCTCATCAGGAGATCCCATGCGAAAAATACTCATCACCTGCGCCCTCCCCTATGCGAATGGCTATTTGCATCTGGGCCACCTTGTCGAGTATTTGCAGGCCGATTTCTGGGCCCGCTTTCAAAACATGCGCGGCCACGAATGCCTTTACATCTGTGCCGATGACACCCACGGCACTCCGATCATGGTGAAGGCCCGCGAGCTCGGCATCAAACCCGAGACCTATATTGCCCAATCGCACCGCGAGCACACTCAAGATTTCTCTGATTTTCAAGTGCGCTTTTCCAATTACGGCTCGACCAACTCCGAAGAAAACAGGGCCTTGTGCGAGGAATTCTACGGCCATATGAAGGCTAAAGGCCATATCGCGATCAAAGAGATTCAGCAGCTCTACTGCGAACACGATAAAATGTTTTTGCCCGATCGCTTTGTCAAAGGCACCTGCCCTAAGTGCAGCTCCAAGGAGCAATACGGGGACTCCTGCGATGTCTGCGGATCGACCTATTCGCCTGCTGATTTGAAGGACAGCCACTGCGCCATCTGCGGGACAGCGCCCGTTGAAAAGCCCAGTGAGCATATCTTTTTTAAACTCAATGATTTCAAAAAATATTTAGAGGACTGGCTTCCTCAGCACACGGCTCCCGAAATTTGCAAAAAGATGCTCGAGTGGTTCAATGAAGATCTGCGCGACTGGGATATTTCCCGCGATGAACCCTATTTTGGTTTTGCCATTCCGGGAACGGACAATAAAAAATTCTTCTACGTTTGGGTGGATGCCCCGATGGGTTATATCGCCTCCACTCACCAGTGGTGCAAAGCGAACGGCCGCACGCTCGCCGAATTTTGGAAAAGCGAGGACAGCGAAATTTATCATTTTATCGGTAAGGACATCACTTACTTCCATACTCTCTTCTGGCCAGCTTTGCTCAAATCGGCGGACTACCGTTCACCCAACGCGGTCCACGTGCACGGGCATCTGATGGTGAACGGCGAAAAAATGTCGAAGTCAAAGGGGACTTTCCTGGCCGCGCGAACCTACCTGAATCATTTGAAACCCGATTTTTTGCGCTACTATTACGCCACGAAACTCAATGGCAGCGTCGACGATATCGACTTGAATTTGGAGGATTTCATCTCACGCGTGAATTCCGATCTGGTAGGGAAAATCACCAATCTCGCCTCGCGGGGCGCGCAGATGCTCAGCAAAAAAATGGACGGCACTTTGAGCGAGCCCGATCCGCAAGGTTTAGCGCTGATTGCTCTCGCCCAAGAAAAGTCGGAAGTCATTGCCGCCTACTACGAAGCCCGAGATTTTTCAAAGGCCATGAATGAAATTCGCGCCCTCGCTGACGAGGCCAATAAATACTTCGACGAAAAGGCTCCCTGGAAAACTCTCGAGGCCGATCCACCAGCGACTAAGAAGGTTCTCACCACGACTTTGAATGTTTTTCGTATTCTCAGCATTTATCTCAAACCCGTTTTGCCTCTGTACACCGAAAAAGTCGAAGCTCTCTTGGGCGAAGCGCCCTATCAATGGAAAGATATCCAAACGATTCTTAAAAATAAAAAAATTCAGAACTATGAGCATCTTATGAACCGCATCGAAGCGGATCACGTCAAAGCCATGGTCGAAGAAAGCCGCAAAATGAACGAAGATCTGCAAAAAAAGAAAGCTCCCGCTGCTGCGGCCGCCTCCGCACCGCCGGCCACGGGCTCTTCCGTCGCCTTAGCAGAACGCAATGGCGAAAAATCAGCCGAAATTGAATTTGATGATTTTATGAAAGTCGATCTGCGCATCGGAAAAATCATCCAGGCCGAAGAAATCAAGGAAGCCGATAAACTGCTGCGGCTGCAGGTCGACATTGGTCAGGGCGAAACACGCCAGATTATTGCCGGCATCAAAGCGGCTTACAAGGCCGAGTCCTTGGTGGGCCGCCAAGTTCTTGTCTGCGTGAATTTAAAACCCCGTAAAATGAAATTCGGCATGTCCGAAGGAATGGTTCTCGCGGCCGGTAACGGGGGCAGCGATCTTTTTGTTCTTGCGGCCGACGAAGGGGCCCAGGTCGGTCAAAGAGTGAAGTGATCATCTCAGGACCGCCGCGAAAATTTTTAGAAGAGATCCTAGCCCTGATGAAAAAGCTTGAGTTCACCTCTCAGGATGCGGCTTTTGATCGAGATCTTCTGGATCAAGTGAAAAAACAATTGGCGGTCTTAAAAACCAGCGAAGATCCCGCCGTTCAACGCCTTTCCGAGATTGAAAAACATCTGCACGCCGGGATGAGCTTACGCCATTTTGTTAGTTTTGTGATCCCGCTCGAGCGGATTTTGAGCAAATCCATCGACGACGGAGATTTTCTTATCGCCGAAAAGGATGGTCAAAAAAAATCCAGCGCGGAGCCCCTGCCCTTGGTTTTTGTTCTCGACAATATTCGCTCGGCCTTTAACGTTGGCTCGATCCTGCGTACGGCGGAGTGCCTGTGGATCGAAAAAGTTTACCTCTGCGGCTATACGGCAACGCCCGAGCAGGACAAGGTTCTGCGCACAGCCCTGGGCACCGAAAAATTTATTCCCTGGGAAAGCGCTACTTCGACCCTGACGCTTCTTCAGGATTTAAGCTCGCAGGGCTACCAAGTGATCGCTCTCGAGACCGCGCACGCAGCCCTTCCCCTCACCCAATTTTTTTTGCAAAAACCGACCGCCCTGGTGGTCGGTAACGAACGCTTTGGACTGTCGCCAGATATTTTAAAAGTCTGCCACGAAATAAGACGCATTCCCCTGCGGGGTCAAAAAAATTCTCTCAATGTGGGCGTCAGCCTCGCCGTCAGCGGTTTTGAATGGTTGAGGCAATGGCAACAGAGATAGTTTACCAACCCATCGGCACTTTCCAATCGCCGCAAGTTCATCCTTTCGATGCCGGCCGGCAACCTGATTCTTCGCACGCGAAGGGCGTGATCCACCTTTCTCCTGGGCAAAATTTTGAGCAGGCCCTTCTGGGCCTTGAAGGCTTTTCTCATATTTGGGTGATTTTTCAATTTCACCACAATACCCACTGGCATCCGATGGTCAGTCCCCCGCGAGGAAGTGCAAGCAAACAGGGCGTTTTTGCGACGCGCGCCCCCTACCGGCCCAACAATATAGGTCTCAGCGTCGTCCGACTGGAATCGATCTCGGGTTTGAAAATCTCCGTCGCTGAAGCCGATCTTCTAGATGGCTCGCCCATTTTAGACATTAAACCTTATTTGAAATATGTGGATGCGAGAACAGACGCTACCGATGGTTGGATTCGCGAAGAACCTAAATTACAAATCTCTTTTACCGAAAAAGCGCAAGAGCAATTTGTTTTTTTAAGCGAGCTCGTTCCCACCCTTGCCGGCAATCTCAAGGGCTTTCTGCAACACCAGCTGGAATACGACCCGATCAACACCAAGAAAAAACGCGTGCGTGCGCTCGAAGGCGGCCTCTATGAAATCGCCTATCGCACCTGGCGAGCCCAGTTTGTTTTTTCAACCGAGAATTCATCGCTGCAGATTTTAAATTTCACTTCGGGATATTCATCGACGGATCTCGCCTCCAGCGAAGATCCCCATGCGGATAAAGAAGCTCATCGAAAATTTTTGAAATTCCGACCTAAAACTTAGCGATTCCCCACAGGGCTCCCCAACCGAGGGCCAAGAAAAAGCCAAAACACAGAAGACTCCACAGATAGCTTGCAATCACGTATCGGCCGTCACTTTCCATCTGCCCGAGGGCATTGAGCAGGATCGCGACAGCCGGGACAGTATTAGAAAAGGGAATTGGCAGCGGAAGCGCCAGCAAAACTCCGTTGATCGCCATCGTCCAAAAACTGAGAACGCGAAAGCTTTTTTGCGTGAAGAAAAAATCCCAGCGCGCATAGATGCGCCGGTGAATTCTTGTCCAAATTCTTTCGGCTTTCCCTGTGATTCTTAGCAGCAAGGCCGAAGACATTTTCAAATGGCCGAAGCGAGCTGGTAAAAAAACCGGCCGCTTGAAATAAAGCAAATAGGCCACAACCGCAATGAGCACTCCAAAGGGCGTCGAAAGTCCCGGGATGGGGATGGGTTGCAGATAGGGAAGGCAAAGAAAAATCAGCAGAACCGCATGCCCTTCGGTCCCCATGGTTTGAAAAAATTCTTTCAAACTCACCTGATCTCGATTTTGGGCGAGAGCCTGTAAAGAATCCATCACCTCAATGAAGCGACTGGGGGGGATAGAATTTTTTCTGGATTCAGCAGACTCTGTCTTTGCCATGAGCCCACTCTAACAAAAAGCCCCCGCTGCAAGCGAGGGCTTTTTAGGGAAACAGGTCTAGTTCAACCCTTTAAGACTATTTACGGACAGACTCGGCTGCGGGCTCCGATTTTTTTTCTGTTTTCTTCTCTTGTCTGAGTTCTTTTCTGTCTTCATTGACTTTCATTTGGTCCTTGTTGCGAGCGAGGCGGGCTTGTTGCAGAGCTTTGCGATCGGCCTGCAAAACGTCTTTTGAAGCTCCGGCCTTTTTATCGCTGAGCATTTTCTCGCGCAGCACTTTCACTTGATCCTGGTCTTTGTTGCGAACTTGCTTATCTGTCTTCAGCGTTTCTTTATCCGCTTTGATCTTTTGACTGCCCACGGAATTTTGCGCGGGAACTTCCGTCGAAGCTGGGACACCCGGCGATTGCGCGAAAGTAACGACAGAGACAAAACTCACGGAGAGGGCGATGAGAGATATTTGCGTTTTCATAAATCCTCCTTCAAGGTTTTATTCTTGAGAGCTTGGGGTCCCGCAGAGTTTCTGCTGATCCCGCGGCTCTTGTTAAATCTAGAATAGCGCAGACGAATTAAAATCCGATTGAAACGGAATGAAAGCTTTTTAATCGCAAAACGAGACGAAAGAGGGATTGCTGAAGCACGGCGCAGGCTTAGGAAAAGAAGGTTCTTCTGCGGAACTCAGAAAGATTTAAATTTAAAGAAAAAGGCTCGAGCCAAAAAAAAGCCTTCGTCTTAAAACGAAGGCCTTCTTAGAAAACAATCCAATAAACTTCAAAAATCTCCCCAAGGCCTTGAGTTCTTCAAAAGAGCTTCTCGGTTTTGGAGCCGTCTAAATCGTCGCGATCAATTGCGCGATCAAAAGAGAAACAACCGACATCACTTTGATCAGGATCGCGATCCCGGGACCTGAAGTGTCTTTGAACGGATCACCCACGGTATCACCCACCACCGCTGCTTTGTGCGCATCGGAACCTTTGGGATGCCCGGGCAGGCCGCCCTTTTCGATGAATTTCTTCGCGTTATCCCAAGCTCCACCGGCGTTTGCCATATACAAAGACAAAGTCGCGCCCACGGCCAATGATCCTGCGAGCAAACCCGCGAGGGCCTGAGGTCCTAAAATAAAGCCCACCGCGACGGGAGCTAAAATCGCGATCATGCCGGGAGCCACCATTTCCCACAGTGCCGCCTGAGTCGCAATATCCACAATTTTTGCCGGCTGAGGTTCGGCCTTGCCTTCGCGCAAACCAGGGATTTCGGCGAACTGACGAGCGATCTCTTTCACGATTTTTTGCGCGGCTTTACCGACGGCCGTCATCGTGGTTGAACCCACGAGGAAAGGTAAAATAGAGCCGAGCAAAATCCCGATCAAAACTCCAGACGAAGTCAGATCCAAAGACATTTTCGCTAAGCCTTGGGCCAATCGGGTGTGATTCACTTCCATATTAAAAGCCGAGAAAAGCGCCAGCACGGTGAGAATCGCAGAGCCAATCGCGAAACCTTTACCGATCGCCGCAGTGGTGTTTCCGACAGCGTCGAGTTCATCGGTGATATCGCGAACGTTTTTACCCAATCCCGACATTTCAGAAATTCCGCCGGCGTTATCAGCAATGGGTCCGTAGGCATCCACGGTCATCACAACCGCGGTTCCTGCGAGCATTCCCACGGCCGAAATTGCGATTCCGTAAAGACCCAAAGCGCGGTCCGCGATGTAAGCCGCGATCACTACGATCAACATCGGAATCGCGACGGATTCCATGCCAATCGCGAGTCCACGGATCACACCGGTTCCTGCACCCGTCAAAGCCGCTTCCGCGATCAAACGCACCGGGCGATGAGCGGTATAGTATTCGGTGATTAGACCGATGAGGGCTCCGCCGAAAGCACCGGCCGCTAAAGCCACGGTGACGCTTTGGCTGATATCAAACATCGGCATCAAGATATAGGCCGCTACGGTCAGAAAGATAGGCGGAATGATCAAAGCATTGCGAAGCACTGTCGCCGGTCGGCCGTTTTTAAAGGCACGGGCCACGAAAATCACCACGATAGAAATCATTAAACCCAAAGTTGAAAGCAACAACGGCAGAGTCACGCCGGTCAAACGCGTGCTACTCGCATCGCCACCTGTGACCAGTGCTGATAAAGTCTCCACCGGAACGGTCAGCGCAATCGCCATGGCAGAAACAATCGCCGCCACCATGGATTCATAAATATCTGCTCCCATGCCGGCCACGTCGCCCACATTGTCACCGACGTTATCGGCGATCACACCGGGATTGCGGGGATCATCTTCGGGAATATTTTCGATCACTTTTCCCGCGATATCCGCACCGACGTCGGCGGCTTTCGTATAAATGCCGCCACCGATCCGCGCAAAGAGCGCAATGGAAGAAGCCCCCACCGCGAAGGAATGCAGAACGGTGCCAATAATTTCTTGGCCTTGAAAAATTTTATAGAGAACGCCCAAGCCAATCAGCCCCAGACCGGCGACGGAAAGTCCCATCACCGCTCCGCCATCGAGCGCGACGAGCAAAGCGGAAGCTTTGGAGCCTGTTGCTGCGGCCTGCGAGGTGCGAACGTTCGCGTAGGTTGCGGCCTTCATTCCGAAGAAGCCGGCCAGAAGAGATAAAAAAGCCCCGAGAATAAAGGAACCGGCCGCGAGGGGACCCAGCCCGTACCACAGAGCCGCCGCCACAACGATCGAGTAAACAGCGAGAACTTTGTACTCGCGCACGAGAAAAGCCATCGCGCCTTCACGAATATAGGTGGCAATGCGATTCATGGTTTCATTGCCCGTAGGTTGGGTCTTCACGCGCAGATAAAGAGCCATTGCGAGCAGTAATCCGACAACTCCAGCAATGACAGGAGAGATCAGCAAAGATTCACTAAACATTGTAGTACTCCGTTAGTTTCGTTTTCGTTCGTTCCTTTATTATTTACAACCCCTTAGCGAGTCAACTTGGAGGTACGCCGTTACTTTTCCGGATGCAGCGCGCAAACTGGAGGTTCCCCCTCTTGCCGCCGGTTTTTTTGCGCCCTACTATTTCGTTTTGCAGAGGAGATTAAAGATGGCTCGACGCTGGGACCTCTATTCACTGGGACTTTTAGATGACCAAAGCCTTTTGCTTGTTTTTTCAGCAGGAGAGAGTTTGGCGCTCAAAATTCTCTTTCACCGGCAGGCAGGACGCATCTTTGACTATGCCCTCAGCCGAGGTCTTTCTAAAGACCGGGCCTTAGAAATCGTGCAACAGGTCTTTTTAAACATCCAGCGCAGCCGAAAAAGTTTTAACGCGAAAAAAGAGGCTCTTCAATGGCTCTTCTTAAAAACCTGCGAAGAGCTCAAGGAGTTCGCCCCCATCAAGGCCGCGTCCTCAACCGCAGACCTTGAACAATTTGAAAAAATTGAAGCGCAGGAGCTCCCTTCTGAAGAATGGGAAAAACTGCGCGCGAAGATCGCGGACGAAAAGCCAAATTTCAAAATGATCTTGCTTCAAGTTTCCGGCCTGCATGTGCTCAGTACTTTGATTGCGCTTTTTTTCTTCACCCAGTTTGGCTTGCGATGGCCTCTGCATACGCGGATTTTCAGCGATCCCTTGATGACCCTAGGGATCCAGACCTATTATTTTTCAGCGGGATTTCTCTACTTGGCCCTGAGTTTTGTTTTCGCCCGCCTTATTTTTCCGTGGGAATCCTGGCTTGAGCTCAAAAAATGGCGGATTTTCGTGGCCATGGGTCTTGCGCTGGTTTCTCTTTTTGCTCTTTCGGCCTTGGGCACACCACTCCCGATGTCGCTGAATTTGAATTGGCTCTTAGGTGCTTACTTAGGGGCCGCGGTCGCGAGCATTCAATCGCCGAGCCGGAGCTTGATCTCAAGAGGCAGATGATCGGAGCTCGAAACCGTATGATGGATCAACGCTTTTTCAACGCGAAATCCTCGCGTGAAAACATGATCCAAGCGCAGCAGACGACGGTCCCGCTCAAAATTCACATGCTCAAGACCCAGATCGTGAAAAATTTCTTTCATCGCGAGATACCGCTTCACGTTCCAGGTATTGAAATCCCCTGCCAAAATGACAGGCCCCGAAAATTCCGAAATCTTTTTCGCGATCTCGACCAACGAGTGAATAAAAGCCTGTATCGTCACGAAATTAAGAACGTGGGTACAGATCAACAAAATCCTCGTCTGATCCCAGGAAAACTCACTGAAGAGTGAAATCTTCGGCGTGAGCCAAAAAAACTCTCGGCTCTTCGCACGGATGTACTCGATATGCGTTGGCTCCCAGTGAGACCCGATGCAGACACCGGTGGTGTATTGATTTTTATTGAACTGAAAACTCTGGGCAATGCTCCACTGGTAGCCTGCGAAACTTTCTTTCCATAGTTTAGGAATATGCTCGTCGACCATGGCCTCTTGGATCAGGATGAAATCCTTGCCTTGCGCGAGCGCTTTAAAGTCTTCACGAAAATGATCGCCCCGCTGGCCCTTATAAATGTTCCAAACAAGAATGCTAAACTCCGGAGAGAGGGGGTTCTTGCCTCCCTCTCCCAAGCGGAGCAAAACATTCTCGTGGGCGGGGATTTTAAACATTTTTTCCGCTACTTCACTTTCGCAAGATAGGCTTCATCAATCGTTTCAACGGGAAGACTTTTCGCCTGTTCGCGTGCTTTTTCGGCGAGCAAAGTCGAAAGGTAGCGCTCGGTGTAACTGGGAATAATCACGACGATCATCTTGCCACGATTTTCTTCCTTCGCCGCCTGGCGAAGTCCTGCCACAATGGCGGCGCCAGAGGAAATACCGACGGGAATGCCTTCGCTGCGGATCACTTCGCGCGACATCTCCATGGATTCTTCAGCCGTCACCGTTTCGATGCCGTCCAAGATGGAAAGATCTAAATTTTTTGGAATGAAACCCGCACCGAGACCTTGGATTTTATGGGGACCTGCTTTGCCACCGGAAAGCACGGGGCTTTCCGCAGGCTCAACTGCGATCATTTTGACGGAAGGTTTTTTCGCCTTAAGCACTTGGCCACAGCCGGTGATCGTGCCGGCCGTGCCGACGCCGCTGATGACCATATCGACTTTTCCGTCGGTGTCGTTCCAAATTTCAAGGGCCGTGGTTTCGCGGTGAACAAGGGGATTGTCGGGATTTTCAAATTGCGAAGGCATATAGTATTTCTGCGAATTTTTGTCGTAGAGCTCAAGGGCCTTTGCGATGGCGCCCTTCATACCATTTGCTCCGGGCGTGAGAACGAGGTTTGCTCCGAGTAAAAGCAAAAGTGTACGGCGCTCCTGCGACATGGTCTCGGGCATGACGATGGTCGCTTTATAACCCTTCGCCGCGCAGACAAAAGCTAGGGCAATCCCGGTATTACCGCTGCTGGGTTCGAGGACCTCCATACCCGGTTTGAGTTTGCCGCTTTTTTCGGCGTGCTCGATCATGCTCAAGCCGATGCGATCTTTCACTGAGCCCAAAGGATTTGCAAACTCGAGCTTCAGCACCAGTCGTCCGGGCAAATTTTTCCCGATCCGCTGCATTTCTACTAGGGGCGTACGTCCGATCGTTTTGGTAATGTCCGAAAAGATGTTCATAGGATCTCCGATAAAGGACCAGGTACCGAGGGGTATTCCCCGAAAGGTACCTGGTACCTTTTTGTGTCGCAAGTGCGTTATTTTGGTTATTTTCACGTGATGACGAGATGAGTTTATTAGAAAAAACGGTGACTGGGCAAGATGAAAAAGTCAGGTTATAAGAACTCAAAAAAGGATGCAGGACCATGACTAAACGCAATTGGGGTTTTCAAGATCTCGTCAACCGAACTCACCTCCTTGAATCGGCAAAACAAATGGCCAAGGATTTTTCGAAGTATGAGACTTTAGCCGTGCTCGGTATCGGCGGAAGCACCGTGGGAACGGAAGCTCTGTGGGGAATTTTGGCGCCGCCTCAACCCGAAAAAAACATCGTCGTCTTTGACAACGTCGATTTCGCCGAAGCTTCCCGCAGGCTCGCCCGTCTGAACTTAGCAAAAACGGCTTGGTATGTTGTTTCTAAAAGTGGCTCAACATTGGAAACGATCGCAATGACCGAATGGATTTGCGAAATCTACCGCAAAAACAATCTCTCTTTTTACGAACGCGCCGTAGTCTGCACCGAAAAAAAGAAAAACATCCTGAGCGACTGGGCCGAAAAGAATAAAGTTCCTCAACTTGAAATCCCGCTGGACGTCGGAGGAAGATTTTCTGTCCTCACGCCCGTCGGGATTTTCCCTTTGGCTTTTGCCGGCGTCAATGTGGATAGCCTCATGAGCGGAGCTAAAAAGGCCCTCACGGCCCCCGACCTCAGCGAGGTCGCGCAAAAATGCGTGGCCAGTTTCGCGCAAAATCCCATCACAGTCTTCTGGTTTTACTCGTCCCTCGCGCGGCCCCTCGGAGCCTGGATCCAACAGCTTTGGGCCGAGAGTTTGGGGAAAAAACTGGATCGCCTCGGAAAACCCGCAAGGCAAGGCAGCACACCTCTTTTCGCGGTGGGAGCCTGCGATCAACACTCGATTTTGCAGCAGGTGGCAGAGGGCGCCCGCGATAAATTCGTGCTCTTTTTCCGCTCGCAGGAGCTCGAAAACTATGATCAAAAAATCACCATTCACGAATTTCACGAATTCGCCTACCTAAACAATAAAAAAGCTGGCGATCTGATCAAAGCCGCGGCCGAGGGAACTGAACAGGCCTTAAAAGAGGCCGGCGTCGCCACCCATCGCATTTACTATCCCGATCACTCCGCGCAGACGCTGGGGTACCTCATTATGTGGTTCGAATTGCTGGTGGCAGAGATTGGCGAATTACTCAACATCAACGCCTTTGATCAACCGGGCGTTGAAGGCAGCAAGAAAATCACGAAAGAGATTTTAAGCCGTTGATGAAATGGAAATCAGTATAAAATCGTCCTGACAAGATCCTTAAAAAGGCCATGGAAGCTGTAGCTCTAAGGTCCTTCAATTGCACTCTCTATCCAAAAGATAACCCAAACAGCCTCCGTGCAAATCAAGTGAGGCTGGAGTGTCTATTTTTTTGACATTGGCAGACACTTTTTGAATTGAAATGAGGATTTTTGAGAAAGCTCTCTCTGGTTTTAAAAACTTTCATTGTTTTTGCCATGCTGACGGCAGGGACCGCAAAGACCTTCGCTCAGGTCAGTTGCCTCTCCGTCTTCAGTGATTCGAATCTCAAATCTCTTTCCTTACCGAGACCTCCACGCCCCGGTGAAACTCTCACAACCCCTCAAGGAAGAAATCTAACAGTCCTCCAATTATTAACAATTTCCAGTTCGGCCCAAGTTTTCAAAGTCCAAGACAGTCAACTCCAGGACTTTATTCTAAAAATTAAAACCAAAAACTCGCTCTCAACGGACTCATTCTCTGACGAGAAGATGCGAATGGAAGGGGTGCAGAGCGCCGGTTTTGCGGCTCCCCCGCTTGTGGAGAGCGGACTTGATTTCGCCCTCAAGTCAGGTCCCTTCGTCATGCGAGCACAGGATTGGTTCAAAGGATGGAGCCAAACGGGATTCAGTGCGACCAATCCTGCTTTCATTGCATTAAAGAGACTGATCGAAACGGCTTCGTCCCGCCAGCTCTATGTTTCTGGCCTTAATGGTGACAACCTGGCTTGGACCGGCTCCCGCTGGCTTGTTTTAGACAGTGGTTCTACAAAAACTCTCGAATCAACGGCCCTTACCAAACAAACTTATATCGATAACCTAAGCTCTCGAATAGCAGATCCCTTGAATTCCAATGGTAGGGATCACTTCCGAAGCCAATTGCTCACGAGAATTTCCGATGTTCCTGAAGAGTCCCCCCCTCCTCGTAAAGAAAATGGCGGCGTCTTTTCGCCGGTTGAATATTCGATGTCCGAGGCTGAACAAGCTCTTCTTTCTCTTCTGAAAGAGGCAACAGGTCATAATCTTCGAACGATGGATCAGATCTGGGCCCAGCCCGATATCCGTGCCGTGATGGGGCGAGCGAGAAGAGAACTGCCAAACGTGACCGCTCTCGAGGCGCTGGCCGTCTGGATGTACACCGAGGCCGGTTACAGGATCGTCAATAGACCTCTGCGGGCCGGCCTCCCTTTGAATCGACAGCAACAGATTTTCGCCAGTCTCATTTCTTCGGCGGTTCGAAAATCACCCGTTGTGACAACGGAGGTTCTACGAAAAGCCACGATACCTCACGAGCTCAAAGAAGCTTATCAGCAAGGCAGGATCGTTCGTTACAAGAGCTTTCTCAGTACGGCCCAACTCTATGTTTCGACAGGCGCGATGTCTCATCTGAAAGATCAAACTGACATCGTGACTTTTCACATCCAACCCAAAGGCTCCGCGCACGCCATTGAGAACATGAGCCAACAGCCTATCGAGACCGAGGCTGTTTTCTTACCGGGGTCGACTTTTAAAATTAAAGAAATAAATGGTCTGGAGATTTACCTGGAAGAAGTCGACGGAAACAGTCTAGGTTACGATTTTGATGGCTGAGATTCTTCAATTTGACTTTTCTCCCAGAAGGTCCTGTGCGGCCCCTAGGATTTCTTCTGGCTTCACCGCATTGATATCCGGATCTTCGCTGCCATCGTTAAAGGCAAGAATCATTTTATACCTCGTCCCGTAGGGCGCCCAAATCTGGGTGTTGCGCTCTTTTTCGCCCCCGGCGTCGGCGCGGTAAATAGCCACAACCGGGATCTTCAAAGCCGAAGCCAAATGGACTAGCGCCGTATCGGGCGTGATCAACACATCAGAAAAACTGATCAAGGCGGCGTTTAAATGAAAATCTGTGAGTTCAGGGAAAACCTTCCAGCGCTCGAAGCCCGCCCGCTTCTGCCACTGACTCGCCAAGGAGAGATCATTTTGATTTCCGACGCTCACGACGAGAACCGCAGGATCTTGCAGAAGACCCTGAACAATTTTTAAGGTGTTTTCTGCATTGAGGCTGCGCATGCGCGCACCGGCGAAAGAATTGAGGACAACAAGTTTCAGCTTCTGCGGATTTTCTTTTGTGAGAAGTTCGCGCGCCACCACTAAATCTTCGGTACTTAATGGAAATTCGTAACTTAAATCCTCTCGCTCAATGCCAATGGCTTTTAAAGTTTTTTGGTAGCGTAAAGAGATGTGATCGAAGAGAGGATCATAGTCGACGTACTGGGAAAAGATTCTGGAGGAAAAAGATCGGAAAGACAGTTTACGCGCAGCCATCAACTGACTGACCAAAAAAATCACCCGGGGGCTTAATAAATGGGAGGTGTTGACGATGAGAGTGTATTTTCTTTTATTCAATCGCAAAAAAAGAGCCCAGGTCGAGAAAAGGCCTTTCTTCGCCACGACTACTTCATCCACCGCGGGAAGATTTTTATAAACGAAGCTAGTGGCTGAACCTGATAAAACAATCAGTCGGCGCCCCGGGTAGATTTGCTTCAGCTCCCGCAAAAAACCGGTAGCCGTGATACTGTCACCGATTTTGTCATCTAACCTTAAAATGAGAATGGGATTGGACGTTGAATCGTCCTTCATAAAACGAGAACGCGAATCGAATAAAAAAGACACGGCCGAAAGACTGAATCTTCGCATTTTGTTAATTCGAGCATGGTTTATTTTGCGCACGAGCTGACCTAAGCTCATTGACTTTTTTCTTCCACCAGCAAATCTGGTTTGATTTCAACAGCGACAACCAAAGCCCAGATCAACAAAACGATCGCACGAATTTTTGCGTATTCAAAACTCACATCGCTTAAGCATCCCAACAGAAATTCCACCTGCGCCCACATGCAACCAAAAAGAACCGAATAGCGAAAGGGTGTAGACCGGTAGTCTGTCTTCCACATCAATTTCCAATTCTTCCTCAAAAAAAACAGCCAAAAACAAAGGAAGGGAATGAGACCTAAAATCCCGGTTGTCGACAGCACGTTCAGAAATTGATTATGAGCATGGCTAGTGATGTATCCCGGCGGCATCCTCCACTCCGGCCGGTCCCAGTACTCGCGATTGCGGCGGATGTTTTCCGTATAACCTATCCCCAGCCAAGGGTACTCTCGCCAAATTTGCACGTTCACTTTGAAGAGGTTCAAGCGTTCACTGTTTTCAGAAGGACTCGTCGAATGATGAATGCGTTCCCGAAACTGAGGCCAGAGAAAATAACTCGAGGCCGCAAAAAAGAGTCCCACTAAACAGATCGAAATCCCCTTCTTATAATCGTAAAAGACAAACATAAAAATAGTGCTCACGAAGAGAGAAAGCCATATCCCTCTGGTAAAGGTCAGAAGAATACTCATTCCCAAAAGGACCAGGCAAACGAGAGTAAACCAACGCCAACGAGCAACGATCCTCTGCCAATTTAAAAACAAGATCGCCGAAAAAAACACCAGGATCAATGCATTGCCGTGGGCATGATAGGTGGCACTATTGACCAATCCCATGACTCGACCATTTTCTCGACCGGTGATGGGATCAAAGCCATTGATATAACCGGTGAAAGAATACAGGGTCGGGAAAAGGAAAAAGGCGCAAAAATATTTGAGAAGCGGCTGGATCTGAATTTTGACCTGCTGAAAAGAAAAAATAAGAATATAAAAATGAAAAACCCAGAGAAACTTAAGGAGGGCCTGAGGCCATTCCGCATCACGAGCAGCGTTAAAATAAAAGCCCAGACAAACAACGATAAAATAAGCCAAAAATGCCCACTCTATCCCCACCCAATTCCATTTGATGCTTTGCCAGTCCGGGGCCTTCTTAAAAGCCAAGGACATCCAGCCTAAAAACATGAAAACAACAAATAGATCGAGAAGAGATTGAGAGGCGACGGATCCAACAAGGTATCCACCCAAACTAGTCAGCCAAAATCCCACTCAACACTCCGCTTCCTCAATTGGCCCATCTTAACTTAAATTGTGTTTGAAGACACCAAATATCCTGACTAAGATAAAGGGATGTTCTTTACAATGATCGGCCCCTTTATAACCTCTCTTGCGATCGCCGCCTTCGCGATTCCCGTGATTATTAGAGTCGCTGATCTGAAACACCTGATGGATGAGCCCGATCACGATCGAAAACTCCACTCCATTAAAACTCCCACCTTGGGAGGAATTGCTATTTTTGCAGGAACGATCTTCGCCTTTTCATCTTTTACAGATTACCTGCACAGCTCCGAAATCAAATTTATGATTCCCGCCCTCGTACTTTTATTTTTTGCTGGCATTAAAGACGACATCCTGGTGCTAAGCCCACTTAAAAAATTAAGTATCCAGTGCGCTTGCGCGGCCCTTCTGACATTTCTAGGAAATTTGCGCCTCACCAGCCTTTGGGGCATGTTCGGCATCAATGAGATCAATCCTATTCTAGGTGCCTTTATCACTTTTTTCCTCATCGTTGCCTTGATCAATGCCTTTAACCTGATCGATGGAGTCAACGGTCTCGCGGGAGGCCTAGGGTTCATTGCCAGCATATTTTTTGGAGTTTGGTTTGACCTCACCGGGGCCCACTCGCAAGCGATCTTGGCTTTTTCACTCTCGGGAGCCCTGCTAGGTTTCCTCTTTTATAACTTTAACAGTGCCAAAATTTTTATGGGTGATACAGGCTCCATGATTGTCGGTTTTATTATTTCCATTTTGGTCATTCGCTTTGTCGAAAACAATCGCCTGCCTGGCATCGAAACCTCTGCTTTTTATATTAAAGCGGCCCCAGGAGTGGCGCTTTCGGCCGTGATGATCCCTCTTTTTGATATGACCCGCGTCTTTTTTAATCGAATCCGGAAGCGCCGAAGCCCTTTCAGCGCCGATCGCGGGCATATCCACCATATCCTCTTAGATGTGGGCCTCACCCACGTTCAAGTCTCGGTCTCTCTGTATGCCGTTAATATCTTCCTGATTTTATGTGCGCTTGTACTCAGCGATTTAAGAAGCCTGCAGCTAGCCTATATCCTTTTGAGCATCACATCCTGTCTCACTATTTTTTCTATTTTCTGGAAAAAAAAACATATGGCCCAACAAAGAAAAAACTCAATCGATCATAGTTTTTTAAAAAAGGTTTAAGAGCAAAACTCTTTTCAATTGCCTTTGACGTACAAACGGTAAAGGCCATACTCAGCCAAAATAAGGGCACAATAAAAAGAAGAGAAAAGAAAAGGCAGTCCCTCGAGGCCTGAATGGGCTAGCATAAGGGGCGCAAGACTAATACAAACCAAGAAGACCGATCCATGGGCCAAAGCGGCTCGTCTTTCTTTTTTGAGTTCGACCCAAATAGGGCTAAAGAACTGATAAACCACGTATCCTGGAATCGAAATGGCGCAGATGAGAAAAAGCCATTGAACCCCCTCAAACTGCCGCAGGTTCATATAACGCGTGGCAAATGAAAGTCCCAGGGTAATAATAAAAACAGATGCTCCAGAAATTAAAAAGGTCGCCCAAAAGAGTTTTTTATACTGAACAATGCGCGCGCGGTATCCCACATCAGACACATAGGCCGTGATCCGAATGTTGGCGGTGGCAGAGAATAAAAAAATTAAACTGATAATTTGCAAAGCGAAATTAAAACGCCCCACATCGCCCTTGCTAATATAAGAGGCGCAGAGAACCGTGAGGACCAAGGGGAAAAGATAGAAAAATAAATGGTCCAGGTGATGATAAAAGGAATCTTTAAGCATATCGATGCTTGAACGAATCGTAAGACTAAATTGAGAGCCCCCCCGATGAGAGAATTTTTTGAAGAGATAGGCGATCTCCAAGATCACTCCCCCAAATAGAACGAAAGAATAGCCCACGATAAATTGCGAAAGTTGCGACTGATGAGTGACGTACAGAATGGAAAGAAAGAAAATCAAGAGCAAGCGAATGGCAAGGATGATATTTTCTTGCTTCTTCGTCGCCAAAAAAGAGGCGAAAAACGAGTTTCCATTCACGGACCAAACGTGAAAAAAACCGGTCAGCGAAAAGAACAGGACCTGAGGTCCGGTCAGCATCTCCTGGGCCGTACTTGAAAACGACCAATAAACCAATCCAGCCAAAGAGGAAAATAAACTGAGAACCAGATTCAAAAGTAAAAATCCCCCCAGCTGCTTTTGCTTCAGCTCATCATTCTGACGGGTACGAGATAGAAAAGCGCGGCCTAAGTTACCAGAAAAAATAATCCCCGTGATCGCGAACAGGGAGGTCCCATAGCCGATCACTCCACGGCCATCCGCACCGTAGAGGTAAGCCGTCAGCAAAAAGACGAGGAAGCCGCTGAAGGCCAAGAAAAATCGGACAAGGATAGAATACAAGTAAGTCTTCATTCAACTCTCAAAACGGTTAAAATTACAACTGCTTTCGCCAAACATATCTATTCACGTAATGCACATAGGACTGCAGAATTTTGACCACGTGCTCGGACACATTTGTCACGTCATAGTCCGGAATCATCGCTCCTCTTTTTGTTGTCGTCGCCAGTTGAACCGCGGCTAAAATAGCCGAGGGCTCTGTTCCCGACATGATCAAGGTCCCTTGATCCATTCCTTCAGGACGCTCATGGGCATTGCGTACCGTCACGGCCGGGACAGCCAGCAAGCAAGCCTCCTCGGTGATGGTCCCACTGTCAGAAACAACGCAGAACGCATTCTTCTGCAATTGAATATAATCCAAAAACCCAAAAGGTTTCAAAAAATCGACTTGCTTCGAGGAATTCTTGAGGTCTTTCTCGGTTAACTTTTTGTGAGTGCGCGGATGGGTGGAAACCAGCACTTTTTTCTGAAAAGTTTCTGCTAACATTTTAAGCGAAAGAAGAATTTTCTCCAGATTGCTCTCATCATCCACATTTTCTTCGCGGTGCAAACTGACAATGATATAATCGCGAGGATTTACCTGCAACGTTTTCAGAATTTCACTGCGCTCAATCTTATCTTTGTAATAAGCCAAGACTTCCTTCATGCAACTGCCCGTTTTGATAATTTGCTGCGAAGGCAGGCCTTCTTTTTCAAGATAATTCCGTGCCTGCTCCGAAAGGGGCATATTAATGTCAGAAAGGTGATCGACAATTTTGCGATTGATCTCTTCAGGAACTCGCTGATCAAAACAGCGGTTTCCGGCTTCCATATGAAAAATCGGAATCTTTCGGCGTTTCGCCGCGATCACCGCGAGGCAAGAGTTCGTATCACCATAAATCAACAGAGCCTCCGGCTGATGTTTTTCAAGCAGCTGATCGGCCCCCACGAGAACGTTCGCGATAGTCTGGATCGGGGTTTCGCCCGCCGCATTCAGAAAATGATCGGGCCTTCTCACCTCGAGATCCTTAAAAAAAACTTCATTGAGCTCGTAGTCGAAATTCTGACCAGTATGAACTAAAATATGCTCTTGCATATGAAGATCCAAGGCGGCAATCACGCGGCTAAGCTTGATGATTTCAGGGCGGGTGCCCACGATCGTCATGACCTTCATGCTCATCTCAACAACTCATCATCGGTGAAGCTCACATTGTCTTCAACTAAAAGACGGTGCTTTTTTAAGAGCACCTCTGTTCCTTTGAGATCCAAAAGCGTGTCTCCTGACGAGAATTCTTTTTTCAAGATAGAACGCGTCAGATCGACCTCGCCGCCATTTAACTCGGGAAGCATAGATTGAATCGCAAAATAATCACCGCGAGCCAAAGCATAGGGAGCCTCTTCATCCGAAATCATGATTTCATGGAGCTTTTCGCCAGGACGAATACCCGTGACGACGACTTCAATCGGACGCGATCCAATCAAGACCTTCGCGACGTCCGTCATCAATGCACTCGGAGCACGGGGAACGACAATTTCACCGGCTTTTCCATTCAGAAGAGCGTGAAAGACCGTATCCACCGCCTGATCAAGGCTCAGAAGAAAACGTGTCATTCGCTCTTCGGTGATGGTGACCGGCCCGCCGCTCTTAATCTGATCGTGAAACAGCGGAATAACCGAGCCCCGGGAAGCCAAAACATTTCCGTAGCGCACGCAGAGGAATCTTGTCTCTGGCGCAGAGATGTTCGCGGAAATAAAAATACGCTCCTGCAAAGCCTTAGACATGCCCATAGCATTGATTGGCTTGCAGGCCTTGTCCGTTGAAATTCCCATCACCGTCTGCACGGGATAGCCATGCTCACGAATCGCACGAACAATATTATAAGCTCCCATGCAATTTGTCATGATGGCTTGCTCAGGGAAATACTCGCAGGTGGGAACCTGCTTCAAGGCCGCCGCATTGATCACCATGTCGGCAAATCGAACCGCCGCACAGACATCGGCGTAATTACGAACATCGCCGATTCGAAACTCTAAGAGATTTTTGAAATTATTGTACACGACCTCGTCGGTAGAGGATTTCTTGTGCAGATAGGAAAGACGCATATTATGCTGCTTGCCTTCATCCCGGGAAAGAACGATCAGTTTTTTAGGCGTTCCCATTTCGCCCGATAAAACACGACGAACAAAGGTCTTCCCCATGGATCCCGTTCCACCGGTCACCAAAACTATTTTACCATCGAAGTATTTTTTAGCTTCCATAGGTCTGTCCTTCTTCTTTCTTCATCTCTAAGAGCATTTGTCGCCAGGCAGGTCGTTTGAAACCCGTTCTTTGCGCGTATAAGGAGCTGTCGAGGGTCTTATCGACAGCATAATTCGTCTCTTCAGCCAGCTGGATTCCCAAGTTGTAAATTTCGTTTAAATTTTGCAAAAGCTGAAATTTGGAAATAGGCTCGCTCGCAATTTGATAAAGCCCGTGTAATTCAGGAAAATCTTTTATGATGCGAACGACTTCTTTCGCCACTTGATTCGTCGTGAGACCCGAGTACATCGCTTTGGCATAACCTTGAGCCGCGAGGTTCCGTTGCGAAAGAAACCACTCCACCAGTTCGGTTTTTCCCTCTAATTCCCGGCCCACAATAGAAAGTCTTAGGGTCAAGGCATGGGGTCCTTGAATCTCACCTAGAAATTTTGATTTCCCATACAGGTCAGTCGCCGAAGGCATATCCTTTTCGCTATAATTTCCTTTGGATCCATCAAAAACGCAGTCGGTGCTAAAATGAATCACTTTCGCTTGATGAGCGGCGGCCCACTTTTCTAAACGATGGGGAAGCATTGAATTGATCTCGATGCACTTCTCCATCTCGGTGAGTTCTTTTTTGCGAAGAGTGAGACCCACACAGTTAATAATCCATTGAGGACGATAAAGGGAGAGAACATTTTCAATCTGTGCAAAAGACATCAGATCAACCTGATCAAAGACCTGAGCCTTCGCAAATAAACCCAAGGAGCTATAAACTTCTTTCCGTTTTCGCAAGGTGCAAGCAATCTGGTCTAAACCAAATTGAGAAACTAAATGTGCGAAGACTTGGTGCCCGAGCATGCCTGCGCCACCAAGAACGAGAATTTTCATTTATGCCGCTCCAAATAATTGTATATCTGGCCGACAATTCTCTCTTTTGTAAAGTTTTGGAAGGAATAACTGCTTGCGTTGTCAGCGAAATTCTTTCTCTGCTCCGGAGAGCTTCTTTTCAGATTTAAAATCTCCTGGGCCATAGCTCCGGCATCCTCGGCAGGCGCGCAGACCCCACATTGGGCGGTGAGAATCAACTCACGCCCCACTCCGTCTAAAGAGCCCACCAAAGGGCGGCCTGCTGCCATATAGGCTTGGACTTTGCTCGGGATCGTTTTTTCAAAAATAGGATCTCGTTTGAGGCTCACCAGAAGAGCGTCACTCGCACGAAAAAGGCCTGGCATATCCGCCAGGGGTTGTCGTCCAAGAAAACTGATGTTTTCTAATTTCCGCTCTTTGGCTTGCTCGCGCATTCGCGAGAGTTCTGACCCATCGCCCACTATCAAAAAATGCAGATCCTTTTCCGTTTTTAAAATTTCTGCGGCCTGCAAAAGGGTTTCTACACTTTGCGCCTTACCGACATTTCCGGCAAAGGTCAGAAGAAATTTTTCAGGAAAAAGCGGTAACCAGGGAGGTCGTTCTGTCATTCCCATGTCAACCGAGGGGGCCCAGTTCGGCACGACGTAAGACACCCCACGATAGCCAAATTCTTTCAAATGACCGGCAAACCCTGGCGATTGAATCAGCATGAGATCTGTCTGCGAATAAATAAACCGCACAAGGCCACCGATGCATCGGTAAAAAAAAGATTTTTTTCCGCTGGCGCCGACGGCAGCCACGCTGTCGGGCCACAGATCTTGGAGCCAAATACACACCTTCGCTCCTCGCAACCAAGCCCAAAAGAGGGCCGGCAAGGCCGTCGTGATGGGAGATGTCGCGTAAACAAAGGCCCAGTCGGCCTTTTCGACTCGAAAAATACGCAAAAAAGCTCCGCACATATGAGAAAAATAATTCAGAGCTAAAAAAGCGAAACCTTTTTTTCGAGCAAGAACGGGATAACGAGAGATTCGCACGGGGCCATAGTTCTCGACATAGGGGCCTTTCAGCAACCCATATCCAGAGAAAAACTCACCCTGCGGGTAATTCGGAAGACCGGTGACGACTTCAATTTCTATGTTTAAGGCCGAAAGTTCGCGCGCAAGCTCGTTGATCAAAAATTGTTCCGGCCAAAAAACGTAGCTGAAAATCTTCAATCTCACTGCGGCTTGCCGTTATAGATATCTTGTCGACCGAGACCTGACTTTTTAAATTTTCGCACGGTCGTTCTTAAAAAAGTATCGATGCCGCTCACCCAGCGCTTAAAATGTTCGTCGGGACGTCCCTTAAATGCGGTGATGTGGAAATATTCATGATCCAGGGGCGACACCGGCGAAAAATAGTAATTCGAAACGCAGCAGCGAAAGCCATCAGACCGCTTGACTTCACAGACGGAATGCCAAGATTTGTGATCGGTTTCCATCACGATGAGACGATTAAAACGACTCTCAATGAGCTTTCGTTTTTTAACGTCGACGTCCCACAGTTCCAAATGCCCGCCGTCTTCCAACTTCCAATCAGGGGTCACATAATAAAGCAGGTTCAGCCGACGGTACATTTTTCTATTTTGGTCGTGGGAATTATCGACGTGGGGATTCAAAAAATGTCCCGCCGTCATCATGCTCAGTCCTCCCGCATAGAGGGATTGATCCGCATACTGTTGGTTAATTCCGGTAATTTCTTCGACAATTTGGATCACCTGCGGATCTTGAATCGCGAAGGTGATCTCACTTAAAATCGCCGGAAGTTTATCAAGGTTTTTACTTGTGAACTTTTTTTCGCGGAAGGTTTTCATTTGCCGCCACGCTGATGCTTCCTTAGGAAAAGCATCATAGATCTCGCGGGCAAGTTGGGGCGAAAGAAAATCATCAATAACAAAAAAACGAGTTCCAACATCCTCTGCATTCTTTTTAAAATCGACCGCCAATTCTCCTTTTTTTTGCTTGAGAATTGCGACAATAGCAGGAACAAATCTATTCATAAGAATCCTAGGGAGGAGGTTGCCCCCGTACTAGAGTGAAATCTGTCTCTTTAGTCAATCCGCAAGCTGGTATGACTCTGCGTCCCTTCAGCACTAAGACGGTTTTTGCTCCGCAGAAATAAACCTTTACTTTCATGACTTTATCGCTCAAAAGAAAAGATTCGATGTTGCAGCTTATTCTTCTCTTTTTCCTCAGTTTTGTGCTCTTTTTTGTAAGTTTCCGCTTCACGCGCTCACTTTACTTTAGATTCGCGGTTATTTTTCTTCTTTTAGGTCTCACCGGAAAATTAATTTACTACTGGATCGAAGGAAGAGTCTTTGTCGAGCCGACGGGAAATTTTGACTTTACTCCGAAGTCTTTCCAAGAGCTTTTTCAAATGATTAACATAGGTTATGGATCGCTCCTTTTGCTTCTCTTAACCGATCGAGTGAACCCCATCATTCGGTTTTTTCTACGCCGAACAGCGCCCCCGCGTGCCGCTCCCCGGTTCGTGCAGCAACACTTTTCTGCTTTGCTGGGGGGATTTCTTATTTTTTCAATCCTCATCAGCGTCATCAATTTCAAAGCTCGTATTCATGTCATGGGCCTCTCGACCGGTGTTCTGAATGGCCTGCCTTACCTGGCCTGGAGTTGGACTCTCGTGAATGGAATCACTATTTTGGGGCTTTACTTTATTTCGTGGGAACAGCTCCTGTTTGGACGCTATACTCGGTCCTTTGCGACCTACCTCGTCGCTATTCTTTTCTCGACTTGCTCGCGTCTCAGTCGCAGTTACATTTTTCTCGCCTTACCGCCTTTTCTGATGCTTATCGACTGGAAAGCGAAATCTCGAAGACAAATTCTAGGTCCTTTAATCTCCTGGGGCCTCGTGATTGCCTTCTTTACTTTTTTGAATGTACCCATTGTAAACCAAGTTCGTCTTTTTATTTTTAAAGATTATATGGAGAACACCATCTCGACGACAGCCCCGCTGCCTTCCCCGTCATTACCCTCAACGGAAAGCAGGCCTCCTCCCGTCGATCCGGTGATACCTCCGCCACCGACGGCCTGGGAAAAAAGCGAGAAAATATTAGGTCTCTTCAAAAATGAAATTTTTCACCTCGCCTTTACCCGCTGGGTCGGTCTCGAAGGTCTGATGACAGCCTATGGCTTTCCAGAAAAAAGCTGGGAAAGCTTCAAAAAGACTTCTCTTTATAGTTTGAGCGATGGAAGTATTTCCTTTTACGACTCGCAAATTGCCCATTCTTCTTACAATGAAACGAACAATAGTCATGTGCGCTTTGGCACTCTTCCAGGTCTCTTCGGCTATCTTTTTATCAGTGGAAACTTGCTGATCCTGTTTTTCGGAATTTTTCTGGTCGGCTTTGCCGGTCGCCTTATGGAGGTGATACTCACGTCCATGACGAGCAATTTGATTTTTCATGTTTATTTTGCATGTTTTCTGGGCTTGGGATTTGCTCAATTCGGCTATTTGCCTTTCCGCTTTTTTGAGCACTGTCTCAGCATTTTGCTTTTTGCTTTCGTTTTCGAAAAGTTCCTCCGAAAAATAGAATGATGCGGGATGATATAAGACTGCGTCAGAGAGAAAGAATTTTACTGGAGCTTCCTATAAAATTATATACTCCGTAACATGTCCGTTAAACAGACCGCCGTTTCAATCATTCTCCCTTTCAAAGATCGTTTTGGTTTTTTGCGAGAGGCTTGCCATTCGGTCTTCCAACAAGATTATCAAGATTACGAACTCATTCTTATTGATGACGGATCCAACCCTGCTTTTGCAGACAAAGACATTTTAGAAAACCCCCACGTTCGTTATTTTTTTCAAAACAATGCAGGTCCGGCGGCGGCAAGAAATAAGGGAATTCTTGAGGCGAAAGGAAAGTTCATCGCTTTTTTAGACTCTGACGATCTTTTTCATCCCGACAAATTGAGTTTGCAGATTCAGACGATGGAAAATCATCCCGAAGCCGTTTTAAGTCATACGTCTTTTTTCCAATTCAAGAACAGCGTCCATGAGGGGCTCGTGACTGTGGATACCTCGGAAATGAGCGGGCATCTTTTCCCTCGCATCGTTCTGTCCTGCCCTATCGCGACCCCGACCGTGATGATTCGCGCCGAAACGATGAAAAACTATCTCTTTGATGAAGATATGCGCATTGGCGAAGACACAGTGCTATGGACCCGTCTCTCGATCAAGTTTACTTTTCTGCACGTCGCAAAACCACTCAGCTATATTCGTATTCACGGCTCCAATGCGGCCTTTGACTATAAAAATTATTTTCAAAACTCGCAGAATATTCTACTCAAACTCCGGGAACACGGCGTCTGCGTACCTTTCCCTCAAAGGTATTTAAAGCTGATCAAATCATTTTTGATTACCTTCGTGGCGAAGACTTTAAAAAAAAAGAAATAATTCGGTGTTTGAGCCAGTCCCAGTAACGAGCCGGATTTTTTAAACGAAGCGCTTTCTTCATCTCTACCGCAAGATCATATTTCCGCAGAGACCAGACGTAGTTAGATTTGAAAAAAAGAATGAATTCTTTAAACATTTTCCTATTCTCTTCAGAAAATTTATTTTTATAGCAAAATGCGTAGCAGTAGCGAGCTTCTACGACCCAACGCTTAAGGCTTTGGTGGCTGAGTTGGGAAGGATGGATACGGTAAGTCGCCACTTTTTTTGAGTCGTAATAGAATAAAAAATTTTTCTCGATGATCAAACGAAAAAAAAAGTCCAAATCGCCCAAAAGACTCAAGTGAGGATCGAAATTCAAACCCTTTGCCTTTTCTCGATCGAAAAGAACCGTCTGCAAATTAATATCGTAGCTCCTAACGAGGTCGTCCAAACGCCGGTATCGCGAGGGCTTTAGACCGCGCTTCATCAAATTAGACAGGCGAGGAATCCAAGATTTAAGCCACTGCCGAGCAGAGCTATTTTCGAACTTAAAAGAAAATCCACCATAAATGAAATCGGCCTTCTTATTTTGGATGATTTGAATTTGGTGGGCCAATTTATTTTTTTCCCACATATCGTCACTATCTAAAATCGCGAGGTATTTCCCCCGCGCGTGCGGAAGGGCAAAGGATCGCGCCGAATAGAGGCTCATAAATTCAGGAGTTTTGAGGTAACGAAGGCGAGCGTCGTAACTTTGCGCGATTTGCGCACTTGAATCCGTTGACCAGTTATCAATGAAAAGAACCTCAAAGTCGGTAAAAGTCTGAGCAAAAATACTATCTAAAGCCTCCTTCAGAAAAGCGGAAGAGTTATAGCAGTTCACCAAAACGGTCACGAGAGGAGGGCTAGACTCTGATAAGCTCAATGGCATGCTTCCGTTCCTTAAGAATTTTTTCTAAGAAAATGGGATCGATCAGGGGGTGGGTGGGAAAGTTTACGATATGCTTCGCCACCCATTCGGCCTGCGGGCATTCTCCCAACCGGTAACCAATTTCTTCCCAATGGTCCTCTCGTCCCTGCATGATGGTCGTAAACCAAATGCCCAGATCAAAATGAGAAGAGAATACTTTTTTAAAGGCTTCACGATCGCGAACAAAAAATGAAACCCGCAGCAAAGGGGCCGAGCCGGAGGGAATCCCAAGAACACGGCTGATCACCTCGACCACTTTTTTGCGGTGGGCTAAATTATCTTTTAATTGAGCCAGCTGATGAAGACCGACCAAAGCCATTTCAGGGCTCAAGCGGCAAGGGTAATAAGGCAGCTGTTGTTTATCTAGCACAAGCTCTTCAGCAAAGACAGTCCATAACGGCAGAAAGCCCAAAAGACGCTTGAAATAACGGGTCAAGGGATAGGCCAGGGGGCGATAAATCAAAAATTCCAAAAGAAAGACCCCATTGATTTTTCGCCGCAACGAGAGCGGCATGTCGGGAATCTGAGAATAAATGCGATCCATTCTGGCCGCCAAGACCGGGTCATTGGTGGTGACCATTCCCCCATATCCCGTATTAATGACCTTCGAATGGTCGGAAGAAAAAAAGGCCATATCGCCCAAGGAGCCGACCAAGCCCCGCTCTCCTTGAATGCCGAGGGCATGAGCGCTGTCCTCAATAATTTTTAAATTATATTTTCTGGCCCACTCACGGACTTGAAGAATATCCACCAGTTGACCAAAAGTATGTTGAATATAGATGGCTCGCGTTTTTGAATTGATCTTACCTTCAATGTGCTCCAAGCGGAGGTTAAAATTCGTGCGGTCAATATCAACATAAACAGGTTTGACTCCTGCATAAAGCAAAGCATTCGGCACGACCACGCAAGAAAAAGCGGGCAGAATCACCTCATCGCCGGGCTCGATTTGCAGGGCTTTTAAAATAGCGAAAAGCCCCATACGCCCCGCAGCAAAAGACCAGGCGCGCTGGCAACCTGCAGCCAATGCGAATTGGTCTTGATAACTGGCTAGAGCGACGGCTTTTTCGCTTTCGGCAAATCCAAAAATGACTTTCTTTAAAACTTGCAGCGCTTCTATCGCCTGGTTGGTTCCTGCGAAGATCGAAAAACGCTGAAGGCCCCGCATGAAATTCATTGTTTGTCTCGCCTCCCTAAGATATTCCTTAAACTTGCCAGCTTAAGGTCAAAAATATTTCACATCTTTCGGGAGAACAGAGCTGAATGCAAAACATTTTTTTGGAAAGATGGACCAGCGCCTCACTCTTTCTTTATTTAGCAATTCTCCCCTTTTCATTCCTGATCCAAGCCACGACCCATTCTAAGTTCATCGTTCTTTTTTTGACCTTACTTCTGGTTCTTTTTCTTTTGCCTCGGCTTTTCAAACCAAATTTATTTTCGACCTATTCAAAAATGGAAATTTTGCTTGTCTCTTTGTTCTTTTTAACCCTTGCGACCGGGCAGATTGTCCTTATTGCCCTCGAAGGGGACCATCTCGGCTTGCAGAGGAATATATTAACCTACGCGATTCCCGCCCTGCTTTTTTTTGCGATACGGCCCGCCGCCACGGGAAAATTGTTTTTTCAATTTAATTTCATTCTCATTCTGATTGGCGTTCTTTTTGCGGCGATCCAAATTTATTCTTACGTCGCCCAGGCCCCCAACGGCATGGAACGTCTTCTCTTCGACTATATTAAACTTGAGTATGGCGCCGAAAAGGGGGAGTTCTTAGGATCATTTCGCCCTCCCGGCCCCACCGATCACGTCCACCTCACCAGCATGTTTCTAGCCATGGGGACCTTGGCTGCATTCAATTTCTTTCTCAAAAAAGTTCAATTGGGTCGTCTGGCCCTTTTTCTTTTTATCTACATGGGACTTCTCGCCACCGGCGTCCGACTCTCACTTATTTTTACTTTATCTTTACTTTTCTTTCATGCGTTTCTGTTCAGAAAATACCTTCATTTTGGCAAGTCGCTGCTCATTTTCGCCTTGAGCACGGCTTTGATTGTTGGTTTCCTAGGGCTCACGACGAATAACGAGGATGCCTTTGCAACTATTTATATCAATCCCATCCTCGAACTCGATTTCGCAACCCACATGTCACTTACAAAAAATGTCGTTGAGCCCTCGACCGATCAATTGATGTCGGAGATCAGGGACTCCAGTTGGTTTGAATTTTTGGTCGGCCATGGTTACTCCAGCCAAAGTGCACAACAAAAAGGTCTTCTGAATGACGATTTTTTTGTTTTACAAATTTTTACAAACTTCGGCCTGTTGGGTCTTTTGTTTTTCTATGCGCTTCCCTTTTACCTCCTCCTTAAACTTTTTCAAAAAATACGGAAATCCATCAACTTCCCAGCTACCCTAGTTTTTCTTTTGCTGGCTTTGCAGATATTTTCAACGATTCATAGTGGTACCGTGTTTCGAAGGCTGATGTTTCCCTATTTTATTCTCGTGTTGTTGCTGTCTTTGAATTTTCTCAAGATAAAATCGACTGAAAATTCATGAGTTCCTCCCTGTCCGGCCGCTATTTCAAAAAGCTCATTTCAAATTTCATCAGCATGCTGAGTGGTTTTATCGTGACGAGCCTCGTCCCCCGTTCACTTGGTCCCGAGCTTTACGGAATTTATTCCTACACGACTGACGTTTTGAACCAGCTTTTTGTCTTTCTCGAGAGCGGAAGCTCCATGGCGCTTTACAATAAAGTTTCGCAAAGCCCAGAGGACGCGGCTCTGCTCAAATTTTACTTTCGCGTTCTCGTAGGCATCAATGCTCTCGCCGTGGCCTTAGTTGGAGCCCTCTTTCTTTCGGGTCATGTCGCCACTTTCTTCGGTACGATTGAAGCGAAATATGCCATTCTCGGACTGACCTATTCGTCGCTTTTTTGGCTGAACGGCGTCTATACCAAGATCTTAGATGGCATCGGAGAAACAAAGCGTTTAGAGAACCAAAGAATCTACTCTTCTTTTTTGAAGGCCTCGATCGTGGCCTTTCTGTTCTGCATTCACAAGATCACTCTTTTGAATTTTTTTATTTTTCAAATTGGTTTGCTTTTTTTCCTAAACGTCTCCTTTTTCCGACTGATCCGCTCAAAATATAATTTTCATCAGCCTCCCCGAGAAGACATCAAGTATGCGCCTTTTTTTATATCCTACAGCAAACCGCTTTTGTTTTATGGTCTTATCAGCACCGGAGCGATCATCACCGAAAGATGGATGCTCCAATCCTTTTCTGGCTTTAGTCAGCAAGGTTACTTCTCGTTGTCCAACCAGCTGGCGGGGATCTGTTTTGTCTTTTCGTCCTCACTGACCCCCCTTTTTCACCGTGAAGTCGCGATCAAGGCCCATGCGAAAGACTACAAGGGCATCTACGATTTGATAGGAAAAATATTTCCTGGTCTTTTCTACATCGCCGCCTTTCTCAGCGTGTTTTGTGCACTTAACTCGAGTGAACTGATCAGGTTGATCGCAGGAAAGAAATTTGAAGGAGAGGACCTGGCTTTTTCATTGATGCTTCTTTACCCCATACACCAAACCTATGGTCAATTGACGGGGAGTCTTTTTTATGCCACCGGAGACACCAAGAATTATAAAAATATTGGGACCCTGGTTCTTCTAGTAGGACTCATCGCCACCTTCTTTCTTTTGGCGCCCTCGGAATACGCGGGTCTGCATCTCGGGTTTTTAGGGTTGGCCTTAAAAAATTTCTTTCTGCAAATTGTCAGCGTTCACATCCTCATGTATTTTGCCTTTCGCAGAATTCATTTAAATATCTTCCCTTTCATTGCAAACCAAATCCTCATTCTATCGCTTCTCACCTGCACGGCTCTCGGCGCTCAATTTCTAGCAGAAAATTCGGGCATTCCCGTCCTTTTTCTCAAGGTGAGCCTCAATGTCTTTTTATATTTCACTATGAATTTTATTGTTTTTTGGATCTGCTATAAAAATGACTTGCCCTTGCTCATGAAGCATACGCGAAGCCACGTTCAATACTTCTTGGAAAAAATCAAAAGATAAGCCTCTCGAAACTTTGCAAAACTCAGTTTCGACCTGATCACATCTGCGCGGGCTCAAGATATTTTTTGAGCTTTCGAAAAACTTCTTTGTGTCCCGCTTCGGTGAAATGAACTCCGTCAAAAAGAATCCCTTCCGAAAAATCCAGTTCAACAAGTTGGGCTCGGGACATTTCCGCAGTCAAATTTTTTAAAAAAAGATTCGTCTCTCGCAATTGGGAATAAAACGAGGCCGGCCTCTGCCGGGCGAAGACAACATGGGGCGGAACTTCATGGGTCCGTAAAAAAATAAACCGCCCAGCCTGTAAATTAAATTGAGTCGCCAGGTCAGCGACGTCGTCACGCCAGTTCAGCGCAAAAACAGTCTCGTGCTTTCCGCTGCTCAAAACATAGTCCTCCAGAGCGTAGACATTTCTCTTTTTTCCAGAAGCCATCCATTCCGCCTGAACTAAGATGTCATCGAGGACTTCCTTTTTCTTAGGAGTACAATCAACAAAACCAGTATTCGACACGATCAAGGCCGGTTGCACGGGCAGTTGCTTCAGCATATTCGCAAGGGTTATGAGGGTTGTGCTCGCGTGGGTCCTCGTCACGATGATGGAGGGTTCTGAGTTCTCTTGCCAATGCTTTGCGAGCATTCGGGCGAGATAATTTTCAGAGCTCTCAGGCTCAATTTTACGCGCTCGAGAGTCGAAGAAAGCAAAATTTTTCACTTCTTTAAGATGATTCGCATTCGAAAAAAAAGAAAAATCGGAACTTGTTGTTCTTTCACCGACAGGAATACAGCTCTGAAATTCATTAAAGATAGAATTAGACAATGAGCACCTCAAAATTTTCCCGGCTGGCCGTTCCCACATAAAACAGAAGCAACTGACTTCGCGCCTCCGCCTGCTCGGCTTCGTTATCGAGAGACTTCAAAGATCTCAAAGCATCCTCCACTTCACTTTCACTTTGAACTGTCTGCGTAAAAATTCTACGAAAGGCCAATGGAATTGGATTTTGAGGAAGGGTCCCCTTTTTTCTCGGGATAAGACAAAAAACTCCGAAAAGAGCCGCCTCCAAGACTAAAGATGATCCTGTGCCCACAAAGATCCGACTCTCACGCAATGAAGCGTAGAGGTCACTTGAAGAATTCACTTCAATATTCGGTGTGGTCTCAAAGAGGGAAGGCTCTGCCAAGGGGTGCTGCCGTATAGAAAAAATAAAATCTCTATTTCTTTGGGCTGTTGGCAGAACAAGATCGAGAATCACTTTTGACACCTCTGGCACCAAAGAAAGCCCCACAAGAACTTTTCTTGAAGAGGCCGACGTGGAATTCTTCTTTGCTATTTCTTTGGCTAAATTCTTCATTCGAAAGATCGGCGCCGATTCCAATTGAATATCCTGTAAACACTCTTTGCGTTCTGGAAGGCAATCCCTGCCGGAAAGCGCGAGCCGGCGTGGAAAGAGCCCCAAGTCCTTTTCGCCCTGCGTGGGAGTGATGTAGAAATCATGCCCTGAATCCAAGACCACACATTGGTAACCTTTCAGGCAATCCCATGGCATAAAATCAGAAAAGCCTTTGGCATAAGCCCTGTCGTATAAGTGATTCTCATTCCAATTTAAAAAAATCTGCAGTTGTAATTTTTCCTTTGAGATCTTGCGGATGAATTCGTAGCTCACCCATGCTTCAAAACTCATTTCCGAGAAGGCTTTACTACGTAATTCGGCAAAAATAAGAACCGAGTAAGGATTCAGCCTTGGACGAAAAGACAGGAAATAGGATTTCCACTGCCGCAAGAAAATATCGAAATAAATCCTCTTCCCAAGACAGGATTCCTTGCAAAGCATCCTGAAGCCACTCCTAGGCCCATTTTTCAGAAACTCACTCGCAAATCGAGAAGGATTTGCTAAGGGCAAGAAGTTCGGAACCAGATAAGTTCTTTGCCGCTCCTCAGGACTAAAAAAATCAAAAAAAGAACCGTAATAGCGGTTAGTGAATCCACTTTCGCCGTAAAAACCATTGAGCATATAGGTGTCGACCAAAATCAACTCCTTTTGGTCCTTCAGATCTTCCAGGGGGATAGAAACCTGTCGAGAAAGCCGCGCTATTTGCCACATCTTCCGCGAGGTCCGTAAAAATCGAAAAAAAGGCTTGAAGCAAAGCTTCCATCTGAGTTTCAGACTCATATGAACAGAAACTTGAAAAGCTCGCCTTTGCGTTCCCTTAAAGTATTGAAATAGACCTTCAGACTCAGTTTCTATCCGAATATTCTGTTCTTGGCTGAGAGTCTCTAGCAGAAGAATGTCGTGAATGTCTTGAAAAATGCCGCTCTGATAAATATTTCGACTGGCCGGTAGCGAGAAATGGAACTCATTGCAGTTTAGAGAGCGGCTGTGCTCATCCACCACTTGGTTGGTGAGCTCAATCGCCCGGTCTTTCAAAGAAAGAAAAAGCGCATCCTCTCGGGCACGGAGTTCTGGTAAAGACAGATAGGTCATACTTTAAAGTGAACGGGAAAATCCAAATTAGCCCGTTCGTAATCCTCAAGGTGACCAATATCAATCCAGTAATCGCGCACAGGAAAGGCGCCTATCTTCTGCTGGTTTTCGAGGAGTTTCTCAAAAAAATTATTCATATCGAAATAATCATTTTGAGGAATGTGGGAGATCACGTCCGGATTAAAACAGTATATTCCCGCATTGATGTAGTGAGAACTCACCGGTTTTTCTCGCATGGAAATGACCGATGCATCATCAATTTCAATCACTCCGTAGGGAATCTGCGACTCAAACTGCCGAACGGCCATCGTTGCCACATTTCCTCCGTCCCGGTGAAAACGTAAAAGTTGATTGAAATCAAGACTGGTGAGGATATCTCCATTCATGACAATCACGGGCTGTTCTAAATTGATTTCAGCGATACGAAGGGCGCCGGCGGTCCCTAAGCGTACTCTTTCTTCAACGTAACGAATTTGCACACCCCATTCGTGACCATCTCCAAAGTGGGATTTCAGCCGATCAGAAAGATAGTTCACGCAGAAAACAAATTTATAAAAGCCTTGTTCACGCAAATTCAGAATAGTTGTCTCAATCAAAGGACGTCCACCCACATTGAGCAGGGGCTTGGGACAATCCTTGGTCAGATCCTTCAGGCGCGAGCCAAGGCCTCCGGCCATCAGGACGACTTCGTTTTCTTTCTTGTCGCTCCGGTAGAGATTATCAATGGTGTAGAGATCGCGCACAAGTCCCGCACCGTCGACCACCGGTATCTGATGAATCTGCTTCGCCTTCATCAGTTGTAAAACTTTTTCGCGAGATTCACCCAATTGAACAACAGTTGGTGAAGAGTTCATCACTTTTAAAACAGAATCATTGACCGAAAGACCCTGCAGAAGGGCCCGGCGCACATCTCCATCGGTCACAACCCCTTGGAGCCTTCCATTTTCCTCCACGACGAGGGCAATTTGCATCGCCCCTTCGTTGAGGACCTTCATAGCTTCCATCAAAGAGACCTTGGAGCCCACCAAACACTTTTTCCATTCTTTATCTTCCATGGGACCTCTTAAAAAAACAAGTTCCGGCCGGGACGATAGAATTTTTGGGAATTTCACAGGTTTCGCGAATCATCGCCTGGCTTCCCACAAAACTTCCTTCACGGACGATCACTTCGCCATTGAGCACAGACGCCGTAGAAATGTGGCAATGATCTTCAATCACGGTGTCGTGCTCAATCAGGGCCTGGCTGTTGATAATACAATTTTTCCCGATGCGGGCACCGGCATTAACGATGGCTCCGTGAAGGATTACCGTTCCCTCATCCACAAAGGCGTGCGGAGAGACATAGGCCCGAGGGGAAATAAGGGTGGGGAAAAGTCCTTGCTTACTTTTGATTGAATTAAAAAATTGCCGACGCAACTCAGGGCTTTTAATTTGCCCGAGGGTGATTAAACAGTGGAGAGGGGCAGAAAATAAACTCTCCAGGTCCTCATCCGAATGGGTGATCGCGTAGCTGAGAACTTTTTTCCCTAAATTTTCTTTTTTATCGACAATGCCGACAATCTTATACTGAAGGGAGGACTCGATCACATCAATCACCGAACGACAATGCCCTCCCCCGCCGATCAAGAGGATGTCTTTCATAAATTCACTCGCACGCTGCTAGGGATATTGACCAGACGTGAGCTCAGGCCCTTCGCCACTTGCGACTCAAAGACCTGCGCATGCCGATAGGGCGGCAATTCGTGAATCAGGGTCCACGCCGGGCGGCACATGACCCCTGCCTTATTTAAAGTATTTAGAAAAAGCTCTCTCTCTTCAAAATTTTCAAGCAACAAAGCGTTCAGCCAATAATTAGATTTTCCGCCGGTGGGCTCTTTTACAAAAGTCAGCCCTGCTTTCTCGAACTCCTGGGCATAAACCGAAGCGAGTTTTCTTTTGCTCTCTAAAAACAGAGGCAGGCTTTCAAATTGTGCAAGGGCCACCGCCGCATTGAGATTCGGCATACGGTAATTGTAACCCACCTCATCGTGAAAATACTCCCAGGCGTGCGGAACCTTCGCGGTCGTGGTGATATGTTTCAACTTCTTGAAACAGGCTTCATCATTCGTAATGACGGCGCCCCCGCCCCCGCAGGTCACAATCTTATTTCCATTGAAACTGAGCACGCCGACTTGCCCGAAGGTTCCGGTATGTTTTCCGTTGCGATAGGATCCCAAGGATTCCGCCGAATCCTCGACAACGGGAACAGAGTAGGTTTTGCAAATCTCAACAACCGCTTCAATATCGAGGGGATGACCGAAAATATGAACCGGCACGCAGGCCGAAATTTTTCTTCCGGTTGCTTTATTGATGCAGACACCATTCTTCAGTTGCGTTTGGCTTTCAAAGAAACGAAGGAGGCTCTGAGGACTCATCCCAAGGGTTTCAGAATCGACATCGACAAAAACCATCTGAGCACCGCAGTACTGAATCGCATTGGCCGTCGCGACGAAAGTTAAAGGCTGGGTGATCACTTCCGTGCCCGCTTCGACCCCGGCACCAATCATTGCCATATGAAGGGCGGCGGTTCCATTGACGACGGTGAGACAATATCGAGATCCCGTGAAATCGATGATCTTTTTTTCAAGATCCGTCACGTAGCGGCCAAGATAGGAAACAAAAGTCGAATCGATACAATCATTGAGATATTCTTTTTCTTTCCCAACGAAACACGGTTCATGCAAAGGAATGAATTCCTTTGTTTGAAAGGCCCTCTGAACAATGTCGACGGCCTTCTGGGCCTTTGCGGTCATGGGGCTCATAAAAACCTACTTTGAGACGTTATGATACTTAGGATCATCCGGATTTTGCAAAAGGCCGCCTTGCACGACCTTAATGATATCCGAAATTCCTTGAGGAACTTTTTTTGTGACCTTGAATCCCAGACGCTGCTGAATCTTATCAAAAGACACCCGGTAATCGCGCGGATCCTCGACCTTGGGCACGTACTTCACCTTGACCGCGCCCAATTGTTTTTGAATTTCTTCGACCAGCATTTTCTTCTGATAATTTTCACCGGTATCACCCACATTGAAAACCTCATAGGCCACCTGCTTTTCAGGACTTTGAATAACGGCAACCACACTTCGAGCCAGATCCACGACATGGCAGTAAGGCCGCCAGAATTGCTCACCAAAAATAGTCAGCTCCCGCCCTAACGCCAGATCCTTCGCAAACTCATTCACGGTCAGATCAAAACGAGGCCTCGGCGACAGACCATAGACCGTTGAAAATCGCAGACAAGTGGGCTTACAAAAATTATTTCTATCCTGGCCTAGCAAATGTTTTTCAACCGCAACTTTGGTTTCGGCATAAAGAGAAATGGGATTCAAACCCGACTCTTCATTGAGAAGTTGATTAGAGTCCGCCATTTTACCGTAATTGCTACAGGTCGAAGCAAAAATAAAGCGAGAGACTTTGGCCTCGTTAGCCAAACGATAAAGCAAAATGCTGCCCTCTAAATTGGTCGAACGGGCCTTTTCGGGCTCTGCTCCACAGGCTGGATCGCCGACGATAGAGGCCAAGTGAGCAACGGCAAAAACTCCCTCAAGACTTTTTTTAACATCGGCTTCGACCCGCACATCCCCTTTAACAAATTCGAAATGAGGATGATTAAAAAGTTCTAAAAGAGACTCGCCCCCAAAAGAGAGGTTATCGAACGCACGAACGGCAAAGCCCTGCTCCAGAAGTTGGCGCACCAAAACGCTTCCAATATAGCCTGCGCCACCTGTCACTAAAACTTTTTGCATTTTATTGTCCTTTTAAAAAACCTAAATAGGCCTCAGCCATGCATAAATCGAATGGATCATCTATATCAATGGAGTTGCCTGATGACATCTCAAAAAGCAGAGTTTCTCCCTCTGCGACGAAGCGCTTATGTTGTAAAAAAGACTCCGTTTTAAAAATGTAAAGAGCGCCATTGATAAAGTAAAAATCTTCCTTGTAGTCCTGACGTCGCGAAGCGTTGTTAGGCGACTTCTTTAAGTAGGACCAAGCTTCACCCGAAGGGCGTTGAATACATTCATAGGGATGCTCCCGCATGCGGTTGACACCCACGAGCGAAGGGGCCCCTGACTTTTCAAACTGGCTCAGAGCTTGATCAATTTCCAAGGCGGTGCGAAAGGGTGACGTGGGCTGGAGAAGCACGATGGCGTCTGGTTTTTCTCCCCGCTGAGTGAAATATTCGACAGCATGCAATAAGAGATCTCCCGTGGTGGCTGTATCGGTACTAAGGGCTGCAGGTCGCTTGTAGGGACTATGAAGACCCTCGTTTTTGCAGTAATTGATAATTTCGTCTGAATCAGAACTCAAAAAAAGAGAGTCCTTCAGTCGACTTTGAAAGCCCGCTTGCAAGGTGTACCAAATCAGCGGACGCCCTCCAAGAAGAGCCAAATTTTTACCCGGTATCCCCTTGGATCCTCCACGGGCGGGAATCAGTCCCAGATAACGCAAGAAGACTCCTTCACAAGGAATGACTTTTGTTGAAGCCAAACAAAGAGAAATGTATTGTATTTTATTATTCTACATTTGCAACAAACTTTGAGGGAGCTTTGCATGCCCGGATACGAGCTGGTCGGAAAAGAAGAAAAAGACGCGATCTTAGAAATATTTGAGCAGAGCAACGGCGTGATGTTTGCCCACGGCTTTGACGCCCGACGGAATCATATTTTTCGCGTTCGAAATTTTGAGCAGGCCTTTGCAAAAAAATTGAACTCCCCGCACGCGCTCGCCGTTTCTAGCGGAACGACAGCCCTGATGACCGCCATCCATGCTTTGGGCATCGGCCCTGGAGATGAGGTGATCACCCAGTGCTTTACCTTTGTTGCCACAGTTGAAGCGATTTTATCCGTCGGTGCCACTCCTATTTTGACGGAAATTGACTCAAGCTACAATATGGACCCTCGAGATCTCGAAGCGAAAATCACGGCAAAAACCAAAGCGATTATTCCCGTTCATATGGCGGGAAGCCCGGCACGAATGGCAGAAATTAAAAGCATCGCTGAAAAACACCATCTGCCTCTCATTGAAGATGCCGCCCAAGCCATCGGAGCGAAATGGAAAGGCTCTTTCCTAGGGACTCTCGGAGATTTCGGCACATTCAGTTTAGACTTCGGTAAAACGATCACCACTGGCGAAGGGGGTATGATTCTGACCAATCAGGCGTCCCTCCATCAAAAAGTTTTAGAGTTTCACGATCACGGTCATGAGTACAATCCCTCGGTGGGACGAGCTCAGGATACGCGAAAAAATTGGGGACTTAATTTTCGTATGAGTGAAATGAATGCGGCCTTCGGCCTTGCCCAGCTTAAAAAATTGGATTTTATTCTCGAAAAATCGCGGCAGCACGCTCAACATATCCAAAGTCATCTTTCGCGTATTTCGGGTCTTCATTGGCGTGAATTACCTGAGGGAGGCGAAGACAATGGCGATGCCCTTTATCTGTATTTCGAGTCGGAAAAAGACTGCCTTTCAGCCCTTGCGGCCATGCAACGTGATCAACTAGGAACTAAGAATGTTCCGGATGCAATGAAATGGCATTTTGCCGGAGAATGGGAACATATTTTCGGTAAGTCTCCGCATTTGAGCCCGTCTCTGAAGCAGAACCTCAACAGTTGGCCGCGCTCCGCGGACCTCCTGAAGAGAACCATCGCTCTTCCGATCATGGTCAACTGGACCGAAGAGCAACTGGTCCAGCAGACAGAGAAATTAGTTCGGGCTTTGTCGTGAATTGATTTGCTCTTGCAAATTTTTTTCGTAGGCCTGTTTGCGTTGCAAATCGTAGGTTGATGTTTGACCTTTGTACTGAATCGTCATGCCCCGACGGCTCTTCCCGCTCACGTTAGCCTCACTGCCATGAATTGTCAGCGAGTGGTGAATGAGCATATCGCCCTTTTTGAGAGGGGGACAAACCGGCTGACCCAAACCCATCAGAGCTTCAGGTGGAATTTTTTGTGAACTGCCCGGAGCAAAAGAAGAAATATGCGGAATCAAACCCCGGTCGTGAGAACGGCTGTAGTAACTGACCCCTCCATTTTCTGCACTCACATCATCAAGCGCGATCCAACAGGTTAAAGCGTTGTGATCGGAGACACACCAGTAGAAGTCATCTTGATGCATCGGAGACGGAAGCCCCTTTGCCGCCGGCTTTAAAAAGGCCTCGCCGCCCCGGCACTCCGGTTTGTCATTGAGAAGGTAGGTCATGAGTTCACTGATTTTTTCATTGTCTTGAATGCCTTTAAAAAAAGGATCTTCATATTTTCGCAAACAATGCACGGAGTTGACTAAATCCCCGACGTAATTGATCTCTCGGGGCTCAAATTTATTTTTATTCACCTGAACGAAAATTTTTAGATGCTCAATAATTTGATCAACTTCAGCAGGCGAAAAAACACCTTCTACTTTAGTCCATCCATTGGTTTCATATTCTTGCTTGTATCTTTCGAATTGAGATTTAGAAATTTCCATAACCTATCATTCCTTGTATTTGTTCTTAAGGACTTCTATAATCATTTCCCATGTTTCACGATTTTCAGCAAGATCTGATTTAACGAAGTCCCGAATATAGCTCTGGGCAAGCTCTCTCTTTTGCAAAAATTCGACGCCATGGGGAAGAGCCCCCTCTTCCAGGACGTGGAACTGGAAACCATAGGCCTGATATCCCTTGATCCATTCGAGCTTGTTCGGAACTTTGATCATAGCGGCGGTCACAAAATTCAAAAAAGGCTTCTGGTACAAAAAAGCAAATTGGAAAGCCGTGCTGGTATGGCCCAAAACATATTTGGCATCCCGCACGAGCTCGACGGTTTCACCTTGCACCACACTTCGTCCCTCAAAATACTGCTTATACTCTGGCATTTGGGCCGCGGGGTGCGCCGCGATGACCACGGGCAAATCGAATTTCTTCTCCAGCAAAGAAAAAAACGAATTGAGAAGGGCAAAGTAAGAATCTGGGGACACCGTTTTAACACCTAGCTTGCCGTAATCGGGATGAAAAGGTTCGTATTCATCTAAAAAGACAATGTGCTTCTCGAGACCTAATAAGGGCCTTGCCGCATAAAGATTCGAATCAAGAGAACGGACGGAAAAAACTTCTTGGCCTTGCGCTTGAGCTTGTTGGTATGCGACTTCGCCTGCGCAAAACAGGATTGAAGAATTTTTTCCCTTTCCTAAAAAGGGGGCGATTTTCGCCACAAGCGAAACCTCGTACATCTTCAAAAAGTACCACGGGTCCTCTAACAGAAGAGCCAACTTTTTAAAGCGACGTCTCTGACTCTTCGGTGGCAGAGGAAGACCTCCCAAGCGAAGCTCAATCGGAAGGGCCGAACTTTTCCAAAGATCCTTGAAGTATCTTAAAGTCAGAAAACGCAGGGTCGCAAAAGGAAAGACATAGGTGTCGCGATCAAGACCCGCGCGAAAAATCTTTGCAACTTCCCCCCTTCCAACGGACCAAAGCAGACGAGGCTCTTGCCGAACAAGCGACTCGTTTCTTTTTCCGACAAGTTGACAGATTCGCACTTCAATATCCGCCTCGATCATTTTTCTCAGGCCAAACCGGTGAAAATCCCGCTCTGTCAATTCCTCTTCGATAAAAAAAACAAACTTCAACAAAGTAAAGTCCTCTATAAAATAATTCTTTTAATAGAATAAAAGGCCTCTGCGTATGGCACTCCGGCCTCGCTTCCACGAATCACCGCGAGAGCCCTGAGGGCCTCCATCGATCGAGGAAAGGGATGGGTCGAAACTTCCGAGGCGTAAAAATTCATAATTTCTAATTTTCTTTCCAGGTAAGGGGTCACATCGAAATAGGTATTCGGAAAAAAGGACTCGCCCGCATGGTAGGTCGAAAAATTTGTCTCGGATAAAGTTTCCATCGCGAGGACATCCGTCACTGAAGGATAACGAAAGGTCTTCAAGGCCGAGCTGAGGATCTTGTGCCCGATATTGTGGTCTGTATGGGCGTCAAATTTATGAGGAATCAAAAGAGTATCCGGTTTACAATCCGCTAAAACCCTCCCCACTTCTTGAGCCAGCGTGCCCAAAGCAACGGTATCCATCCCGCCCGGTGGCAAACCAAGATCGTACTGCCCTGCAAATCCATAGGCCGAGGCCACCTTTTTGATTTCTTGAGATCTCGCTTCGATTTGCAAAGAAGAAAATCCCGCTCTCTCAGACATTTTAGTCAAGATAAGCCAAAATATTTCATGACCTTCTTTTTTTAATTTCAGAAGGGTCCCACCGGCCCCTAAGGTTTCATCATCAGGATGAATGGCAGCGACTAAAATCCTTTTCATAGAAACTCTCCTTCGCGCAAGGTCACGTCAATTTCTGAGGTCTTCATTTTGATCAAACCTTCGCCCGCCTTGACTGCGACGAAGCCTTTGCTCACCCGAAGGACTTCACCAGGAACTCGATTCTGTAAATCATTTGCTGGCTCGTGAAAACAGCGGGTGACTTGAATCTTCAAATCTCCATACTGAAAAAAAGCGCCTGGATAAGGCGGCGAAAGAGCTCGAACCAAATTGTAAATGGCTTGAGCCGACATTCGCCAATCAATTTTACCATCCACTTCGGATCTCTTGCGCCAGTGGTTTGAAGAAAGCGCCGATTGCTTCCTTGCTATTAGTTTTTTTTCTACTAACTGCGAAAGAATTTCGCGCAGCTGAAGAACCGCGACCTTCTCTAGGTTTTTATAGAGGTCCATAGCGTAGTCTTCTGCGCGGATCAGGACTTCCTTCTGCGAAATGATGTCTCCATCATCCACTTCCGAATTAATGAAAAAAAAGCTCGAAGCTGTCCGATCTAAACCCAATGCCAAAGCCCAAATGATAGGATGGCGGCCTCTATTCGCCGGCAGAGCACTGGGATGATAGCCAATCACTCCGCCAGGTGAGAGCGCGATCACTTCCGCGGGCAAAAGATGAGACCAGCCAAAACAAAAAATGATGTCAGGTTTTTTCTCCTTCACCCAGACGCTCATTTTCTCTAGATCATTCTTAAAATAAAAAACTTCGGGGCAAGATCCCGGCGCGAAGTCCGCACTCAAATCGAAAAAATCGCTGTTGAACTTGGATTTTTCCTTCGTGACTAGGCCTACAATCTCGATCTCACTTTTTTTTCTCACCTCGGCGAGAAGACCGCGACTGAACTCCACGCTGCCTATGAATAGCGCTCTCATTTTTTCTCACTGTCATAAAAAGATTTAAATCGCAGATCCAAGAAGTTTAAATTTTTTAAAATATCAATGATCCGCTCGCAGGTCTTTCCATCGCCGTAGACCGACGGAATCTGGGAAAGCATCCTTTGAAAATCAGGATTGAGGGCCTGATCAATCGCTTGACCTAGAGCCCGCCTTTCTCCGGCCACCGAAATAATATGACCTGACATCGCCCTGCCACGCTGACGAATACCGACATTCACCACGGCTTTATTCAGGAAGGGCGCTTCGATGATGCCACTTGAAGAATTTCCTAAGACTAAATCCACCTGTTTCATTAAGCTCAGATATCTCACATAGCCCAGATTTGAAAAGCCCCAGACAGAGGGATGCCGATCAATCAATTTTTGCAGCGAGTCTTTCACAAATGAATGATAGGTATCCGCATTAGGCAAAGTGATAAAGACACTCGTGTGCCCTGTGGCCAAGCGCTCTTCCAACGCAGCGATGAGAGCCTCCAGTTCTTGCTTGGTTTTTTCTTCTGACAGAGTGACAGGATGATAGGTAACAAGAATACTGTAGCGTTGGAATTGAAGATTTAATTCTTTCTCTAGGGCCTCTCGACCCAGCAATGGAATTCTTTTCAAGTTATCTAATCCAGGAGCACCGAAGTTGAAAACGCGAGAAGGCTGTTCTCCCATTTGGATCACTCGTTCTTGGTAGGGCTTTGCCGCCACGAAATGGAGGGCAGACATTTTTGTCACCGCGTGCCTGACCGCATCGTCGATGAGGCCTTCGGTGGCCTCTCCTCCGTGAATGTGAAAAACAGGAATTTGATGAATCACCGCCGCACTCACCACGGGTAAAACTTCGTAGCGATCACCCAACACAAGAAGCCCATCGGGCTTTTCTTGAGCAAAAAAATCGGACGCTTCTTTTAAAAGGGCCGACATCGCTAAGCATACATCTTCAGGCCTATCGCTGCGCATTTCATATTTGATCCGCGCGGCGATGGGGAAACCCTCGGCCTCAATTTCTTTAAAGGTCATCCCATGGGAGGCCATCAAGTGAGTTCCGGTCACCACGAGCTGCAAGCGGAAGGCGGGATCCGCGTGAAGCAAACTGATCACGCCTTGAAGATGACTGAAATCAGCCCGGCTCACGGTCAATACGGCGATCTTTTTGGCATTATTCACTGATCAAAACTCGATCTGTTCATCGATTTCATAATGGCGCGAAGCAAGGCGCCCCAGAATTTGCGGCAGATTCATTGGGTCTAGGCCTCCGCCCGGCCGTTTCGCCGTCACCATGTCCTCGGTCAAAGTTTCTCCTTTTTGAATCGCACGAACAGCGACTAAACTCTTGCGGACAATGACCTTGTTTTTTTCTTCAGACGTGGAGGGACGCTTGATTCCGTCCCCTAGAGCTTTTTCAATATTGCGTATAGAGAGGATCATTTGGCCCAATTCCTGCGGCTCGAGAGAAGCCGAATGATCAGGACCATCCATTTTTCGATCTAAAGTAAAATGCTTTTCAATGATTGTGGCCCCGAGGGCGACAGCCGCAAGGGAGATATCAATTCCCACTGTATGATCGGAGTACCCCACTTTGACACCCAACGCTTGCCCTATGGATTGCATGGCTCTCAAGTTGACATCTTCTGGAGGCGTTGGGTATTCGGTATTGCATTGAAGCACCGTGATCTTGTCTCGACTGAGCCCTTCTTGCTCCAACAACTGAAGAGCCGCTTCTATCTCACCCAAACTGCTCATCCCCGTTGATAAAATGCTGGGTTTATTGATATGGGCGATGCTTTTCAGGTATTGATAGTTGGTAATTTCACCGGAAGGAATTTTATAAATTTCCTGATTCATCTTTTGCAGAAAACGGATGCTTTCGAGATCAAAGGCCGAAGAAATCACTGTGATGCCGACTTCTGCGCCAAATTTAAAAAGCTTTTCTTGATTTTCGTAGGACATTTCTAGCTTTTTTAACATTCCGAACTGGGTTTCTTCACCAATCGTCGTGCGCAGTTGATAGGCCGCTTTTTTCGAATAACCCGTCACCAGGCTCTCGGCCTTAAAGGTTTGAAATTTAACGACATCGGCCTTCGCGTCTTTGGCCGCCAGGATCAATTTCTTGGCGAGTTCAAAGTCGCCGTTATGGTTCACGCCCGCCTCGGCAATGACAAATGTTTTACCCATGACTCACCCCATTAATAAGATTTATGCATTTTCCTCTTCTTTTCAAGATAGTCAAGATCAGGCACACTAGGCCGCAAATGGAGAAGACCCTATGAGCTCAGCCACGGATATTGATATCGCCATTATTGGCGGAGGCATTATGGGTCTGTGGACGGCCTTTTCCCTTTTGCAAACCTATCCCCAGGCCCAAGTGGCCCTCTTTGAAAAAGAAATGTATTTGGGAGAGCACACCACATCCCGAAACAGCGAGGTCTTGCACGCGGGAATCTATTACGAAACGGGCAGCTTGAAGCATATCCATTGCCTTCGAGGAAACCAGCTCTGGCGTCAATTCATGCAAAAGGCAGAGATTCCATTTTTAGACTGCGGCAAGTACATCGTTGCTCAAAAAGACGAACGTGAGGCCCTCGAAGCCATTCATCAAAAAGCCTTGCGCAACCAGGTCCCTGGAATGCGTCCAGCCACTCGTGAGGAAGTCGAAATTCTGCGTCCTTTTATTCGTGCCGACGAGGCCCTTTATTCACCAACCTCGGCGGTTCTGGATGTCTCAACGTCTTTGAAACGTCTACGCTTCGAGATCGAATCCCGGGAAGGGCTTTTATTTTTAAAAAGCCAAGTCATCCTCGAGGATTTCACGGATTATTTTTTTAAATTCCAGGTCAATGGCGAAGTCATCACTTCCAAGTTTCTTCTTAATTTAGCAGGACTTCATGCCATCGAGTTTCGTGAGCAGCTGCAGCTCTTTGATTTCAAAAATTATTATGTCAAAGGCAATTATCTTCAGTTGTCAGGTGAGTATCCCGCACAAAATCTTATTTATCCCATTCCTCCCGCGCACGGTTTGGGGCTAGGAGTGCATTTGACCCTTGATGTTCAAGGAAAGGCGAAGTTTGGACCGAACACCCTTCCCGTGGACTCGATTCAATATCAAGTGGAAGAAGAAACCCTCACGCAAATGTCCGCTGAAATCCTTCGGCTGTTTTATACAGTCGATCCCCGCCGCCTCCAGTTGGGATATGCGGGAGTCCGACCTAAAGTCAAAAAACAGGATATTCTGTTGAAGGACTTCGTGATCCAAGATCAGGCCCAACACCGCATCAAAGGATACGTTGAAGCCCTCGGAATCGAATCCCCCGGACTCACCGCCGCTCCCAGTTTAGCGGAGGAGCTGGTGCGCAGAATATCTCTTTAAGCCCAATCTTTGTATTGGGCGCTGTAGGTGTCGTCCTTCTCCAGAATCACGCCATAAAAGCCTTCGAAATCAAATTTTTTCCACAGGGATTTCGTGAGTGAAAGCGGATGTCTTCGGGGATACTGCAAGAACGTATCACGGTAAGCGACCTTCCAACCTGAAAATTTAAAAATCAAATCCCAATCGGCCGGAGAAAGTTCAAAAACATGGGTGTTCTCGGCGATTCGCTCTCCTGGAATCCGATTCCTGATATATTGTAAACCCATGCGGCTTTGATTCACGTAGGGAACCGTGATGATGAAACGTTGACAGACCGATTCCGAAGACATTTTTTTCAAAAAAGAAATAGGATCAAAAAAATGTTCCAGAACTTCAAAAGCGCAAAAAATATCGGCCGCAATTCCATTTTTTTTATGAAGCTCTTCTGCCCGGCAAAGGATTGCCTTGCGGCCCTTCTGGGTGATCTTATCGATCGCCACGGGATCTAAATTAACCGAAAAAGCCTCTACTGAAATATTTTTCCTCTGCAGCAGAGTTTCTGCATATTCCATATGAACCCCTGAGGAATCTCCGATGTCGGCAATGAGGACATGGTCTTTTTCCAACTCCAGAACAGCCTTCATAATCAAGCTGGTTTGAAAAGCATGAAGCGAGCGGATTTTTTCCAAGAGATAGAAGTCATTTTTTTTCACGGAAAAGGAGGTATACTGTTGACTGACGTCAGGAACGATTTCGCAAAGTGATTTCTTCAAATCTCCCTCACCCCGTTGAGCTGAAGATTTTTTCAGAGATCCATAAAGCAGTTTTTGAAAGAGAATATCCTTAACGACATCCTTAATCATTTTTTCCTCCAAAAGTGGTGAGGGCTTCTTTCATCCGCACTTCAAAGAGCCTTGTTTCAAAGCTGTAGGCAATGAAGTTAAATCCTTTTTGCAGGGCCTCCGTAATAAGGCGGGGCTCCGGCTCGACGATATGCAGGCCGCGCGCCTTGTCCAAATTTTTTTGAACCTCTTCAATATGCGCCATAGCCTTTTTATATTCCTGATGCTCAAAATCGCCCGGCCTGCCAAAAGAGGCCGAAAGATCATAGGGTCCCACCAAAAATCCATCCACTCCGTGGTGAGACAGGATGTCTTCCAGATTTTTCACCCCGTCCTTGTGTTCAATTTGAACAATGAGCACAGACTCCTGCGTGAGCCATTTTCGATACTCCGCAAAGGCTCCGCCGTAATTTTGCGCCGAAGAAAGTCCCACGCCGCGGATGCCAACGGGGGGATAGTGCATGCTTTGGTAAGCCAGATCCGCTTGCTCGCGCGAGTTGATCATCGGAACGATCAGTCCCGTGGCGCCGGCATCCATCGCCCGTTTGATCAAAGTGGGATTGAGATCGGATAAACGCACGAGCATCTCGAGGCCGCGGCCGCGGCCGATCGAGATCAAAGTGGCCAGCTGATCTAAATCAATGGAACTGTGCTCGATATCGAGGCAGGCCCAGTCGTAACCGAGATCCGCCACGATTTCGACAAAAGAGCGGTGATAAACCGTGATCCAGGTTCCCAATGTTTTTTGTTTGCTGAGAATTTTCTGCTTGAGACTCATGGGCGAATGTCCTTTAGGCACTGGCAAACATAATCCACTTCATCCTCGCGCAGATCGACATGCAGAGGAAGAGTCATCATTTGTTCGCCGGCCTTTTCTGCCTGGGGCAGTGGGTAAGAGGTCTTAAAATAACTGAGAAGATGATTGGGGAAATAATGGACGCCCGTCGCGACTCCGCGCTCTTTCAATTGCCTCGCGACATCATCGCGATTGAGCCCCAAGATCCGCACCACAAAAATATGGGAGGCTGCGGACGAGTATTGCAACTCGAGAGGCTTCAGCCACGAAATACTTTGCAGAGAGCTCAAATATCTTTGCACCAAAGCTTGGCGGCGGCTGACAAAACGATCCAATTTTTGCAATTGGGCGCGCCCAAGGGCGGCCATGATATCACTCATATGATAGCGATAGCCTTGATGACGGACATCAAAAACCCAGGAGCGCTCACCTTTGAAACGGTTCTCGGTGTCCTTTTCAACGCCCAAGAGCCGGGCATCACGAATTCTTTGCGCAAGTGAAACATCAGAGGTCACGACCGCACCACCTTCACCGCAGGTCATGTTCTTGATTCCATCAAAACTGAAACACAGAATATCCCCCACCGCCCCCACCTTTTTCCCCAAACGGGAGCCCCCGATGGAGTGCGCGGCATCTTCAATGACCCGCAAACGATGTTTTTTCGCAAAGGCGTAAACGTCTTCCATGCGCGAGGCATCGCTCGCATAATGAACGGGCATGATCGCTCGGGTCTTTGTCGAGATTCTTTTTTCCGCGTCGTGAAGATCGATGAAGAAAGAACTTTCTTCGACGTCGCAAGCCACGGGAACGGCACGTGCGGCCGTCACGGCTTGAAAAGAAGCCACGTAGGTGATTGAAGGCAAAAGAATCTCGGCGTCTTCGTCTAAATCGAGAGCCTCTACGGCGAGATGTAAAGCCGAGGTTCCTGTATTGACAGCAATCAGCTCCAGCGGTGTTTGCAGGTATTGCTTTAATTCCTCTTCAAAGGCCTGGACCTCCCGGCCCATCCCTAGAAACTCATGATCAAGAACTCGACCGACCGCCGCTTTTTCTTCGTTTCCCACCGAACACTTTGAAAGACGCACTGACTTTTGCATTCTTATCCTTGATTCCAATCGTACGCGATTTCTGCTAGGTCACGATTTTCTGATTCGTTGGGATCATGCTCCAGACTGGCTAAATTTAAAACAAGATTGGCGGCTGCATCCAGACCTTGAAAGGCCACCCAAAGTCCCGCAGGAACAGTCAGGCGCTGGTAATTATCTTTGCGCGAAAGAATCAGACTACAAAACTTTCCCCTGGTCGGGCTCTTTTCTCGATCGTCATAAATAACAAATCGCACGGCTCCTAAAACAACCAGTAAATTTAAAACCATCCGCTGATGCTTTTTCCAACCTTTGATTTTTTTTTCATGGACAGCGGTGAAGTAGGCCTCGCCGAAGCCATGAAATCCCGGTTCGCTCGCCTTCATCGCACGGGCGATATCCCCCAAAGGATGGGGAATAATTTTAGGCGAGGTCAGCAGGACACCCTCAATCATTTTTCATCCACGGAAGTTCCTGGCGTTGCGCTTTTTCGCAATACAGGGCAATTTGTTTCAAGGTTAAATCATAAATAGATAATTGCTTATTTTTATAATAGCTATGGTACCACTCCACGACAAAATCGACGGTCTCTTGATAAGTCAACGTGGCCTGCCAACGCAGATAAAATAAGGCCTTATCACAGTTGAGTTTCAAAAGACTGGCTTCATTAAAAGGGCGATTTTCGGTGATTTTGTAGGGCGATTCACCTGCACTGAAACCCCATCGCTGGGCCATATCACTGAGCAGGTTTAAAACACTTCGGTTTTGTTCTGCCCGAGGGCCAAAGTTAAAGGCTTGCCCTTGAAGATCGGCCGAATTCCAAAGATGCTGGCCTAAATTCAGATAGCCAGAAAGAGGCTCTAAGACATGTTGCCACGGCCGCGTCGCATCAGGCGAGCGGATATTGACAGATTCGGCGCGGGACCAGGATCTGAAGGTGTCGGCGACAATGCGATCGAGGGCCCAGTCGCCCCCGCCAATGACATTTCCGGCTCGCACGCTGGCCACACGTAAATTCTTTTTATGTTTCAAAAAGGTTTCGGTGTAAGAGTGAATCACATGTTCGGCACCCGCCTTCGAGGCACTGTAAATATCTTTTCCGCCTAAAGCGTCGGTTTCTTTATAACCCCAACACCATTCGACATTTTCATAGCATTTATCACTCGTAATCATCACCAAAACGGCCCGGTGATCGAAGCTGCGAGCCGCTTCGAGAACGTGGGCGGTTCCCATTACGTTCGTTCCCAAAGTTCTTAAGGGGTCTTGGAAAGAGGTCGACACGATCGCCTGCGCCGCGAGATGAAAAACAAAATCAGGCTTTGTCTGATGAAAAACTTTTTTAACTTGCTCAAGATCCAAAAGATCAAAACGATGATCTTTTATTTTTTTGCCTAAATCCAAAACTTCAAAGAGCGAGGGTTGAGTGGGGATATCGCAGGAAATTCCGACGACCTCTGCTCCAAGAGAAAGCAGCCAGGCCGAAAGCCAGGCGCCCTTAAACCCGGTATGGCCGGTGATGAGAACTTTTTTCCCAGCGTAGATGTTCGCGAAAGCCGCCATTACCAAAGCTTCCAAGGGGCTTTACCCTGGCTCCACATTTTTTCAAGCACGTCGCGGTCGCGGGTCGTATCCATGCAATGCCAAAACCCGGGATGTTGGTAGGCCATAAGCTGGCCGTCTTTCGCGAGACGCTCAAGCGGACTCTGCTCCAGCACCGTCGCATCGTTTTCAAGATAATCAAAAACTCGAGGAGAAAAAATAAAAAAACCGCCGTTGATCCACCCCTCACCGACCTGCGGCTTTTCGTGGAAATCAATCACTTGACCTTGCTGGATCTCGAGGGCCCCGAAGCGCGCGGGAGGACGCACGGCCGTCACCGTCGCAATTTTCCCGTGTTCTTGGTGGAAGCGCAAAAGTTTTTGCAGATCCACATCCGCCACTCCATCACCGTAGGTCAGCATAAAAAGACTTTCGTCTTTTAAGAATTTTTTCAAGCGAAGAAGGCGACCGCCGGTCATGGTGTCTTTGCCGGTATCGATAAGGTGCAAAGCCCAATCATCCGCTAAAGAATCCTCATGAAATTGAGCCTCGCCTTTTTGGAGTTGAATGGAAAAATCGCGGCTGTGGGATCCGTAATTATAAAAATAATCTTTAATCACTTCGCCTTTGTATCCCAGCGCCGGGTAAAATTCACGAAAGCCAAAATGAGCGAAGATCTTCATGATATGCCAGAGAATGGGACGGCCGCCAATTTCGACCATGGGCTTAGGCCGCACCTGGGTCTCTTCTGCCAAACGGGTGCCCAGACCACCGGCCAAAATAACTACTTTCACAGATTCCTCCAAAGAGTTTTAAAATCTCGCGAAAAGCACTCGCAATAGCAAGGTTTTTATTACCGCAAAAGCATCTAAATAGTGGCGACGACGGTCACCGGAGCCCCATCGCCTCCCCGCAGACGAAGCGGAAAAATACTTAAGCTGACAGGCGTTGCGTCAAGTTCGCGAAGATCCATATCTTCAAGAATCAAAATAGGGGAAGAACCGAGATCTCCATGCAGAAAGGCGTGATGCGCTCGACGCCCTTCCTCACGATGCTGATAGGCGCTCAGAGAAATCAAATCAAAGCCGATCAAACGTAATTTCCTTTGCTGGCGCAGAATGAGACCCGATTGCGCAGTCAATCCGGGGTTATTCTGCCAATAAACCTCCTCCTGTCTTTTTCTGCAAAAACCCGTGCGAATGATCAAAGCCTCTGCTTCGATGGGAATCTGGGGGAGATATTTTTCGAGATCAATCAATTCACCTGGCTGAGCGTCAATATCCAATTTACAAACGCGGTGAAAGGTCCAAAAATCCGCCTCGTAAGAATCCACTGTCCTTCCCTTAGGATCGAAATGACTCGGACAGTCAATGTGAGTTCCTAAGTGATTGCTCATGGTGAACTGAATTTGGTTGCAGCTATCACCGCAGGCCATATTTTTTGTCTGTTTGGACTGAAGCGGTTCCCGACCGCCATAGCTTGGCGTCGTAGAATCGAGGGAATAGGACAGAAAGATTTTTTTCATTTTCTCTCCCCAAGAGAGTCGTTGTAGGATAGCACAATTTTCAAGCTTCGTTTAAGGGAGACCATAGCACATGAGTCGTTCACGTGAACTCAAAAAAAGTATCGCCATTATTCCGGCCCGCATGGGCTCCAGTCGTTTTCCTGGAAAACCCATGGCTTCTTTGCTCGGCATGCCCATGATCGGCCATATTTATCTGCGGACCAAGATGGCTCCCCAGCTCGATGAAGTCTACGTCGCCACCTGCGATCAGGAGATTTTTGATTACGTCGAATCCATCGGCGGGAAAGCCGTCATGACAAAGGACTCCCACGAACGCTGTACCGACCGCGTGTCCGAAGCCCTGTTGAAAATCGAAGAGGCGCAAAAGCAACGCTACGAAACAGTGCTTTTAGTTCAAGGAGATGAACCCCTGGTGACTCCACGAATGATCGCCATTGCCATGAGTGAGTTTCTGAACACGGACGCGGAGGTGCTCAATTTAATGAAGAAAATTGACGATGAAGAGGACTATCTCAATCCTAATGAAGTCAAAGTGGTCTTCAATCAAAAAAATGAAGCCCTTTACTTTTCGCGTGAGCCGATTCCTTCAAAAAAGAAGACCAAGGACGCCGTGGTTTCCTATAAACAAGTTTGCATTATGCCCTTCACGCGAGAATTTCTTTTCAAATTCAGCGAACTTTCTCCGACCCGCCTGGAAGTGATCGAATCGGTTGACATGATGCGCGTCCTCGAGCACGGCCTCAAGGTACAAATGGCCGAAATCTCTGAGCCCATTTACAGCGTTGATACGCCTGAAGATCTCGCCTGGGCCGAAGAAGTGATGCGTAAGGATGTTTTAGCTAAGACCTACTTGAAAGGATTCTAGGTTCGTGAAGAAGAAAATTCTCATCTCCACTGTTCCTTTCGGTGAGCACGTCAAAAAACCGCTCGAACTTTTGCAAGCCGAAAGTGACATCGAATATGTCATCAATCCCCTCGGTCGAAAACTTTCCGAGGACGAACTGGCAGAAATGATCCCGCCTTATTCGGCGCTGATCGCAGGCACGGAATTAATTTCGAAAAAAGTCTTAGATCGGGCTTCTCATTTGAAAGTGATCGCCCGTGTCGGCGTTGGCTTGGATGGGGTGGACCTGCTGGAAGCCCGCCGCCGCCATATTGCTGTTTCCTATACGGCTGAAGCCCCGGCGCCGGCCGTAGCTGAATTGACTTTGGGACTGATGCTGGATCTTATGCGAAATATCAGCCTCGCCAATCAACAGATGCATGCAAATCAGTGGAAGCGTCTCTACGGAGGACGCCTGGGCGAATCGACCATCGGTCTGATCGGTTGCGGCCGCATTGGCTCTCTGGTCGTCCAGCATCTGCAAGGCTTTTCACCGAAGCGGATTTTAGTCTATGACACTCAGAAAATTTCAAAACCTGGAATAGAACAGGTGGAATTGGAAGAGCTGCTCGCGCATTCCGATTTGGTGAGCCTTCATGTGCCGTTGACTTCGCAAACGAAAAATCTTTTAGATCACAAGAGGCTTAAGAAAATGAAAAGTTCCGCGTTTCTCATTAATACGGCGCGCGGCGGGATCGTGAACGAAGCCGATTTGGCCCGGGCCCTGCAAGACAAAATTATCGCCGGTGCGGCCTTGGATGTTTTTGAGCAGGAGCCCTATGGGGGTCCCCTCGCCCAGATTGCGAACTGTTTGCTCACATCGCATATGGGCTCTATGTCTTTTGATTGCCGCACCCGCATGGAGATCGAAGCGACTCAGGAAGCTCTTTTGTTTTTAAAAACCTCTCAACTTCAGCAGGCCGTTCCAGAAAGTGAATATGAACTCAAAAAAAAATAAAGCTCTTATTGTTGGTGGATCCGGCTTTCTCGGGAGCCACGTCGCCGATGAACTCGATGCGGCCGGTTACTCGATTACGATATACGACAAAGAAAAATCACCTTGGCTCAAGGCCCACCATCAATTCGTTCAAGGTCATATTCTAGAAAAAGACAAGATCCGCAACGTGACTCAAGGTCAAGATGTCGTCTATCACTTTGCCGCCATCGCAGATATCGGCGAGGCCTCTGCCAAACGAGTGGAAGCTATTGAGACCAATATTTTAGGAAGCGTTCATCTGATCGAAGCTTGCCTGAGCAACCAAGTCAAAACCTTCGTTTTTGCCTCATCTGTTTACGTTTACTCTAATAAGGGATCTTTTTACCGCATCACCAAGCAGGCGGTTGAGAACCTACTCGAAGAATATGCCGTTTCTGCGGGTCTGGATTACCGTATTCTTAGATATGGCTCCTTGTATGGCCCCCGGGCCCAAACTTGGAACGGATTGCGTCGTTACGTCGAGTCGATTTTTCACGAAGGCCGAGTCACTCTGCGCAGCCATGGCGAAGCTAAACGGGAATACATTCATGTGGCCGATGCAGCTCGACTCAGTATTGAGGCCCTGGATCCTAAGTTTAAAAATCAAAACCTCCTTTTAACGGGTAACCAATCCATCACCGCCAATGAACTGATCACGATGATCGGCGAAATTCTCGATAAAGAAGTTCAAATTTCCTACGAAGACAGGCAAGGGGATAGCCACTACATCATCACTCCGTATAAGTATGTTCCAAAGCACGGGCTCAAAATGACGTCGACAAATTTTGTTGATTTTGGCCAGGGAATTTTAGAAGTTATCGAAGAAATTTCCGGTCAAAAGAGCTAAAATCAGTAAAATGCGACACCGGCGCCGGAAACTCGCTAAAGGGGTTAACAGCGACGAAGGGACAGGGTGTTTCTAAGGCCGCTTGGTAATCGGAAAGACTGTCGCCGATAAAAAGAATTTCTTCTTTTGCAATCCCCTGCCGCGTGAGAATTTCACGCAAGGCCTGAGGCTTTGGGGTCGCCGCATCGAAAATTTTTTCAAAGAAATCTTCGAGATGATTTCTTTTTAGAAAAACTTCGATTTCCGCGACGGGGGCCGAAGAGACGATAAAGAGTTTTAAATTATTTCTGCTTAATTCACCCAGAAACTCAAGAAGACCTTTCACCAAGGGGGCCGCAGCCAAAGGTTGCTGAAGTCTTTGGCCGTATTCGAGGACGAGCTTCTCGACTTGACCTGTCGAAAAATCTTGAGGCAGCAGACGAAGGACATCTTCTATTTTTTTTCGGCGCGGCAGGGAATGATTTTCCTTTTCGTATTGAACGACGGCTGAAAAACCTGGTGATTCTCTGAACAAATCCAAAAAAATATGGCTCTTGATTCGAGTCGAATCAACGATCACTCCGTCAAAATCAAAGGCGATAATTTTCTTTTTCATTCTCGTCGATTATGCTAGCTCTGCAAAAAGATGAGAAATGAAAAGTGCCTCGATCAAACTCCAACGCGCCATACCAAGTCGAAGCACTTTGCCTCCCCCCGCGAAATGAATTTAAATAGCAAAATGAAAATAGCCGTCGTCATCCCCTCTTTTAAAGTCAAAAAACATATTGCGGGAGTGATTGCAAAGATTGGCCCCGAAGTTCAGCGTATTTTCGTTGTTGATGACCTCTGTCCTGAAGCTTCGGGTTTGTACGTGCAAAATCAAATTGCGGATCCGCGGGTGCGGGTTGTTTTTAACGAAACAAATTGCGGTGTAGGCGGCGCCACTTTGCGGGGTTACCAAGAAGCTCTCGCAGAGAAATGTGATATTGCCGTTAAAGTTGACGGCGATGGTCAGATGGATCCCCAACTGATTTCTCGATTTCTGGAACCGATTCTATCGGGCCAAGCGGACTATACCAAAGGAAACCGCTTTTTCAATATCGACGACGTCAGGAAGATGCCTGCGATTCGACTGATCGGTAACGCCGTTCTTTCTTTTTTTACAAAATTTTCCTCCGGCTACTACCATATTTTTGATCCCACCAATGGCTTTACGGCGCTTCGCCTATCGATTCTCGCTCAGCTCAATTTGGAAAAAATTGCAAAGAGGTATTTCTTTGAAAGCGATCTGCTTTTTCGGCTGAATCTGATCAATGCCCGTGTTTTGGACGTTCCCATCAAGGCTGTCTACGGGGACGAGACCTCCAATCTTAAAATTTATAAAATTCTTTTTCCTTTTCTGTCGGGGCATTTAAAAAATTTCGCAAAGAGAATTTTTTATAAATACTATATCCGCGATTTTTCGATCGCTTCGCTTGAGTTTTTATTGGGCCTCGCGCTTTTGAGCTTTGGCCTCTGTTTCGGAACCTATAAGTGGATCCACGAATCGCAAATGGGAACGACGGCAACGGCCGGAACAGTGATGCTCTCGGCCTTGCCTATTATTATTGGTTGTCAGCTCTTGCTGGCCTTCTTTAGTTACGACATGAAAAGCTAAGGGTCTTCGTGCTGTTCAACTCCCTTCACTTTTTTCTTTTCTTTTTCTGCTTCTTTCTTCTTTGGCTCAAGTTCAAGAATAACCTGGCCAGCCGTTGGTTGCTCATCACCTTGGCTTCTTTTTTCTTCTACGGTTGGTGGAGCACCAAATTTCTTTGGCTTTTGATTCTGACCGGAGTCTTTGATTTTTCGCTGGCCCTGCTGATTTATCAAAGCTCGTCCATGCGCTCCCGAAAATTTTTTTTGGCCTGTTCATTGGTTTTTAATTTGGGTGTTCTGATCGCCTTTAAATATGCCCAGTTTTTAACAGACTCTTGGTTTGCGCTCTTGACACTGGCAACGTCGGTAAATTATCCCCCCCAACGAGTGCCGGCTTTTTTAGCGACGCTCCCTATTGGCATCAGTTTTTATACTTTTGAATCCCTTAGTTACGTGATCGACGTCTACGCGAAGAGGCTCGTTCCGAGCAAAAATATTTTTCATTATTTTTCTTTTCTAGCCATGTTCCCACGCTTGATTGCAGGCCCTATTGAGCGACCCCATCATCTCTTGCCTCAACTCGAAAAGGAAATTGAACTCAAAGATGAAGTGAGTTTGGAAGGGCTCCGCTTAATCATGCTGGGTTACTTCAAAAAAACCGTGATCGCCGACAATCTCGCCGTGATCGTCAATACGGCTTTCGCCAATATCCAAGCTTACTCGGGCGCCTATTGGTGGTATGTCATGACTTGCTTTGCCTTTCAAATTTATTGCGACTTCAGTGGCTATACCGACATTGCGCGGGGCCTGGCAAAATTAATGGGCATTCACTTCAGTTTGAATTTCAAAGATCCCTACACCTCCGCGAGTTTTCGCGAATTCTGGACCCGTTGGCACATCTCGCTTTCAACCTGGTTTAGGGATTACCTTTATATTCCCCTCGGCGGAGACCGCGAAGGTCCTGCCCGCGCTCATATGAATCTTTGGACCACCATGGTTGTTTCAGGGCTGTGGCATGGAGCTTCTTGGAATTTTGCCATTTGGGGAGGCTTGCACGCCTTCTATATGTCGTTCGAGCGACTCACAAAATGGCCCACCCGATTGCAAAATTTTTCGTTTGGCAAAGTCCTTTCCGTTCTTATCGTTTTCCTTTTGACTCTTATCGCCTGGGTTTTCTTCCGCGCCAATTCTTTGGATCAGGCTCTTTTCATTTTACGGCGCCTTTTCAGTTTTGAAAAGGGACTCTCTGGTCCTCATTATAATCTCCTTCTCTGGGTCGCCGTAGGAATGCATTTTATCGGGCGCTTTGGTCTGCCCCGCGCTCTGCAAAAAATATATGCTATTTATTGGATCGAATACATCGGACTCGCTCTTTTAGGAATCGCGGCCCTCGCCCTGCGCGGTCCTTCTGAGCAATTTATTTACTTCCAGTTTTGAGGACCATGAAAAGAACCCTGCAAGCTCTTTCATTCATCTTAATTTCGCTGACGCTTTTTTGCCTGGTCATGCATTTTATAAATCCGCCCGATCCTGTGGAAAAAGAGAAACAAGCTTTTTTTGCCTCTAAATTCCTAGATCAAAAAAGATATCCATGTTTGATCGCTGGAGATTCTCGTGCCTACAGGGGACTTGACCCCCAAATCATTTCAGAAATCCTGCAGGCTGAATGCTTTAATTTAGGTTTTGATTCCGCCGGTTTCGGTCCTGATTTTTTTGATTTGGTTGAAAAGCGCCTTTCCACTTCATCGGAAAAAATTTTGATCATTGCCGTTTCACCCCATTCCGTAACCGAACGCGGAGCCGAAAATAATCAATTGGCGGAGTACTTAAAGATGGCTCCCTCACAAATTCGGCAAATCATGCATCCTTCGGCACTGGACGATTTCTTCCCCCGCATTCCGATGGATCATTTCCTTCATCCTTCATTTGCGAAGGAAAATCCACTTCCGCACTTGAACGAACGTTATCTTAAAAATGGCTTTGCACCCGCTTTTCAAGATAAAAATGATCCTGCTCAAGCCGTGGCTTCCTATCAGAATCTTTTCAAGGACCACTTTTTTTCTCAACATGTCGAAGATTCGCTTTTAAGCAAACTCCGGGAGTACCAGCTTCAAGGGATCCACGTTTACGTCCTGCGCCTCCCCGTTTCAAAAGAGATTCGCGCCGCTGAAGACAGTTTAGCGCGTTTCGATGAAACGGATCTGCAAAAAAGACTCGCCGAGATCGGTACGCCCTGGATCCCCTTGGAATTGAAGTACGAAACTTTTGACGGGAGCCATCTCACCGCAGCCTCTGCTCAAAAGGTCTCCACGGAAGTGGCGCAACGAATTCACGATGAAGTTCGAAAATAGGGCGCTTAGGGCGCAGCAAAGAGAGAAAATTGCAAGGGAGTCTTGTTCGATTTCTTATAGATTTGCCCCGAGCGTGGTTCAGTTGCAAAAAATATCCCGTACTTTTTCACGAAGCTTTCGTCCACAAAGCCCATGGCGAGATAATCATAAGAAGACGCGAATTTTGTAAATTCACTAGCCGAAAAATCGCTTGTCCAAAAATCCTGAGCGCCGTATTTTTCCCCTAAACTCCAATTCCAAGAATTGACTTTACGTGGGGCCAGTTCATAGGCGGCCATGAGGGCCTGAAGCCCGTCCGAATTTTGCCAAATCAACCAAACAGCTGAAGAGTCTGGCACCTGGGATTTAATTTTTTCAATAAAAGGCTTTATCTTCCCACGCTCGCCTTCGAATTGATGGTGCTGCCAGCAAGCAGGAAGCAGCGAGAAAGGTGGCGATACCAGTAAAAATAAAGTGGCGACGAAAACCCAACTGCGCTTCCGTTTGAAAAAATCTTCCTGCCACAAAAGTTGACCCAAAAAAATGGCAAAGGCTGAAAAATAGACCCCTAAATACCGATCGTAGGAAGCAAGCTTCAGTCCTTCAGAATCAATGAAAAGATAAAGCCACGTCAGCAAAAGCACGGCGGTATAACCGACCAAGCCCAGAATAAAACCCCAAAAATATTCATAGTATTTCCTTAGAGAGAATAACAGCACCGAAAAAAGCAAAACCCAGAAAACATAGGACCCATTGAGGATCAGGGCGGCCAGGAAAGAAACTCCGGTCACTCCCCTGGCTAAAGGTTCCGTAAAAATCTTTTCGCCAAAAAGATTTAAAATTTTATTCGTCTTAGAGCTCATTTGGTGGACGTCAGCCTGGATCGCCGGAAGAACTCCGTGGGTATTGAACACGAGGATGTGGGGATCGCCCTTTAAGCGTTGCTGCCAAATAAAATAATTAAATAAAACCATCAACAAAGCACCGACCCACAGAAGTCCCTTTTTTCGGTTGAGCTCTCGGGTCCGATAAAGTTGCAGAAAAATAATAAAAAAATACAAAAGAGAAAGCAGAAAACCGGTCTCTTTTGTCAGGGCAAAAAACAAAATTATAATCAACGGCAGTCCGTGATGACTTTGGGACCGAGAAGTTTCGTAGAGTGCCATCAAAATCAACGCCATGACAAAGCCCATGCTAGGATCTACATAAATTGTACTGGCTCCGGAAGAGAACAGAAAAAGGCTGTAGAGACTCAAAAGCAACAGGCCTAAAAATTTCTTAAATCCTAAGCCTCGCGGAATCATCACGTGCAGACAAGAAATAAGTAAAAGTCCTAAAGAAAAGAAAAGAGGCTGCTCAAAATAAAAGCCTTTTCCAATGAAAAAATTTTCCCATAGACTCAAGCCTGGCAAATAACTCGCACCAATCTCGACGATGGCGGAACTCGATCGCCAGTATGTTCCAAATTGATTGATGTGCTTGGCGAAAAGTCCCCACGAAAACTCATCCCATTCGGCAAATTGAACATTCCAAGTCATCAGAAGCCAAATAAAGGATGAAATAAAATAAAAGCGCTGCTCCCAAGCAAAAGAGCGCAGGTCTTTTAAGCGCGACCGGTACAAGTCGGCAAAAAAGATAAAAGCACCCGTCGCGTACAGCAGCCATTGGGTCGTGTGAAAATTCATTAAAAACGTCAGCCAGTACAAAACAATCGTTATCGCCGCGGCACTTAAAATAAAGCCGTACTTCGCGAGTTTTTTGCCAAGCTGATTTGCGCAAGAAAAAGCGATCAGTGAAAAAGTCCAAAAACTGAAGAGTAAAAAAAAATATTTCAAGGTTTCTTCACTTCAAGCATAAACTCCCCATATGTCAGCCGACCCCATCTTTCATACATAGGCACTTCCTCATGCTCTAAATGTTGACCCCGTTCACTCAAGCGAAAGGTCAAAGGCTGATAAAGAGATTTCATTAGCAGAAAAGGCCAGAGTCCCAACATGGCCTTCCCCTGCGAGGGATAAAACAGGGGCACTCTTAAAAGGAGCCAATAATCCTCTATTTTATATTTAAATTTGACGACGGCTTGAGCCGAGAGCGGTGCCGCCACCTTGTACATTTTCCCTCGAGTGCCATAGCCATGGTACATAAAGTATTCAAGCAAAGGCCCAGGCCATTTTTGGTTCAGCCTCTGAGCGAGAACAAAGGCGGCATCATGATCCTGATGTCCCCCTTCAAAGGCTGGGCTAACAAGAGTTATTTGCGCCTCTTGTTCATTGCTCGTCTTTAAAAGTATTTCCTTGATGAGCGCAGTCGCCGCATTCAAAGATTGATGAAGTTTTCCATCCGCAATATGAAGGATTTTTCCAATATTGTAAATTTGGCTCTCTTCGACTTTGAGGTGTTTTAAAAAGCACTGACTTTCTTTTATTCGTCGTTCGGTCAATTGCTCTGACAAATGGCTTTCTGTCAGGAAAAAAAATAGAACTTGCTCGGCAAGGGCGAGATCAGAACGTATTTTCGGAATAAGAAAAACCTCATCGTCCTGATGTGGGAGCAGATAGACAATCCGTTTCATAAGTCGTCGGAATCAATCCAAAAGAGGTGCCAACTCTCTTTCTTGAATAAAAGTGAGCTCTCTGGAAAATCTTTTAATTTTTTTATAATAAGAGAAAATACGGCCGGCGTCGGAAAATAGAAATTCTTCTTAAATCCGTATTTTTTTGCCCAGGTCGGAGTGGCCATGCAAACCACAACATCGTCCTGCCTTTCGAGGGCCATTTTTTTTAAATGCTGGTGAAGTGTTTTTGCGCCCGCCAAGTGATTTTTCAAAACCATAAAATCAAGAACGGCAAAAGAGGCGATGCCCTTTAAAGCGACACCTCTTGCGAGACTAAAGCCCACCATTTTGGCTCCCGCGAAGAGCACGAAAAAATGGTACTGCGTTTGAGGGGCCTGGGTCCGCCAAGCCAAAAAATCCAAGTCCTTGATCAGAGCGTTTTCTTGCTCTGCCAACCAGGTCTGCAGAAATTCGGAATAAGCGGTGCTTTTTAAAAAAACTTCCCTCGACAGAACCTCACATCGATAGTTCGAATCTTTCCAATTTGAAGAAAATTGCGCCCAGCGGATGCAAGGATTGACGAAGAAAGCCGTCCATTTCAACGCCGCAGGTAAAAAAGAGCGAAGACCTAAAAGACGAAGGTACATCGGCATTTTCACAACGACCTGCCAGCCCACTTTCAAATGCCCTGGGATCACTTCCGGTCGGATGGGATATCCCGAGGTAAAATCTAAACCCTCGTCCCTCATTTGATCGGTGGCGTACTGCCCTAATTTGGTAAAGATCCCTTTTCCCCGGCGTTGCGGGTGGGTCATCACATCGCAGACCATTCCGCAGCGGAGCACCTGAGAACCGATTTTATATTTATAAGGAAGAGCGGCGTAATAACCAACCAGCTGTTCATCTGTCGCGACATACTGGTAAGAGGGGGGATTCGCCGCAAAACTTTTAAATTTCCAGTCGTAGTGCTCATTCGAGATCAACGAAGTCTGAGCCGTCTCTGGAAAACTCAATTCAAAAAGTTTTCTCTGTTCAGCATAGTCTTGCTCTTTGTAGGGATGAAAATCCAGATCCACTAGTACTGTCCACCATTCAAGTGCAAAACCTGCCCAGTGTAAAAAGAGGCCTCATCAGAAAAAAGATATTTGATCGCAGAGCCGATATCGGTCAATTCACCGAAGCGATTCAAAGGGATCTTCTTTTTTATTTCTGCGCGCATCTCTTCCGGTACACTGTCGATAAGACCCGCGTTGAAATAACCGAGGGCGACAGCGTTCACGGTGATTCCCTTCGAGGCCAGTTCGGCCGCGAGAGCCTTGGTTAAACCAATCAGGCCCGCCTTCGCCGCACAGTAGTGGGAGGCACCGGCAATACCCGTAAAACCCACGATGCTCGAAAAGTTGACGATGCGGCCAAACTTCCCCTCGCGCATGGCAGGAATGACCGCTCGACTACATAAAAAAGCAGTCATGAGGTTCCCCTCGATCACTTCAGAAAATTCCTGTTTGCTTATTTTCCAAGACATGGCGTTTTTGGAAACTCCCGCAACGTTCGCTAGGCATTCAATCGGACCAAAGTTCCGATGAACCGCTTCGACCATATTTTGCACATCACTCTCATTCGTCAAATCAGCAGCGACACTTTGTTTTTCCAAAGGGAGTTCATATTTTTTGCAAAGAGCTGCAATGTTTTGATTCGGTCCCCGGTAGTGCATCACCAAATTTCGGTGCCCCTGAGAAAGAAGATGAGAAGCGATGAAACCACCCACTCCACCGTTAGCCCCCGTGATCAATGTCACTCGATCCATTATGACGTCCCTTTGTTTACCGATTTACTTTGCAAATTCTATGTCTCTTATTTGATAACTTAAGACGTCTCCTAAGACAAATGCAACCCTAAGGAGGTCGGGTGAAAAGCGATTTATTCGATGGACTTTTCACTCAACTTGACACGCTTAGCATCAGTTTCTCGTCGAAAATTCCCTGGAGTTGACACGAAGCAATGTTTAACCTTCCCCGCCCTTGCGAATCCGCCAAAAATCTCTCAGCAGACGCCATGAATCCCGCCACAAAACGACTTTACTCCCCGCCACATCCCGCCACGATTGCACGGGAACCTCGACGATGTCCTTTTGGTTCAGGCGAAGAATAATTTCCAAATCAAAAATCCATTTGCTGACAAATTTTTTTCCCAAGGCGATCTCGGCTTTTTCGCGAGAAAAGAGCTTGGCCCCGCACTGAGAATCATAGGCGCGGATACCGAGAAAAAGATCCGTCAGGGTCACAAATACCCGCGACAGGTAATGCCGCAGGGGATTCCGCAAAACCTGGGCGCCAAAGCGATTGATGCGACTTCCGAACAGGGCCTGCGCCTGCGGGGCAAATTCCCGCTGGTAAATAAGAAAATTTCTGATCTCGCTGAGAGGCGTCGCGAGATCCGCGTCCCAAAAGCCAATCCACTCAAAATTTTGCAAAAAATCTCGCGCGCGCGCGTCGCTATAGGCCGCGTGAATAATATTGGCCTTGCCTAAATTTTCTTTCGATTGAAAAGAAGAAAAACGTCCATCCCCAGCACAAAGACTTTCGATCAAGGCTTGCGTTCCATCGGTCGAGCCATCGTTCGCAAATAAAACAGTCACGCCGGCCGGAAGCTCTTTGCGAAAAGTTGAAATTCGCAGGCGCTGGCTTTCGTTGAAGCAGGGAACGATCAACAAAACTTTCGGCGCTTCAGAGCTCATTTGCGGCATCCATCATCCTTATCCAAGCACAATATCGCGCAAAAGAGGTCGACGTCAAAAAGCCTGTCCGCTATATTCAAAAAAAGGAGACGCGGAATGCCTTTAAGTTTTGGAACCTCCGGTATTCGTGGATTGAATTCAGAATTTTCGAGGACTGAGGTCAAGGCCCTCGTCCAGGCCTTCGTGCAAGAGGCCCGATCGAAAATTTCATTCACGCAAATCGCCTTGGCGGGCGATCTGCGCGAAAGCACGCCTGGTCTGTTGAATTTGATCGAGGATTCTTTGCGTGAGCTCGAGATCGGGCCGGTCCTCTGTGGGGCGATACCTACGCCTGCCCTCGCTTACTTTTGTGCACAAAAAAATATCCCCGGTATGATGGTCACGGGAAGCCATATCCCTGCCGATCGCAATGGTCTTAAATTTTACTGGCCCTGGGGTGAAATCTTAAAAACAGATGAGGCCACTCTTCTAACTCGATATCTTTCTTTGCGTCGCACCGATGTAGAAGAACGCCCTCATCTTGCGGCAGATCTCTTCACGCGACGTTATGTCGAAGCTTTTGCAGGGTACCGAGCCGCCTTTCAGGGAAAGACAGTGGCTCTTTACGAGCACTCCTCTGTCGCCCGCGATATTTGCAAAGAAATTTTATCACAATTGGGTTTTGAAGTTTTATCCCTCGGGCGATCATCGGTTTTCATTCCGGTGGACACAGAAACATTTGAAGCCAGCCGCCTGATCCAGCGGGAAACGGCAAAGTTGGGGGCCACACAAAAAATTTTCGCGGTCATCAGTACCGATGGCGATGCGGACCGTCCGCTTTTGACAGATGAGCACTTTAATATCATCCGAGGTGACACGCTCTGCACCTTAGCCTGTCAATTCTTACAGGCACAGACCGTGATCACTCCCATCAATAGCAATACGGCTCTGGAGAAAATGAAATTTTTCACGCGTATTGAACGCACGCGCATTGGTTCACCTTTTGTCATTGAAGCCATGATGCAAGCTCATTTGCCCGAGCCGATCGTGGGTTTTGAAGCCAATGGCGGGCTTCTTCTCGGTAGCGATATTCTGATTCAAGGGCATCCTCTGCAAAAGCTTCCCACCCGAGACGCCCTTTTACCCGTTCTCGCAACACTTGCTTTCGCCTGCGAACAAAATTTGCCTTTAAGCCAATTGGTGCAGAAGCTTCCTCGGCGCTTTACCGACTCAGACCTTCTCAAAAATTTTAAAAAAGAAGATTCCTTTGAGGTTTTAAAGAAATTAAAATCGACGGATGTCTTTGAAAAAGAATTTGGCACGTTTACCGATTTAAACGAAATCGATGGGCTTCGCTTCACCCTGAAAGATCAAAGCATCATCCACTTTCGTCCCTCTGGCAATGCCCCTGAATTTCGCTGTTACGCCGAAACGGACCAGGCCGAAGCAGCCCCAAAGCTTGTTCAACGCGGACTGCAGTTCGTAAAGAACTTGATTCAGAGCAGGCAAGACTGAGTCAGTGCCTGATCATGGTGCGAAATTGCTCTTCAAGCCCGTGTCCCCGGTGCGAAGGCATCACGAACAAAGAAATCAACTTTCCATCATACTCCCACAGAAAACCAACGACATCCTCACCATGGATCACCACTTGAAGCTGTCCCCGCTGCTCGGTGGCCTTCATCATCAGCAATGTCTGCGAGAAAGAATTTTTATCTAAAGAGGCGCCCGGAGCCAAAGGAACGCCGTTTTCTAAATACATGCGCGCGAGCAAAGTCAGCTCCACCAGATTGTAGAAAGAGGGCCGAAAATGGTAATTTTCAAGAGAGTTCATTTTTTCATCCATCATGCCAAACATTGTAAACTGGACCACAAGCAAAATAAACAAACATCCACGAGGTCCAGCTCCGTTTTTCCAAGGGAAAAAGAAATAACGATTCGCAACGGAGTGCGATAATATATAAAAAAACATTTAGAACAGAAGGACTTTTAAAGTTAACGCCTATGGATATTAATAGTCTTATCTTTTCCGACGAGTACCTTTTTATCCTCGATAAAAACCTACGTATTTCGCAAGCGAATTTAAATGCCTGCCTTAAACTTGAATGGAGCATTGAAGAACTGATCTGCCTCACCCTGCTCGATCTTTTGCCTAGTGAACAGCACGAACGGGTACGGCAAAAAATCTTAGACCTCACCCCACGCAATTCTTTTTGCGAATTTGAAACGACGGTCAAACTTCGCCGGAGCGGCACCCGTGTTTTCCGCTGGCGCGCCCATCGAAAAGACGATTCCATTTATCTTTTAGGACGGGACTTTTCGGCGGAAAAGCAGAACACCGAGGACCTCAAAAATGCCCTCGATCGCCTCCAGTTCTCGTTGTCCGTCATGGAAATGGGCCTTTGGGAACGGGACTTTTCTTCAGGCTATGTCCATTGGAGCGAACGCCTCTACGCTATTTATGGAGTCAAGCCAGAGCAGTACCCCGACAGCGAGTCGCTGCAAAAATTGATCTTGCAGAATTCATCAGAAGCAGAGCGCAAAATCACGAGCGACATCATTCGGGCCGCGGTGGAGATCGCAGGCGATATCAATGTCCAATATAAAGTCTACTGGCCCAACGGTGAGCAACGCTACGTTCGGGCCTTTGGCAAAAAGGCCAAAGATGCAGGGACAGGAAATCTTTATTTCGGTATCGCCTGGGACGCGACCGAAGAGGTCGCCACCGAAAAGATCATGCAGGAACAGCAGGCTAAACTCATTGCCTCGACTAAAATGGCGGCTCTGGGAGAAATGTCAGGCGGAATCGCTCATGAAATTAATAACCCCCTCACGGTCATTCAGGCCCGTTCCTTTCAATTGCAGCAAATGGTAGAAATGGCAAAAATAGACCCCGAAAAGGTCAAGCAGGCGGCCGATAGCATCAGTCGCACGGCCGATAAGATCGCCCGTATTATCAAATCCCTGCGCTCCTTCGCACGAGACGGGGCAAACGATCCCTTCGATCTTGTTCCCATCACTCAGATCATCGAAGAAACTTTGGAGTTTTGCCGGGCACGTTTTTACAATCACGGCGTGGAAGTGGCCTTTGACGTCATCGATAAAGACCTGGAAATTGAATGCCGCGTGATTGAAATCGAACAGGTTCTTCTCAACCTTTTGAATAACTCCTTTGATGCGATTGAAAAACTCGAAGAAAAATGGATTCGAATTTCCACCGAAGAAACAGAACAACATCTCCTGATTCACGTCACCGATTCGGGCAAAGGGATTCCCCCCGAAACCATCGCAAAAATGATGCAGCCTTTTTTCTCCACCAAAGAGGTCGGCAAAGGCACGGGTTTAGGCTTGAGTATTTCCAATGGAATTGTGCACAACCACAAAGGCGAGCTGTTTGTGGATAAGGATCATCCCAATACCCGCATCACCATTCGTTTACCGAAACTGCAACAGGCTTCCGCTTAAAATTATTTTTGGCATTTTGCACAGATACCAAAAAAATCCAAACGGTGCGAGACCGCGCCGTAGCCCATTTTTTCGACCATCTTAATGTGGGGATCAAGATCACAAATATGTAAGGGTTCGACTTTTTGACATTCTCGGCAGATCACGTGGTGATGGTGGTGCCCGGACTCCGCCGTGACTTCAAAGCGGCTGATGCCGTCGCCAAAATCCATGCGCGTCACGAGCCCTGACTCTTCAAACTTTTTAAGACAACGATAAATAGTCACTAAGTCCATGCTCTCGGACGAATCGATCTTTTTAAAAATTTCATCTGCCGAAATGGGTTCTGGATGGTGCAATAAGACGTGCAACAGCTCCCGGCGCTGATTGGTCAGCTTCATCCCGGACTTGCGCAGACGCTCGCTGAGCGAGTCGAGATTGATACCTTGGCGATCTTGATTGCATTTTGAAGCCATAGGGGATGCATACTCCATCCCACGGCAAAAGTCCATGGTCTGTAAAAACCGCTACAAATGCTTCGCCAGAAGCTTTTTAAGCGGAGGTGAAAGAACCAAGAAGACAATGCCCGTCCCTACCCCTAACAAAGTGAGCAAGAAAAAGAACTGATCCTTCCCCATTCGTTCGTAGTAGGTTCCAATCAGACCAGAGGCATAGTTTCCGAAGAAGCTCGACATCAGCCAAACCCCCATCATCATCGAAACCATGCGCGCGGGCGCCACCTTCGTCACAAAAGAAAGGCCAATGGGCGAGAGATAAATCTCACCTATCGTCAGGATCAAGGTGGCTACGGTCAGCCACATCAAACTGCCTTTTTCCGTAGGTCCCAAAAGGCGCGAAGCGACGATCATGACAATAAAACTCAAACCGGCGATAATGCAGCCCAAACCCATTTTGACGATGCTGTTCGGTTCTTTGCCGCGGCTGTTCTGCCAGGCCCAAAATCGAGTTAAAAATGGTGCAAAAATCACGATCATCAAAGGATTGAAACTTTGATACCATGAGGATGGCAAGTGAAGGCCGAAGAAAACCCAATTGGTTCGATCCTCCGCCCAAAGTTGCATGGTATTTCCCTGTTGTTCGTAAATCCCCCAGAATAAAATATTCAAAAAACACAAGGCAATCAGGGCGAGGATTCCATTCAGCTCCTCCGAAGTCAGTTTTTGCTTGCGGTGATCCTCATGCAAAATTTTTTCGCGCGTCACTCGATCAATAGGCAAATGAGACCGACCCCAATGATAAACCCAAAGCCCGACGAGCATTCCTATTCCGGCCGCACCAAAACCATAGTGCCAGCCGTACACCTGTCCCAGAGTCCCGCAAATCAATGGAGAAAATATCGCACCCAGATTGATTCCCATGTAAAAAATAGTAAAGGCTCCGTCCCGGCGAGGGTCACCGTCCTCGTAGAGGTAACCGACCTGGGTATTGATATTAGGTTTAAAAAATCCATTGCCAATAATCAAAAGAGAAAGAGCCAGGAAAAACTGACTTTCGACGGCCATGAGGAAATGACCGGCCGCCATGATAAAACCGCCAACATAAACAGATTTTCGTTGACCGATCAGCCGATCAGCAATGATTCCACCGAAAAAAGGCGTGAAGTAAACTAAGCCCGTGTAAAGACCATAAATTTGTGAAGAGAGGGCTTGATTCGAAAGAGGTCCAAAGATCACTTCTAAACCCGCCTTCAACGTATGAAAGCCGAACAATTCTTTCCCTTTTTCCACCTCGAGGAACAGGTACTGGGTCATGTAAAGAACCAGTAAGGCCCGCATTCCGTAATAGGAAAAGCGCTCCCACATTTCGGTAAAGAAAAGAATGTATAACCCCTTGGGGTGTTTTGTTTTCATCATAAACTCAAGCTTAATCAGCGGCTCTCCGCTCCGTCAAGCCTCCAGAGCGGATTCGCCCTGAAGACCCTTGCGGATTTTCTGCGCGTACAACCAAAATTTATTCTCCGCTGCGAATCTTTGCTTCAGGCTTTTTTCAGCCTGCGCCGAAGAAATTTCCTGGGATTTCAGCCACAGATCTTCAAAAAGATTCTGGGTTGCCCCCACCGCCAGGGAGGGAAAGCTCGAGTCCGCCACTTCGCCCACGCCTAAAACATACAGACGATTCCACAGCTGCTTCATGGCGCGATTATAGGCCGCTTCAAAAAACTTTCCTTGAAGTTCTGCCGCCACCTTCACCTGCTTGGTGGAAAGGGGCGAATCCATCTCTAAAGCTTCCAAAATCGTCTGGCTTTCCCGCGGCAGAGGTTTTGAACTGCGCAGATAGGCAAGCAGAAGAACAAAAACTTCGATTGAAAAAAAAGTCGCCCTTCCCTGGTACCATTTCGCATAGATGACTTTCTTCGAGCGCGAAAGCTCTTCGCGCAAAATCCACAGTTCGGAAACACGGCCATCGGAATGCTCATCCCAAGTCCATCGCATCTTCACTTTCGGGAAAAGGGCTTCCCACAACGAGAAGGGATTTTTTTCTCCCTTGATCGGATAGACCAAAAGAATCCCATGCGTTTCGATGGCCGCGAGAGCTTTCTTTTTCATCGACTCGCCTCGAGATCCCATCAACTCTCCAAATAATTTAAAAAAGACTGGGTGAGGTCTTGCACTCTCTTTGCCGTTTCGGGGTCTTTGAATTTCCCCTCGGCATCAAAGGCTTGGTGACCCCGGGCTAAGGCGTACATTTCAGGATAGACGAAGGCTCCGATCGCATCAAAGGGGACGCGGGCATGGGCGAGACCACGAATAGCCCCCAGACCTCCCGGCGAAGTTCCTAACAGGAGAATATGCTTTCCATGCCAGGGCATCGGTTGAACCCGTGACACCCAATCGAACATATTTTTAAAAACTCCCGGCATGCTTCCATTGTATTCCGGGGTGGAGAAAATAAAACCATCCGCCTGTTTTATTTTTTCGGCTAATTTTTTCGTCGAGTTCGGAAGTCCCTCGGTTGCTTCCAAATCGCCATCATACAAAGGCATGGTAAAATCATTAAGACTCAAGAGCTCGCAGTCATGTTTTTTCAATCCTTCAACATGATTGAAAACCTGCTGGATCAGTTTTTTATTGAGAGACTCTTTTCGTAAAGATGTCGCCATGAAGAGAAGTTTTGCCATCGAAAGCTCCTGATGCTTAGGTTCGCGCACGCGCTTGAACGAAGGAATAAAAGAAGACGGCATTGGGATTATTCGCCACAGAGCTCATCTCATTTTTCATACCCTCGACAACTTCCGGCGAAACCACCTGCGCGTCGAGAAGCTGCTGGCTTGCACTGAGCAGAAGCTCTGTCCAATACTCGATGCACTCCTTACGCTGTTGAGGATAGCGATTATCCAGAAACCAAGTTTTGGTTTCAGTATGGATATCTTGATATCCCAATTGCATGAGAAAATTCCCCAGCTTTGCGCCGACAAAAGGATCACCCGCCTGGCTCAGCTGATAGTCATTGAAGGCCATCCAGTATTTCCAGGTCAAAGGCGAATAGGGATCTAGAAAAAAAGAAGAGTTCATCACTTCCGTTAAGTAGACCACCGACCCCGGACGCAAAACCCGCCTCACTTCAGAAAGCACACGGATCGGATCTGGAACATGTTCAAGGATCCAGCAAAGAAAGGCGGCATCAAAGGAATTCGCCTGAAAATCCATGGCCGCCGCATTCATCTCATGCAGTTTGAAACGCCCCTGCGCCAGCGGGTTTTCACTGAGAGTTTTTTTCGCAGCGGCAAGCTGCTTGGCGCTCAGATCAATGCCGGTCAGATGGAGAGTGGGGAAACGTCGCAAAAGAATTTCACTTTGCGCGCCCACTCCGCAACCGACCTCAAGCAAATCTTTAACGCCAGAAAGATTGATGTTTTGATAAATGGTAAATTCGCCAAAACGCGCCTGTCTTTGCAGGCGCTCCTGTTCGACCGAAGAAAAACCATGAAGATAAGGGAAGTCCGCTTTCTTAGACATTATCCCATTTTAAAGAGGAACGGCTGTATAAGTCACGTCCATCTTGCTGCTTGTTCCTGACAAACTTTCCAAGAGAGCCTGACCGAAAACAATCGCATTTCGAGAGGGATCGTAAGTCCAACCCTTATTCAAATCGTTTGGAATGACTTGGCTACCGTACTTGACAGAAATTGTAGAGGGCACTGGACGACGATTCAAATAGAGGATTCTCGAGATGCGGCTCACAATATCTTTACCCAAGAAATCCAGATTCGCATTGTAGTTGTTATCGCAAAGACTGTATTCGTAACCTTTAAATCGCTTGATCAGATCTTCCAGCTTAAACGGAATAGATTCTCCGGAGCGACTGCAATCCCGACTTTCGGTCACGGTTGACGGAATGATAACCCCATAGGGCAGAATCTTTTTCGCATCCCCGTTCTTAAGGCCAATCAGGAAATTGTACATATCAGCGACTGGAAAATCATAACCCGTGTTTGGATCAAGTGATTGATCATCTGTATCGGTCAGGAAGATGATCACCAAAGAAGCATCCGCACGCAAAAAGCCGGCATTTTCAGTTGTGGTTAAGGGCGCCGAAAGGGCCGCTTGAATCGGTTGAAAAAACTGCTCTTGACCCGAACCATTTGTACCGACAACAAGGTACTGCTTAAGCATAGCTACGCCACCGGGAGTGGAACGATCCACAAAGTGAGGTCCCGTGCCTCCCACGAGTCGGCCCCCATAATTAACGACTCCGCCCCAAGAATCCTGCGGCCAATTTGAAGTGATGACACCTAGGTGGTAGTCGATGACTTGATTCTTATCGATAGACTTCAGTAAAACTTCGACGTTTTTAGAGAGCTGCGTCTGATAACTCGACATACTGCCCGAATCATCGACCACGAAAAGAATATCCACCTTGGGGTTGAAATCCAAGGTAACGCCCTTGCTATTCACCTGCTCGCCGAAAAGTTTTTCCTCGAGCTTCGGGTTCGTTGGTGAGCAAGACAGGAGAGCGCATCCGGCAAAAGCGAGAAGTAATTTTTTATTCATAGCAAAACCCCTTTTAGCGCGTTTTTTGACAAGCTTTATTCACATCAACTTTATAGTTTGAAAGTTCATCGAACCAAGTTTCATTTTCAGCAGCAAAAACGAGATTGTCTTTTGCCTGACTACCGGTACTACCCTTTTTCTGAATAATTTTGTCGACATCTGTTTTTACCAAACGATTGGATTGAGAAACCTGCTGCAGCACTTCGGCCTCGACAATTTGCATTTTCTGTAAAGAGTCGTGGATCTCTTTCAACTCACCCTGCGCCAAGGACTTCATCCGCTGTAAAACGGCGCTGTGGGCGGCGCGATCCCGCTGCTCTGCCGCCTGTCTGAACTCATCTAATCGAGCTTGAAATCCCACTTTCGCAGTGCCTTCAGCTAAAGATCGACCATACAGATCGGAAGCTCTTTTTTGTTCGATGTCCATTTGTTTTTCCAAACGAAGTAAGTCGTTCAAACGCGCATCCCGGGTTACAAAACGAGGAAGATCCTTCAGATCTCCGCCGAGCTCTTTCAGAGTCGGAACTTTTTCTTTCGCTTGAGTCACATACTTTTGGACCGACTTAGAACTTTGTGGATCCTGAGTCAGTTGGGTCAAAACCTGAGCCCGCGGTTTAAAGCGTTGTTTGAATTCGTTGATGGATTTGATCACCGCTGAATAATCACAAACTTTTAACTGCGCCATGGCCTGCAAGAAAACAGTCTCTGGACCCACTTCCCCCGCGAACACAGGATTCACTAAAGTCTTCGTCACTGCCAAAGTATTTTGGGGTTCACCTTTGCGAATATAGGTCCAAGCCGCTTCCTCTTGAGCATCAAACCAGTAGTCGGATGTCTTAGGAATCTTTTGATAGTACTGAACAGCGGCATCGAGGTAACCATTTTGAAAAAGCAGACGAGACGCCGTGATGTTCAGTAAATCAACGCCAATAGGATTCTGCGGAGACTTTTCAAGATGGGCCAAGACTTTTGCCGCTTGCGAAGACTCATCCTTCATAGACAGCGCCAAAGCCAATTGCCACTCGAGTAAACCACGTTCACGTGTGTCAGGAGCTGACTTTTGCAAAAGAACCTTGAGTTTTTCGACATCGCTCGCCTGAAAATTCTGACGACTCATCACTCGTACTTCTGCAGAAGTGCCGAAGACCTGAGTCCAGTAAGGCGCCCAACGAATCTGCGCCACATTCCATGCCGGATTATCTTGAGAGAGATTCTCTTTCCAAAGCTTCAGCACCGGAGCCGAAATTTTTTCCGGATGCTCAATATCAAAAAGATTTTCCACTCCCATCACGGGCATGCCATTTTCATAGAGCAAGAAGCCATAGAGGGCCTTTGCCGTCGCCGAATTTTGGAAAGACGTATTATCAAAAGCCGAAGGCCATTGATAGAGAGACTTCACCATATCTCCTGAGTTGAAAAAGCCAGCAAAAATATTCTGTTCAGCTGTAAACTTCGTCAGATCGGACTTCAAGATCTCATGGAGATTGTATTTTTGATGAGCAAAATTAACTTGAGCCTCAGGAGACTTCGAGGTCCCCTTATCTTGAAGCAAATCGAGTAGATCATCACTTGCCAAGGCCGAAGAAGCCAAGACTAAGCAAGAAATAAAGGCAATGAATTTATTCTTCATAGCAGGTATCCCATCTGGAAGCTAAGGATCGTTACACCCATATTTTGCGGTTCATCATGGCGCGTGGCTTGATAAGTTTGGTAACGAGCTTCTAAACGCGAAGTCAGATGCTGCGAAAACCACATTCCAAAACCAGCCCCTGCTGTATAAGTAGGCTTTGTGCCAGATTGGAGCAAACTGATTTGTCCGTAACCCCCGATGGCATAGATATCAAAATGAACAATTCCCAAGTCATAAAGATTCATTTTTCCATAAATGGGGTACCAATTCACCAAGGCCATTCTGGTTTCATTCACGTAATCAATATCTGGAATCACCGGGGCACCCGTCGACTTTGCTTGGTCAATCAGGTTATTTCCTTCGCTGGTCAACTTGTTGTAAGACTTTTCATACTTCAAGCCAAGAGACCAATGAGGCGTAATATGGTAATTCAAATTAATTCCATAATTACGGGTCGCTGTGTAAGCATCCCCGCCAACAACACTTGCAAACTCCGGAGAAATTTCAACACGATTTCGACGGTTCACAATCCGCTCTTGAACGACACTGACCTTTGTATCTGGATTCATATCTTTGACTTTTTCAAGCAATACGTTATTGCCACCGAGAGAGTCAAAATCTTGCATAATTTCGGCTTGAGCCTGTAAACCACAAATAAAAATCGAAGAAAGAACAATTTGTTTAAGATTAAACTTTTTCATTATTTCACTCCCGTCGTATGCTTAGGTAGCGTTTGTCCCGCGAAAGGCGCGCTCGGCGCAGGACGAATCCGAATGTAGCGACTGATTTTTCTCGTTGGAGTAACGTAAGTATCTCCATAGACTTTCGACTTCGCCGAAACTGAAAATTCAATCGTCACCGTGTCAGACCAACCTCCTGGGGAATAACCAGCTGGAATATCCCAGGTGATCGGACACAAAAGAATGTCTCCATTCATCGCCGAGTTATAGTTTCTTGTACAAGTGCCACAAACAAGATGCGGTTCAATCGATGCGCAATTGGTGATCATTGTCTGTTGTACATCACTCTCACCGCGTGGATCGAAAATCATGTAAGTAAAGCTATTCTTTGTTCCCGCCGTCATATCTTCCGTATCAGTCCAAGAAACAACCGGTGTGTTGATACTTGTTAAAATACTCAATCTAGATACAAAGGGAGCCGAGCGAACATCGAAACGTGAAACAGCCACCACATTTAATTTCAAATCTATCGACGAAGTTGTGATTTCACGAGAAGTCAAATCCACTTGCATATGAAAAGTCCAAAGACTTTTGTCTGTTTGATTTTGAACAGGATTCGGGCCACCGCCCCAACCACTCTGGACATAGCTAACCACGGAAGCTGCCTCGAAGGATCCATCCTGCGCAGGAGCAAAAGTCAAAGTTGGACGAGAACCATCCACATCCGACCCGGTGGCATCTTTGACGACAACGTCAAACTTCAAAACTTCATTTTCACGCATCTGCTTTTTGCCACCCTCAAAAGTCACTGATAAAACGATTGGAGCTTGTTTAGCAGGATGCACATACACAGGAATTGAGTGAGAGGCGCTTCGACTTGGCCCACCTCCGTGGGTGACCATTTCGATATTCATCGGAAGGTGTTGGACATCGCCAACACCGGTGCCAAATCCTGGTTGGGGCGTCCAGGTAATGGTTCCCGTCGAGGAGTCAAATTTTATATTAGGAAAATCAGCTGCATTGCTGATATTCAATTCAAATGTTGCTCCCGGAACGAGCACGAGTCCTGAGATATTATATGTCCCCTCTACGCCTTCGGAGAAGTCCATATAATCTGGAGTTATGATGCGTAAAGATTGATCACTGTCTCCTGTTGGCTTTTCCTGACCAGAAGGAGGTGTTGCTTGAGTGATTTCTGGTGGTTGTCCATCCTTCGCATCTGTTTTCCAACCATCAAGGGGGTTGGTTTTACCACAAGAGACCAGACCCAAACTTGCTAAAATCAAACTAGAAATAATTAAATTTTTCATAATGCTCCCTGCCCTGCACGGTTAAGAACGAATGGATAAGTTACTTTTACAGACGCGTTGTTTGTTGGAAGTGGAAATCTCCAGCTCTTCACTCGCATCACGATACAATCTTCCACTGATTTCGCATTCAGCGTTGAGCTTGCCACATTGGCGGTGCTCACGGATCCTTCTGCGCTGATCACGAAAGAGACCCCCACGCGGCCCGCAAGCCCCGGAGTTCCTTGAAGACCTTGTTCATAGCAAAAACGAATTTGCCCGAGATTACGGCGAACGACGTCGCTGATGAGTCCCATATCAAGACCACCTTCGGTTGTCGCCTCTGTTCCCACCGGAATCAATTGTGCGCCCGAAGAACCCACCATGCTGAGTTTTCCGTAACCGGCTTGACCGCCACCTTTGCCCTTCGTGCCGTAGCCACCGCCGCCATCCATTTTTGCGCCCGGGCCCACCGGAGCCGCTACAAGACCTTTGCCATAAAGAGATGTTTGCATGCCTCCACTGCCACCCGTGCCACCCAAACCGGGGCCAGCCGTGGTATTGACGGCGCCGAGATCGATGCCGCCTTTTTGCTTACCCGTTTTCAAAGAACCGAGAACCGCAAGGGCTCCCATGCGCTTGATGGTGTTTTCTTTTTTCACCACGGGTTTGTTTTTCTCAGTTATGGTTTCATCTTTGTTGGTGGTGATGTTCGGCTTTTCGATCATCTTCTGCTTTTTCAACTCAACCTTGTTCACGATCCGAACAAGCTCCTGCTGACTGGCTTTTTCCATATTCTCGTCGGTTCCCTTGCGCGAAAGCACGAAGCTCAGCAAAAGAACAGCGAGCATGAAGACAAGCAAAAGGCTGAGATAGAAATCCCGTTTGCGCTCTTCGGACTCATCCACATCCTTGGTCATGGCAGCAACATCGTCGACCAGACGAATTTGCCCTAAGCCTTCCAGATTCACCGGGTGATTTGCAATGTCCTTCGCACGAACGGATTCAAGAAGGATGTAAGGAACGTCCTGCTCATTGAGAAAATCAAGTTCGGAGTGAAGCTCTAAACGACGCGTGTCTTGACGATTGACGATCGAAAAATCCTCCCCCTGCCAATGAAAAGTTCTCAGCACATGCCCATAGGAATTTTCTAAAACCAGTTTTTTCTTAAGAATCTCTGAGTTCACCATTATTATTCCTCTTAGAATCGAGTGGCTGATTGTTCGATACGATCTTTAAAATCCGTGCGCACACCGAGCAAAGCATCTAGCACTTTATCTTGCTCAACGGTCACAACCGCTTCATCCGAAAAATGATATTTACCCTGGACCAGTAAATCTTCAAAATTAACCTCGGTGACTTTTCCATTTTTTTTCACTTTGGGCTGCGCTTCTTCCGCCTGGGCAAAAGAACTCACGCCTAGCAAAACTGCAAAAATTAAAAGAAAATTTCTCATAGAGTTTTCCCTCCGGTAGTTTCGTTCATCGAAAGAAGACGAGATTCTAGGTACTGAACCATTTGCACATGTCCCATGCGTTTTTCAACATCCAACAAACTTTCAATACGGGCTTTATCCATGGGCTTTTCGCGTACGGCCGCTCTGGCCTTTTCAACTTCAGCCACCGTCAAACCAGCTACTTTTGCCTGCGGCAAAGACCAAGATTGCATCTGTGCCTTGATGGCATCGGGAGCACGTTCTTTCAGCAAAGTCACTTCTTCAATGGAATACATTTGCAGATTTGCGTCGGTCTTCTCGTAGCTTTGCTTCAGTTTTTCGATGGAATCATTTTGCGCCCAGAACTCAGAAACCTTGCGATCCACATCATCCGCACGCTGCTTGTGAGGAGCTGCCTGTTGAGAAATAAGGTTCAAATAGGTTTGCTCTTCTTCCGGCGTGAGCCCCGCAGGCACCGGCAAAGAAAGAATTTCTTCATAAAAGCGACGGGATTCTTTAGCGAGCAGATCCAGCGAAAGAAGCTGCGAAGACCAATCGGCCTTTGCAATCGCCTGCGAAGCCTGCTTGTCAGCCTGCTCAAGAAGTTGAGTACGGCCCTTCAGACTCGAAGCCATTTTCTTTTGCGTGCTTCCGTCCATTTTACTTTGCGCGAATTTCGACTTAAGAACCGAATAATCAGCAAGCAACTGAGAACGGACCAAGACTTTTCCTGCATTTGTTGCTGCTAGTTTACTGTCATTCAAAACCAATTTAGAAATTTCAGCCTTATGAGCTTTCGCTGAAACCTCCAAATAAAGCTGAGCCAGAAGCTCCGGATTTTTACTTAAAATCGCTTTATTTTTGTTAATTTCAGCAAGCCCATCTGCGCTTTCACGGACCAGCATAGCGGCCACGGCCGTCGCATCGTCGGCCTTCGCCTCTTTCACAAGATACTCACGATAAAAAGGCTTCGGATCCTTTTGCGCGAGGCTCGCGTACATACCCATTTTTAACAAAGTTTTATCTTCGGTCGGCTTCATCGCGGTTAAAGCCTGCAAAGCCGAGCTGAAATCCAAAGTCAGTTCAGCCAAATAAGCTTTGCGAGAAAGAGCGAATTCTTTATCCGCCGACGTCAAATTCGGCTGCTGCAGCAGTTGATCTGCCGCCAGCCTCGCCTCGGAGAAATCTTGACGTTTTTCAGCCAAAATTAACTTATTTTTATAATAGGTGATACGTTCCTGCGGAGTCGCATCGGCCACATCGTAACCGGCTAAGATCGCCCAAGAAGCGTTGGCATCCTCGGTCTGCACGCTCTGCTTAAGAACCGACTGACGCGACAGAGCTTTGAAATCCCCGGCTTGCTGCGGAAAGGCTTTTGCAAAATCGGCAGACCATAAACCAATGGTTTTATCATCTTTTAAGAGCGACAAAGAATCCATCGCGAGGTCAGCGGCTTTCTTGCGCATCTCAGGCGGGCCTTTTGGATTGAGCGCAAGCTCTCGCAAGGCAACGGAAGCCGCCTGATAATTATTTTTCTCATAAAGAAGATGAGCTCTCTGGTATTGAACTTCAAAAGCCTTTTTCTTTTCTACGCTCATTGCCAAATACTGATCTTGAGTTTGCGCCTGCAGAGCCGCATCTTGACTGAGTTCAGCCGTCTCAATGGCAGAGAGCAAAGCATTTTCAGCAAAGGTCGCTTTTTCCTGGCGCGCTTTGGCCTCGGTCAGCGCTTCTCGCTCCTGCAAAGCCTGTTTAGCAGCCTGAGAGAAGGCGGCCGTCGCCTCTTTATATTGCTTACGTTCTTTAGCCACTTCGCCTGACCATAAACGCATATCCACATCTTGCGGGAAAACTTCAAGGTAACGTTGGTAAACCGTGAGCAAGCCTTCAGATGGATTTTTCTTTTCCATTTTGTGGAAGTCGGTCACGAATTTACGTAAACGTGTTTTGAGTTCCGAACATTCTTTGTCTTGCTCACAGTGAGTCGCTTGCCAAAGAGCCAAGGACATATCGAATTCTTGAATGGCTGGGGGGAAATTCTTCGCATCCAGTTGGTTCTGCGCCAGATGCATATGAATCGCTAATTTTTTAGCTGGACGATTTTCTTTTTCAAGCAAGAATTTCCAAGCCTCTGTCGCCGGTCCATTTTGCCCTAAACGCTCCATTTCTGAAGCCAAATAAAAGACGTTATCCAGGCGAGTCGTTTCAGGACTCAACTCATAAAGCGAAGCGACATTGCGAGTGCCACTGGATTTAACCATAAAGGTCGCAAGATCACGCGAAACCTCTTCCTGGAATTGCTTATCGATGCTCACCGTGGACGCTGAAGCTGTGCGATTGAGATATTCTGGGCTTTTCAACATCATCGAAAGGATCTGCGCCCCTTGTTCAATATGTCCCAGGTTGAATTCACACCAAGCCGAACGATAGGCCGCAAGACCTTTACTTCCGCCCAGTCTGAGCACTTCTTTATATTCTTTATTCGCCTGTTCAAATTTGCTTTTCTTAAAATAAATTTCAGCCAGCGACAAGTGCGCCTCTGAAGTCATGGCAGGGTTTCCCGCCGTTTCAATCACTCTTTGATAGGCTGAAATGGCTTGGCCTTCATTTCCCATCACTTCGTGCATGTGACCGAGTTGAATCAAAACCTTGGACTGAGCTTCTTTCGAAAGCTTAGGCATGGTCTCTTCATAATAACGAATGGCTTTTTTTCGATCAGCCTGACCTGCTTCACAGGTTGTACAACCTGAGTTGAGATCTTTCATTGTCGCCTGTCTTGCGCGCTCGGCGTGCAGATCAGCCAGACGAAGGACAATGGAATTTCTTGAAGGGTCGCCCGCTGGCAGGCCAAGGTAGACACGGGTGAGTTTATCTATTAACAAATCCTGAGTTTGCGCATCGACTTGCGCATGTCCCGTTTGTGCCACCAGCGCGAACAAAACAAAAGCCATAATCCTTTTCATCTTTTCCCCTCCGTACAGACTCAAAAAAAATGCTTCAAACAAGATTCATCCGCCCCCGCAAGAGGCGGACTTTTTCTATTTCATAATGATTGCAAACTTAATGTCGCTGAAGCCCGCATGATTGCTCGCTTGAACCACAGGACTCAGTTGATCGTACTTCACACGGCGATCCGCCTGAATTGTCAAAACTCCTGGATACTCCTCATTCGGGTGCAGAACTTGGAATTTCTTACGGAGCTCGAGCAATTCAGCCACCAGACCTTCGGTCGTCACTTCTTTATCTTCAAGGTACATTTTCGTCGCTTCCATTTTGATAACGGGAGCCTGAGCGAGAATTTCGCCTAAGCTCGCCTTGGGAAGCTCCATGTCTTTTCCCATGAAAAGAATTTCTCCCGTGCTGGAGAAGTTCATCAAAAGGAAAATCACGAGAATCGAAAAGGCATCGATCAGGGCCGTCAAAAGAAGGTCGGCAAAAATATTACGCTTGCGGTTCCCTTCCGTCGGCTTGAGCGTCGAGGCATCTGCGATCACACTTTCAAAACTTGAAATACCGATTACACTTCGACTTAACATATTTCATCCTCTTATAAAGGTGCGACACCTAAATCAATGAGACCTTTTTTCTTAAACTGATCCATGACCGTGATGATGTCTTCGTAAACCGAAGCCGCCTGAGGCTGGATCAAAGCCGTACGGAGCTCAGGCTCAGCCGCTTTGATTTTATCAAGCGCCGCCAGCAGACCGTCGACGTTCATATGACCTTCAACCGGATCAATCTTCATCTTCTTCATCGCCGTCGGAATATGGGTTGAATCCTGAACGTCCAAACTCACTTCGTTGTGGGCGCCGACTTGCGCCCAGAGCGTTGGTTTTTTGGGTGTGTCCGCTGCAGGCTGACCGCCCACGGCTTGTTTCACGTTCATCGAACCCACTTGCATCCACACTGCTGTTAGCAGCAAAAAGCAGATACAAACAGACAGCAAGTCGATACATGGAATCAAGTTGATTTCAAAATCGAGATGCTTGTGTTTTTTAAGCATGCGGCTCTCTCACTTGCTCGCGGGGAGCGTTCACTGACGTTTTACCAGTCATTTTAGCGCCACGCAGAGTGATCGGATCAAAAGAGTAGCTCAGCCAGTTGAAAACTTTCAAGGCACTTTGATTGAGATCTTCTGACAAGTGATTCGCACGATTTTGCAAAACCGCGTAAGCCACCAAGGCCGGAATCGCCGTGATCAAACCGTAGGCAGTACAGTTCATCGCTTCCGAAATCCCCGACGCCAGCAAAGCCGCTTTTTCAGCCGGGTTTGCACCAGCCACCGCCGCGAATGAACGAATCATCCCGGTGATGGTTCCAAGCAGACCCACGAGAGTAGCCACGTTCCCAAACATGGACAAGAAAGCGGTGCGTTTATCAAGCAAAGCATTTTCAGAAAGAAGAACTTCATCCATTTTTCCTTGGATTTCTTCTTTACCGCCCAGGTTTTGTGCTGCTTGAGCGCCCGCCAAAACAGCCCGCGCAACCGGCTGAGTTTCAATATTGGCTTGAGTTTTTTGCACCACTTGGTCCAACTCTCCACGACGGATATTGTCTTCCAATTGCTTCACAAAACTTAAATTATTATCTTTTCTTTTTCTGAAAAGAAAAATCGCGCGTTCCGCGATAATCGCAATGGAGAAAAGTTGCAGAGCCAAAATTGGCCACATCCAAAGTCCACCGTGTTCAAAAGCGAAAGCAATTTTACTAAACATTTCCATGCGTGCACCCCTTATATAATCTTGTTAGAATCCAAACAGAATAGTGTCAGACTTTGGTCTGGCTCCATCTTGGCACCACGGATTTCATCAAGCATTTGCTGTGCTTTCAAACAAATAATGAGAAAAAATTGCGTGACAGATTATAACTGAAACGAACAGACGTTGTTTGGTTTGAAAAAAACCTAATAAATTCCCTGAAGATATTTTATACTAAGTAATAACAGATGTTTATTGCTACATGTTAAAGTAACTTGTCGTGCTGGAGCAAAAAATCCAGACTCTCTTTGCTTTTTAAAAAACATTCTTGCGCCGAGTTATTAAACTTTCAGTTTTGGCCTGTTTAAGTAAAAAATCATCATTGCGACGGCCACAAAAATAAAATCCAGCCCGCAAACGCCCCACCAGCTTGCAAATCCCCAAGCCAGGGATCCCAGGCCAGAACCTAAAGCGCCGCCGACAAAATAACAAAACATATAGACTGTATTGATACGACTTCTGGCATCTTCGCGCAGGGCAAAAACACGGGACTGATTCGAAACATGGCCTCCCTGAACTCCTAAGTCCATGATGAAAATGCCCAAGATAAGCCCTGCAAGACTCGAGGCTGAAAAAAATAAAATCACGATCGAAATAAAAACCGCCGAAATTCCCAACGCCACCCCGAAACGCGGCGACTTGGTATCAGAAATTTTCCCTACGAGCGGAGCCGCCGCCGCACCCGCAGCCCCCAGAAGCCCAAACAACCCCACTTCGCGAGCTCCATAATTAAACTGCGATGAAAGTAAAAAAATCAACATCGCCCAAATCGAACTGAAAACCGCAAAGAGCATGGCACCGATCAAAGAGGCTTCGCGCAGAACGGGTTCCTCGCGGACCAATTTCCAGATCGACTTCATCAGGCCACCATAGGTCCCAACGAAGTGAGGGGTATTTTGTGGAAGGACAAAGCGTAAAAGCAAAGCCAGCGCCATCATCAGGGCCCCCGCAAAATAAAAAACCACCCGCCAACCAAAGGCCGAACCCAAAAGTCCACTCAGGGTACGAGAGAGTAAAATCCCGATCAGGAGACCGCTCGTTACCGTTCCTAAAACTTTACCGCGACTTTTTGGATCCGCTAAATGCGCGGCAAAGGGAATGATCAGCTGGGGAACCATCGTAAATAAACCGATGAGCAAACTCGCAATGGCCATCACCGTCAAATTCGGCGCGAGGGCCGCCATCCAAAGCGCACCCGTCACAAGCAAGGAGGTCAACACGATCAAACGGCGGCGCTCGATCATATCGCCCAAGGGAACCAAAAACAACATCCCGAGAGCGTAGCCTACTTGAGTGAGAGTCGGAATAACTCCGACTTGTTTCACCGTGGCGCTCAAGCTCCTCTGCAAATCGGCCAGCAAGGGTTGATTATAATAAATATTAGCGACGCTCAAGCCTGTCGCTACCGACATAATTAAAACAGTGGACGTACGAAGGGGTGCTGAACTCATTTCCGTTTTTTTCTTTCTTTGCAACTCAGCCATAGCCGCTGGGCCGGAGCTTCGTCCACGGGCCAGGCGGACCAAACAGGATTTTCTTTTTTATGTAAGCTCACGGCCATTTCTAAGTTCGCCAAAATGATTCTAAAATCCTCGGGACGCCAAATGTCTTGCACCTGCGAGCGCGAACTCGCGAGACTTTCCTGCGCGACGAAAGAGTAAACCATTCCGCTCATGGGAGGGATGAGAAAACCAAAATTATTCAAGGCTCCTTGAAGCCTTGAAAGAACCCCCTTCCCGCCCACGGAATGCATCAGCACCAGGGCCGCCGCTGGTTTTCCAAGCAGCTGGGGGTGCCCCTCATAGGCCGTGAATTTTTCAAAAAATTCCTGCAGCGGGCTTCCCCACGAATCCCAATAAGTTCCCGTCGCAAAAACCAAAGCGGAGGCGGCAAGGACCGCTTGAAAAAAAGCCCGGTCCATTTTTTGTTCGGAGAGATGAACCACCCGCATTTTTCCATTCAAAATTTCATTCTTTAAAAAAACGGCCGTATTTCCCTTCGCCCCCTGCGGTGAACCATTTAAAACAAGAATCGATTCGCGAAATTTCTTTTTTGTTTTCACTTCAATGCCTTTAAGTTTCAATTTTCTGCGAAAGCCATTGGAAAATTTCTTCTAGGCCTTCGCTCGCTTCAGGATAAAGATTTTTCAAACTCGCAAAGACCGACGTGATCCCTTGAGCAGAATAAACTTGCCCCAAAAGCCCCTGGCGTAAAGATTCAACCAGCGCTGGATCCAAGCAGTCCGTAAAAATCTGCAATGCGCGCACACGGCCCTCTTCGACTTGGAAGTGGAAATCGAAAAATCCCAGGGACAGATAATGATCGAGTTGGTGATTGAACTCGAGAGTTTGCCCGTACAGCCAGTCCCAGGAGCTCAGATGTTCGTATTGCTTTTTGAGCTCTGGAATTTCCTGCAGGCTCACTAAATTTAAATTTATGAGCGTCGCCTTCCCTCCGTGAAAATTTTCGAATTCTTGGATGAGGGACTGCACCACCGCTTCGTGATCGATGTGGGGTGCTGCTTCAGAAAGGTTCATCACGCGGGCGCGGACGGATTCTTTGCCCTTCGCTTTTAATTTTTTAGGATGGGGGGTCAGATAGCGGCCCAGCTGACTCAGATCCGCGCGCAAAAGCAAAGTGCCGTGATGAAAAGCCCGGTCCTTTTTCTCTCGGTAGGCGCTCCCGCTGAATTTACGGGGCCCCTCGTCCGAAGAAACCGTTAAGTCATTGCGCCCGGAGGCCTCGGCCTGAATTCCTAAATTTTGCAAGGCCCGCAGAAGAATTCGAATATTGAATTCCTTGCGATAGTTGTCGCGCGGAGAAAGAAAAGTAAAATTGGTATTTCCGAGGTCGTGAAAAACGGCGCCGCCTCCCGTCGTACGACGGGCCAAGGTCACCCCGTCCTCTTTCATCCCGGCCAGGTTGCACTCAGCCCAAGGATTTTGATTGCGACCGATCACGACGGTTCGATCATTGCGCCAGAGGAAAAGGGTCTGCACCGAGGGATCCAACGAATGGAAAATCCACTCCTCCGTCGCCAAATTAAGATGGGGATCCAAACTCTCGGAAAGAAAAACTTGAAGTTGTGGCATTATTTATTTTAGGCGAGACCCTGGGGTCTTCGTCAATGGCTTAATGAGCTCGCTTGGTAGTGCCGGTGCACGAGATTGAGCAGCAGATCAAAATCCACCGGTTTCTTCAAAATTTCGCGGGCTCCGCGAACCTGCTCTTGCCCAGCGTCGGCAGAAAGAAAAATCACCGGGATTTCGGCAAATTGACTTTCTTTGTGCAAGAATTCCAGAAAGAGACGCCCATCCATCACCGGCATGCGCAGATCCAGGACGATCAAGCCAATGCCTGAGTTTTGCCTTAAAGATTTAAGGCCATCCATCCCATTTCCGGCTTCGCAAACGCGGTAGCCTTCCGTTTCAAGAACTTCTTTCAGCAAGGCCCGTACGTCCACATCATCTTCAATGAGCAAAACGGTCCGGCGGAAAGTTCGCATCATCTCACGATCTTCGACGATGGCGTGGGAACGCGAAAAATCCATCATTTTTTCATTCCACATCAGCATCTGGTCTTTTTTCACTTCGTTGCCATCGGCGTGTTTACGCACGATGTGGCGACCTAAATATTTGGTCAGCCAAATTCTTTCCAAAAGAGGGTAGGACGCCACGAGCGGCAAGGCCGTGATGGCCGCTAAAACCCCTCCGATCGTCCCCGCAATCAGCAGCGTTAGTAAAATCACCAGGGGACGCATCTTCATCGTCTTTCCGTAAATCACCGGCAAGATCAGATAATTCTCGACCGCATGGTAAGCCATGTACAGGACAACCACAGCGCAGGCCGATTCAACGGACAGCGAAAGGGCGAGAAGAGCCGCCGGGATCACCGCGATAAAAAAACCTAGAATGGGTAAAATATCAAAAACAGCCGCCACCATCGCGAGCGTGAGGGCGGCGGGCACGCCGAGGCTTTGCAAAATGATGTAGGCAAAGAAGCCGCTCAAAACAGAAGTCAAAAGTTGCGCCTGAATATAGGCATGGATCACCGGCGCCACCTCGTGAGCGGTCACTTGAATTTTCAGGCGCACTGGAGCCGAAAAAAAATCACTCGTCCATGTGAGCATGCGCCGACCGTCAATCAGCCAGTAGATCGAAAAAACCAGAACCATGAAAAACTCACTCATCCCTTCAAAAGCATGGCCGAGGAAACCAAAGGCGTTTCCAATCATCACCTCGGGTGAGGGCATGGCCGCCGTTTGGTAAAAATGAAGTATCATCTTTTTAAAAGGACTGGCGTCGGAAATGCGATCGATGATTCCCGTTTTGATATCCGGGAAATTCTGAATCAAATTGGAAACCTGTGTGGCCATGGAGGGCATTAGCACCAAACCGACGAGCAGAATAAAAGCGACCATCGTCAACGCGATCGCACCGATGGCTAAAAATTTAGGGATGCGGTAACGGTGCAGTTTCTGTACAAAGGGATCAAGGGTGGTCGCGAGCATCACTCCGAGGAAAAGCATCATGACCAAGGTTGAGAGCTTCAGGACTAAAAAAATCAAAAATGCAGCCAGCGCGATCTTAAAAAAAACTGCGTTCGCAATATCGAATTCAATTCGACGTGTTCGACTTAAAGGTCCTTGATCTCTTTTATTTCCCATTCCCCATCCTCGATGAGAATCGAAATTGCAAGGTGAGCGCCAGCAACAAGTCCCTTTTCTTCGGCACGAGATCCAACCCCGAACGGATGAGGACTGTCTCAGGCTCAGGGTGGGGCAATTTTTCTGTGAGGCTTTCAAGGGCGGTTGAAATATGCCACAGATCAAAAAACCAAAAATCCGCTAAGGATTTTGCGGCGGCGTCTCGGTTTGATTCTTGGTCACTTTTTGCCGGCGCCGAACATAGATGAGATATCCCAGCAGCAAAAGATTGATCGCGATCAAACCGACCTTCAGCCAGCTCGGTTTGCGAACGAGTTCGTAGACTTCCACCGGCAAATAAATGGCCGTGGCCACAATCGCCAGCCACTCGGCCCAGGCCCTTTCTTTCCAGAGACCGTAGGCTTCAACAAAACGGAAAACGGAATAAACGAAAGCTCCTAAGGCGAGCCAACGAAGTTCGCTCGAGCTGACATTTTCAAGAGCCTGTAAAAATATTTTAGGATAATGGCTTGCAGGATTCAGATGCATGAAATGCACAAGACGCTCGCCCGTCTTTTGCAAATCGTGGTCGATCGAACGCAGAAGACCAACCCCGGTGAGAATCACGATGGTACCCTTCGCGGCTTCGTAAATAGCGATGGTGCGTAGACCTTTGCGATAATGAATCATTTTTGTGAAAGAATTTCTTGAATGGCCTTCGCGAGGGCCTCGCGCGGAATCACGCCTGAAGCCATCGCCGGCTCTTGCCCGTTGACAAGAAATAAGGTGGTGGGAACGCTCCTTATGCCAAAGAGCGCTGAAATTTCGGGAGTGGCATCGATATCAACTTTGTAGACCGACAATTGATCAGCGTGGCTGCTTGCAAGCTCTTCCAGAATCGGAGCAAACATCTGGCAAGGTCCGCACCAACTGGCGGTAAAATTGACGACGAGAGGACGACTTTTATCGAATTGCCATTCCTGATGCTTTTCGTAGTTGAACACTTTTTCTTTGAATGTTTCGGTCGTTAAGAACTCAATCATCAGCTTCCCCTTCGTGCCGCGTCGAGCGAAAGACTAGCATGAGCTCGTCCGCTTTGCATTTGAAAGCTCAAAAATAATTCTTTTGCACTTTATTCCTTTTCATTTCACAATCCGGTCCACTTTTTAAAGGAGAACTTGATGAAACGATTTTTAGTTTTAGCTTCACTCTTGGGCGCTTTCGCTTCTTTACCCGTTTTCGCTGCGGCGGCGGATTTGAATATCGAAATCAGTGGCGTTCGCGTTGCGAGCGGCAAAATCCTTCTCAGCCTTTTCAACTCGGCCGATGGCTACCCTGAAGACACGACGAAGGCTTTCCGCTCCGTTTCTGCCGTCGCCACCCAAGGAACGACAAAACTCACCATCCCCTCTGTGCCGGCCGGAACCTACGCCATCGTCTTTGGTCATGATGAAAACGGCAACGGGCAGATCGATCGCAATGCCCTGGGAATTCCGAAGGAAGGTTTTGGTTTCTCAAATGATCCGAGCATTGGCCTGAGCGCCCCTTCTTTTGCAAAAACCCAATTCGAAGTGCGCGTGTCGCCGACCTTGGTCCACATGACGATGAAGCATTTCTAGATCAGAAAACAGGACTCCACCTAGGTCCTCTTCGATCTACATTTGCAAGGCCGATCAGCCGATAACTTCCTGAAGAGAGGAAGGCTTTTTGAAAAAAGGCATTGTCGGCGTCGGTCTTATTTTTATGTTCTTTTTTCCGGCTTTCAACGAAGCTCAGGCGAGAGTTCGACGCAGCTCTGTTGATCCACAGCCAGATCCCCTCCATAATCCTCTTGATCCAACAGTTTTGCCTCCCGTTGTTTTTACTCCAGACAATCCAAAAAAAAGCGGCACTTCTCAGCCTCCAAACACCATCCCGGCCGCAAATCCGCTTTTGCCGCAGGGCCTAGTTCCAAATCCGCCGTCCACTCTTTCGATTCCCTCCCTGAACGGCCCTGCCGCGCCAGTGACGTCACCTGCCTCCTTTTTTCCGACGAATAATTCAATGACCTATCAAGATCCAAGCACTTCTCGGACAACATTCAGCAGAAACGTTTCTCATGGTGTAACAAATTTTGATGGTTCAACGCCTCAGCAGAGTCCCATTTGTGACGAAGACCAGGCCGCTTGGTCAAATCGTTATCAGAAAAGCATAACCGGAAACACCAACGCCGCGAACGATATCCAAAACGCCGTTGCTGAGCAAGGGGGCCCCTCCGCCGAAGCTTTAGCAAACAAAGCTTTAGCTCAGGTGAGCTGTCCTCCTCACAGTATCGGCTTGAATGCGGGAGTCTGTGCTTTGAATGGCCATCGGGCCTCGAGCTCGGATTGCGCCTACTATGTTCGAAAAGCTTTAGAGGGAACTCTCTTAGGAAAAAATGTCGGCGGTCTGGGCGATGCAAAATATATGGGTTGCGGGCTCAAAAAAGCAGGCTTGCGCAATCTATGCCCAACGGATCATTGTTCGCCTCCCCGCAGACTCGCGCAAAGGGGCGTGGTTGATCCACCGACATGTGCGCTCGACCCCTATAAAGTTCCCGTTGGTTCGGTTCTTATTTACGACAATGTCCCTGGCCAAGGTTGCCATCCCGCAGGGCACGCCGAAATCAGAACCGAGAATGGTTTTGTCAGCGACTATTTCAGCACCCACCCGCGAAGTGAGGTCGTGACCTGTCGCCGCCTTATCGGTATATGGGTCAAGTAAAGGAGAGCTTATGCATTTCAACCTAAGGACCCCACTCAGCCTCTGCGTCCTGTGTTTAATTTTGGCAAGCTCTCGTTCTATGGCCGAAAAAAGGGTCCCTGCCAAAACAGATACGGCTCAGTTGGAAGAGGCCCGTTCGAATTTGCATCCCCAACTGAGCTCTGATCAGCAGTTTGAAAAATTCAAAAAAGCGAATCTTCTGACCTGCGAAACTTTACTTAAGCATAAATCCTTGGACACGCGTTCAAAAGACCAAGAGGCCTACGCCGATCAATTGCTGTTGATGACCGCCCGTTTGATTCGCATCGATGCCGGAAAAACCGTTCTCGATTGCATGAATCCCTATTACCTGAAAAATAAAGAAACTTTAGACAAACGCCTGAAAGAATGGCCTGCACAGGAAAGTCTTTACGTGGATGCTAAGAAAGCTCTTGAATCCGAGTGGAAAAACCTGAAGGACTCTCCGATCCCCGAAGAGTGATCTGGCAGCTGACACAGAATTTTCTCTCCTTTTGCCGCTTGGCTTTTTCAATTTGTTTGCAGCTTCCCCCTCCAGACATGGATGATTGACTCCGCTTCTCGACTCGGCGTATTCGTGGTTATTCTTTAAGGGAGTTGAGTTTATGAAAAAATGGATCCTGCCGTGCGCTTTTGTTATAGTTGGATGCAGTCATCATGCGGTGCAAACAGAAGTCGCGACAACTTCTAAAGTCCCCGTTACGGATCAAAAAGAACTCGGCCATCAGGCGCTGAACCAAATGCAGGGTTGCTTTTTGGTCGACTACAGCTATATCGAGACGGAGCCACTGCAGGCAAATTATAGACGTGATCCCCGCATCTACGATGTGAATCTCAAAAAAGCGGTGAAAGAGTGGATTTTCTTAGAACGCTACTCGACTGATCACTATCGCCTTCAGCATATTCTGTTTGCGGTGGGAGCCGATGGCAAATTGAATGAGGACAGTTTTCTGAAACATCAAGCGGAGGATTGGGACTACGCCGCTGACTATCTGTATGAATACACCCAGCCCCTGACGTGGGAAGTCCGTAGAACGCCCGATTTGAAATCAAAATGGGTTCGCCGCGTGACGAACTTAGATGACGGTCCTCGTTATCAATGCGCGGGACTTTGGACGCAAAATGCGGGCTTCAATGAATACTCCTGCGAAGGCGATGCGCCGATTCCGGGACGGGAAACGCGTGATATGGGCCGCAAAGATTACAATGCCCTTCAGCGCACGACCCGTCTCATCTCTTACGATTCCAGTTGGCTTGAGCGACAAAATAATATCAAGATGACTTTAAAACCGAATAAAAAAGAAGTTCTCGCAAAAGAAGTCGCAAAAAATTGGTACGTTCGCTTGCCCGATTCAGACTGCCAAGCGGCGCGGGGCTGGGCCGAGAAAAGAAAAAATTTTTGGACCCTGCTTCGCCAAACCTGGGATCAAGTGCTCACTGGAGAAACCGGCTTTAAAGAGAAAAAGATTGAAGGAGCGCCGCCGCGCTTCGAAAAAATCACCGAAATCGAAGTCAAGTATATGACTCAAGATCTCAAAGACTCTAAAATTCGGACGGCGGCGCAAGATGAAATCAAAAAACAAATTGAGACCTATCGTTTCAATTGATCGGTCCCGTAAAGACTAATCGACGATCACGTGCCAAATTTTGTTCAAACCATCACCCTTGGCATCGCCATTGCGTGTGTCATTTAAAAATAAGTAAACGGGTTTGTTTTCAAAAGTCAGCTGCAGCGAACCATCTTTGCGCTTGGTCGAACCCATGGGACTTTTCAAAGCGCTTGCGTCCTGAACCAAGATGGGTGGCCAGATCGCCGCGCATCCATCGTAGCAATTCGATACACCGGGAGCATCCAGGTCAAAAGTGTAGACGGTGCGGCCCGCAACCGTGACGACGACGGTTCTGCCGTCTGAAATTCCCGCTTCTTGCAAAGGAGCTAAACGAGCGGCATCATGCGCCTTAGCTTGCAAAGTCAGGGCGAGCATTCCACCAATTGTTAATAAGATCATTTTATTCATACGTCCTCCTTATGGGCGTGTTTGTTTATTTATTGAGGGGCGCCTAAAGCAATCCATTGGGCCAGAAGTTGCTTTTGGGGAGCGGGAACCGCGGGTCGATCGAGCGGCATGAAGTCCGTACTCACCGCTGATTCAATCCTACTTAAATTGGATTTCACATTGTCAAAAGTTTCTAAATTAGGGCTGATATTCCGGCGCGCCAAAGAGTGGCACTCAAAACAGTGAGGCGCAAAAACCTGTTTTTCCATCAGGTCGAAATTTAAAACCACCTGCCCGGCCGGCGCATTTAAATCCGCAGCTGCCGCAGGGCTATTCTTTTTTTCTAGACTATAATTGCAGCCGGCAAGAACCAAACTGCAGGCGACGATTAAAGGAATGAACTCTTGCATGTGACCTCCTGAAATGGAATAAACCATTTTTGCGGAATCAATGATACTGAACCCCTCGTGAAGATCTGTTGTGAAATGATGGGATTCGTTGTAAGATCTCGTAATATGGAGGCTTTTTATAGAAACCAGGAACCTTGAAAAGCTTTTTTCACGCGGAAAATACGCTCTTTTATTAGAGCAAACGCAGAGGACTGGCTACAAGCCCGCTCTGAAAGACTGGGCCTACATCATCGGGGCCTACAGTTTTCTTGGGAAAACTCTCGAAGCGGAAAGCTTCTACAAGACTGTTGAAAAAAAGCTCCCGCCTGAAATCAAAACCGCGAGTCTTTTTTATTTGGCTATTGGCTTCACCCGTAAATCCAGCTACAAGCAGGCGCAAAAAATTTTCCGTTTGAATCAAATTGAAAACAAAAAAACAACAAATCCCCTCACCCGATTTTTTGTTTTTCAAGGCATCGCCTTTTACCTTTATTTCACGGGGCAGTTTTTTCGCGCGGTCGAATTTGCTCAAAAGTCTTTCGCGGCCTCTCTGGAATCGGGAAACCTTTTTCATCGCTTGCTTGCACAGGATCTTTTAGGGCATTGCTTCGTTCAGACCGGAGAAATCCATCTGGGCCAAGATCATTTGCAGCAGGCAACACAAATCGCGCGCGAAATCGACAACGAGGCCTTCGTCGCCGCCACCCAAACGTCTGTTCTGCTTTACGACGCTCAGTTCGCCCGGCGCCAAAAGACCATCATTCAGGAGCTGCAGGATTATTTATCTTCTACTGTTTTTGCAGACACCTACTCAAGAGCAAACGTCGCCCTTGAGCTCGCCCGGCAATGGACCTGGCAGGGGCAGTTCCTCAAGGCCGAATCTCTGCTCGATCAAGTGGCGCCCGGAATTTATTCCAGCCAAAATCATCGCCAAGAGATCAGTTTCAACCTGCGCAGCGCAGAGCTCGCTTATTTACGCGGGCAGGATCCGCGTGCGCGACAACATCTGCGAGCTGCACATCTGTGTTTGCACCGCGAAGTCGATAAGAATTTTGAACTGCAAATTCTCGATGTTGAATTGAAGCTAACTCAAGATCCGGTTTCATTGGAACAGAAACAGGCAAGCGCGGATCTGCTGTTGAAAAATTTTGGCAGCATGATTTCACGCAATATGTCTTCACGGCAGCAAGGCCATTTTGAAAAAGCCGATGAGGATGAGATGCATGCGCTGCTTTCGGCCATCCAACTGCGACCGGAAAAGGCCGTGGAATTGATCGTTGAGACCAATTATCTCTCTCTTCTTTATAAAGTTTTGCCGCTGCAAAAGGGCCTGCGCACGCTTTTACTCGAAGGCTCCAGTCCCCAGGTTTTTCTTTTTTCTGCGGACGAGGTGCGTAGCCTCAGTCTGCCGGCCCAAATTCGCAAACTGCTCGAGACCCTTGCTTCGGGTCTTGTCAGCAAAGAGGTTTTAGTTCAAAAACTATGGGGCTATAATTATGACCCTCTTCGCCACGATGCTCTTGTCTATGCTTCGCTCAGCACTCTGCGTAAACTTCTTGGAAACCAAGCGGATTGGATTCTGACCACGGAAAATGGCTACAGCCTCGCTCCCGACATCCGAATCCTCTCGTCCCATCCTTCGTCTTCTCATTCTCCTCAGCGAGCCCCTGCGGGAGGCTCCCAGGAGATCGATCTGAATTTTCGCCAGTTGCAAGCTTTGCAATATCTCGACGCAGAGCCATTTTTGAGCACAAAGACCTACAGTAAGATTTTCAAAACAACAGAGATTACGGCAAATCGGGATCTTAGGTCTTTAATGGAAAAGGACTATGTTGTAAGATCGGGGTTTGGACGTGCGACCCGTTATTCTAAGAAAGGGACCATATGAAATCATCTGCCATTTTAAGCTTGCTGCTTCTTCTCGCTCCTCTTTTTTCGCAGGCCGCGACTTATGAGGTCCCGACAGATCCTAGTTTAGCTCCCTACGCCAAATACGATATTCAGAATTACACCCTTTCTGTTGTCGGAGATCAGGTTCGCGTGGAGTACGATATGCCGATGGCCCTGACGGGAGTTCCGCAGACAGTTGTCATGAGCGGAACTTTGAGCGCAGATAAAATCGCTCAGATCCAAGGCCCCCAAGGCGAAGCCCTTTGTCAGTTCATGCTTAAGAGCTGTCAGATTTCTTATAAAAATTTAAATATTGATCCTGCGGCCGTGACAAAGCACCTGATGTCTCTGAACCTCAATCCGCTGGAGTTGCAGGGCCGTGCTCAAGTGGCTCTGTCCTTTGCCGGAGACCCTATCGGGGTCATTCACTTCGACGAATATCCCCTTTAAATTTCACGCCCTTCGTCGAGAAGCGCTGAAGCCCGGCCTATCGCAAAAATGCAGTCCCTGGTATCGTTAATGAAAAGCCAGGGGGATGAATGAAGCGTTTTTTTAAAGCAATCGGTTTTTTGTTTTTGCTGACGTCCTGCCACACAAGTCCTCTGCACGTCACGGAGGACATCTCTCCCCGGCGCGTTCCCAGTGCCGTCTCCGTGGCTCTTCCTAGCGCCACCCAGCTTTTTTTGAAGGGGAAATTTTTAGGAAAAAAAACCCGCTTTTGGTACGAAGATCATTACAACGAAGATCTTGATTTGAGCGTTCGTCGACCGGCAGTCAACATGAGCGGGACGGTGTTCGCTGAGAAGTATGATAAGACCGGCATGACCCTTTTCGCGAATTTTTACCATCACGGCCGCTTTTGGTTTGCGCGCGTTCCGCAGGTGGGAGTGAAAAACGTTTATCTTCAGCTTTCTTATTTCCCGCCTAAAATTGGCAATATGTTTATCGCGGCCCATTCTCTGTTGCGCTTTGAAATGCTCGAAGCCCATCCGGTCGAACTCGTTGCCCTGATGCCTGATGAGGCGACCCTCAACCAACTCGCGAAAATGGATGTTAGCCATCAGCTTCAGACCCTTCCCGCCGCTCACGAAGGAGCAAGCTACAACTTGCACAATGTCGTGCTCTCGGCTGAATCCCAATGGTCTCAAACCGATCCTAAAAAGGCTTATGACCTGATTCGTGGGCAGCACGGGGCCTTTATGCAGATCGTTCGTTTCGCTTCGACCGAAGCCCGCCTCGAGGAATTCTACGAGAGTGGTTGGCCCACCTCGCAGATCACTTTGGAAAACAAACAAAATCTCGATCGTATTTTGGCCAAGGGTTTACAAATCAGCCAAACAGATGGCATCTCGAAAGAGTACAATACATTTAAGTACAATTGCACGACAGAGGCGTTCCGCATCCTGCAGGAGGCCGGCGGCGACCAAGATCAACGCCTTGGCTTTATCCGTCGTTATATGGAAACACGTGTTCCGACTTTGGCACCGATGAAGGCCGCACAATACGGAGGCATCGAAGTCGTGCCGATGGCCCTAGACCCTAGCTTGGGAGAAGAGTCCTTCGAGGCCTATACCCGCGTGGATCTCAACAAAAATCGAGATATTTGTCACCCAGGAACGGTTCCCCAGAACTGTCCTGACTTAAAAAATGCGAAGGAGGTTTTAAGAAAAGCCTCCTTCCAGGTTGATCCTTAACAGATCAAACTACAGATTTCCGGTGCATTTCAAATCTTGGCTGCCATCGCGCTGGGTGGTGATTTGACCTTTAAAAAGACCTTCACCATTGATTTTATCCTTGTCGATCACGACAGTGCTCTTTTGCTGATTCGAAAACGTCATCTGGCGCCCTGGCGTCGCCGAAGACATGAAACCTTCCTGATTGGTCGCTCCATAGTAAGGACGCTCAACGGAAACCTTGTACATACCCTGGGTCGCTGTCGCCGAAATCACCACCAAGGGGTTTTCCGGCCATTGGTTGATCGTCAGGGTTCGGCAATTGATATCCGCATGGGCGAGCGTTGCAAAAGACAAAGAGATAAGAGTCAAGTAGATCGTTTTCAAGCGAGCCTCCGGTAAATGAACATAATTAACCAAACAGTGACTAAATTAATTAGCGTAAATACTCGCGAAGCAAAGGCCTGCGCGCTGAGCGGCGTTTTTTCTTTCAAAGCTATAGATAACACGGTCACTGCTTTCGAGAGTGATGACCGAACTCGACGCGTCCTTCACGATATAACCCGAACGGAGCAAAGTAATTGAAGCATCGGTCGTCGAGACATCGGCAACCACTTTATTTTCTTCACCGTCGGCGGCCCGAATCAGCAAAAGAATTTTCGACGTATCGCCCGCCTTGCAGGCAAAAGAAGGAATCGAGATGAAATTAAAAAGACTAGCTAAAATAAGAAAAGGAAGAATTTTCATTATGTTCTCCGGAGGCCATCAAGTTGTAGGATTCATTTCCTACGAACGTCCAAAAGGCATCCAGTCCCTGCCTTGCGATTCGCAGGCCATCTTTAAAAAGATCTCTTTCTTTCTGAGGAGGCTCCGCTGTCGACCTCTTTGACAGAGTGACGTCCTTGCGGCGTCAGGGAGAGGGTTGTCAGGGGAGGTGGCCTCGGTCCAAAGGACTGATTCCCAAGGGACCGCGTGGGTGAAGTTGACCCTTCCCCGTAAATAGCTCAACTTCAACTATGGCCTTCCGAAGTTCTTCACTTATCCTGGTTTTCTTGTTTTTGGGTTTCGAGGCGAAGGCTTCGATCTACGAACCCATTCCTACTCTGCACGATGACAGCGCCTTTTTTCTTTTTGGGATTCGCTCGGACCTCTGGAGCTCTCAATACTACGTTTCTTCGGCCCTGGCCTTGCGCTACCGCTTTTAGTTTCTGCGAGGAGGCGTTCATGTCCCTCGAGACTGTCTCATTTTAAGTCGAAAGGGGGTGTCTTGGCGGGTTATTGTAGACACTCCCTGCTTATTTATTAGAATAGAGAGTGGGGGATCTATGCGACGATTTTTACTCATCTTTATTAGCTTTGGCATTCTTTGCGTGGTTTTCCAAAACTGCTCAGCTCCGGCGGACGAAACAGGCAGCACGGCCAATTCCATTTCTGCAGCCTCGTCGACACCGAAGACTCAAGCCCTCACTCTCACTTGTTTAGACACCACCATCACTAAAAACGGTTCGACTCAGTTGATCGCTTCGGGAGGAACGGCCCCTTATACTTTTATGATTTCAGCGGGCGACGGGACTTTGGGAGCGAGTAATGGTTTTTTCACCGCTCCCAACAAAGCCACTTCCGTGAGCTTCTTGGTGAAAGATGCCGCGGGAGCGGTGGCTTCAGCGAGTTTGAACGTTGTTGGGGGCGCGGCGACCACTCCCCCGCCGAGCGGTCCAACTTGTTTACCCCGCAATAGCGCGAGCCAAAACTACCTGCTTTGCTGCTCGGGAGTCATCGTGAGCTGGCAGGTGTCGGGCTCGATAAATGTTTGCTATTACCAAGGCCAAAGTGCCTCTGGAAATTCCTCTTTCGACCCCGCTCAAGGGGGCTCAAGTATTTGCAACTCCCCCAGTGCGGTGACAAAGGGCGCGTGGGTTTGCAAGTGATTCGGTTTTCCAGATTTTTTCCCGATAGGCCTTCCGGCCGCCTCTTGCTGGAACATATGATCGAAAATAAAGTCGAGTTCTTTTACGGTAATACCGCGCAAAAACCGGTCCTGAAGCTGGCCCAGATCATGGGTCGAGTGCCGATGTCCTATATGATCAGATATGGCAAAGGGCCCTTCGATCTCGCGCATTTTCGCTATTAAGGCGGGCTTTGATATCCTCAGAGCGCAGTTAAAACTGAGCTTCTCACAAATATTGAATTACTGAATTTTTTTAGCCAAATCTTTGACCTGATCGGCGATTTTTGCATCTTTAGCGAGACTTTCGCCCAAGGAGGGATTTTTCTTGAGAAGCTCTTCGTGATTCACAAAACACGTGGCACGGAGGGAGCTCGGATGAGCTTCATTCTCTGCGCATTCACGGTAAAATCGAATCCCATCTGCTGATAAATCCTTATTATCCGCAAGAGCCTGAGCGATCTCTCCAAGGCCTGCAGCTGATTTGTGAATCACTTCAGGAGTGTAATGGGCCTGATGATCCGTGAGTTGTTGCAGCTCTTTTTGGGTAGGAAAACTAGATTCCACTTTTTGCGTGAGTTCTAGGAACTGGCGACGCCGTTCAGGCGTGGCCGGGAACTTTGTCGTTGATTCAACAAGCTTCAGATTTGAACTTGCCGAAGGTGATTCCTTCGAAATATCTTCGGCTGCCTTTTCAGGAGCAGAGGACTTTGACGTTTCTGCTGTGATGGAAGGAGCCGGAGTGACGTCGGAAGGACGGTCAGCCGTCACACTTTTGGGTGAAGGACTCTGTTTCCAAAAAAGAAAAAGAGCGGCTAAAATCACCGCTCCCCAAAGCCCCCACGTGAGGCCTGAACGTTTCATTAGTTGTTAACCTGTAAGCTTTCAGGAGTGTCGTCCCAATTTTTACCGGCCTTAGCCCCTGCAGACGCATTTGGAAGTTGGGCAGGTGTTAAAACACGACTGGCCACATCGGCATACATCGCTCGCAAAATAGTTTGGCTTTGCGCCGAACAAGCCTCTTTGCAGTTATCCATTAAATTTTTCTGAACATTGGCACCGACGGTGTAGGGACCATTTAAAGCGGCGTCGCATGCGTTGAGGCCCGCATAGTCGTGTCCTGAAGGACATTTCGCATGCATAAAGCCCAGGGTCTTTCCGTGACCATCACTATGTCGAGCTTCATGGAACAAAGTCGAAGCGCGGAAAATATTCAAAACGACTTCCTGAACCTGACGACCTTGCAAATCTGGAAAAAGGCCCGGGCCAATTTCTAAAAAACCATTACGCGGAGAAGTGAAGCCCACCTTCTGGCCCTCCCAATCAAATTCGATCATTTTTTTGCTTTGTTTACCGTACAAATAAAGCGCGGCACCGATGTTAGCCATGGCCACCTGCGCCCCCGAGTTATCGTTTAAAGCGGACGAAAGAGAAGACTCTGCTACGGCATCCGGAGTGTCAGCGGCATAGGGATACTGGACATTCTTGCTGCTGAAAGCGAAATGGCTATTAATATCATAATTATCATTCACAACGTACTGAACTCGCTCCTGCAACCAGCTTTGCAAATAATCGGCACTCAGATCCGGAGTTTTCATGATCAGAGCCGTCTTTTTTGCAAACGGCGTTTGGCTATCAATCGGAAGGGTGCGCAGCAGATGGATCGCCGCATACAGGGCGTCGACTCGGTCCGCAGGTACAGTTCTTTCAATCTTGATGGCCTTATTGAGAGCACTGAGATCGGTCAGCTTGCCGTCTCCAGGGTAATAATCATCACCGCCACCATCAGCATTTACATTCGGATCAGTGGGTTTCGCAGAAGAGCCCCCATCATTCGAGCAAGCACCTAAGGCCAAAGCAGAAACCGCAAATAAAAAGACAATTAGAGACTTCATGAATACCCCTCCATCAATTAGAAACGACAATTGAAGCCATAGAAAAGAAAGTGTCAAGGGTACGCCGTTACTTTTCCGGAGGCTCTGCGCCATAAACTCGAAGCCTTCGCTTTTTTGCGAAAAAAAAATTTCTCGCAAGTAATCCAGCAGCAAATAGCCTATTTTTTTCAGCAGCTCTTACAGTGTTTGAGTCACCGGTGCGGGCGGAGTCGCCTCTCGTCCGGAAGCCTTCTGGTTCAGCTTGCGAGCGGCAGGAATCGCAACGGCCAAAACGATAATGAAAATATATAAGATCAATACAGGCAAAAAAGCTCCGCTGAGAAAGCCTGGGCAAAAAAGACCGAGGACCCAGGCCCCCGCACTGCGCTTCGGAAAATTATTTTCGGCTCCCGCACCCTCTTGAATCATCGCGACTCTTTTGCTGAGCCACGGATAGGAACCTGTAATCTCATGGAAGGACATCCAGAATCCACCGCTCTCTTTATTTTGAAGGATAAAGGAAGAGGCCGAAAAAGATTTCCAACGTTTCCCACCGGCGGCCAGAACGGAAAGCCCGCGCACGGCGTCCTCTTTTGTCGCTGCACAGAATTGACCGTAGCGATCGCAAGTGGCTTCGCAAGCGCGGCGATAGGCCGGCATCAGCAGAGGAAAAATGCTAACGGGCAACAGCACGGGCCACCATAAAAGATGCTGGCGGTGCAAATGGCCGAGCTCGTGACCAATATAAAAATCAATCGCCTCATCATTTTCTTGAAAAGCATCAAGCACGCTCGAAAGCAGAACGATGTAAGAACGACGCATGAATCTCGTCGCGAAGGCATTGAAAACGCCATTGCCGTTCATCACGTAGGCCGTCGGCGCAGCCATGCTGAGTTTCGCCGTCGCCCTCTGAATTTTATGATGAAGATCAGGGAACTGTTCGGCACTGATTTCAACCGCGCTTCCCTTCAATTGCGCGACAAGGGCGGAATGAATGAAGAGATAAAAAACATACGCTGCTAAAATATAAACTAAAGCCAAGCCAAAAGTGCCGACGATCAGAAGGGCCCAAAGAAGGACCGCGAAAATAAGGTTCACTGTAAAAAGCGTTTTTTCCTGACGTACGGCCAAGTCCATGATTCACCCCTTGTTAAAAGTTTGGCGCGAGCTTAGGTGGAAGGCGAAGGACTGGCAATAGGAATTACAAGCAGCGCGCGACAGAGTGAAGCGAAGGCCTTTTTCTTTTAGCCTCCGTAATCCCTTCATCCGATTTTATTTTGGCAGCGGATCAACATCAGCCTTGCCCCGTTGCCAACCTCGTTCTACAAAATAAGGCGGAGATAAGCTGATGAACGCGGGTCAAGAATTAGATCAATGGGTTGCTGAAAAAGTTTTTGGGTTAGCGAAAGGCGCGCAAGTCAAACCCTATTCGACAGATATAACCGCCGCCTGGGAGGTCGTCGAAAAAGTCAAAGACTGGAATTTTTCACTTTACCGGGATTATTCTTTTTGGGTTTGCGAGCTCGCAAGCCTTTATGAAAGTCCTTTGCACCTCGCGCGGTCCCAGACGGCGGCCCACGCGATTTGCCTGGCAGCCCTCAAAGCGGAGGGATTTGACCTCTAGAAAACTCCGTCTATTTTTGCTGGGAAAAGAAACTCCAGAGGCGTTGTGCAAAATCAGGTGCCAAATTGTGGTCTAAATTAGGAAAGAAGCAGGAACGGACTTCTTTTTTGCATCCTGTATAGGAAACGCAATTGGCATCCACGGAAACGGTGCTCGAACCGCAAGCCTGTAAAGTGCGGTAGCTATTAATGACGTTGAGGAAAGAGTTTTGCGAGTAGGATTGATCCTTGCCTCCATACTGAATCATAAAAGCCGGTGTAGGAGTCGTACAGGCTTTAGTTCCCGAACCGATTTCCCCGCCCGACATCGGTGCCACTGCACGAAATTTGGAACCGAGGCAGCAACCGACAGCGTTGCTCATATCACCGCCCCAACTCATGCCGTAGGCATAGAGACGATCCGTATTGATGCAATAATTGGCTTCGACATAATCGATCAGGGCGCTCACAAGGGCCATGTCGTTACCGCCGCAGCTTTCGGTCCAGCCAAAGTAGCTTCCAAGTTTTAAGCCCTGTGGGAAAATATAAATAGCCTTCTCTCCATAGGACTGAACATTCTCACCCTCTACAGTCGCCGAAGTTCCGTTCACGTAATGGAAACCAAAAAGCAAGGGAATGGCTTCGGCCGAATTGTAGGCGGAGGGGACGATGATTTGATAGTTGCGATCGAGACCCGCGGCGTGAATCACTTGGTTTTTTGCATTGCCTGTGATCTTAGGAGTAGTCCCGCAGCCCGCACTTCGCGCCGCCCCCGGAGTCGGAGTGGGAATCGGAGTGGGCGTAGGAGTCGGTGGAGGGGAAGGCGTAGAAGTGGGTGGAGGGGTTGGGCTGACACTCGAAGCGATATCGGATGCCTCCACCAGATTAGGGTTCACCTGCATATTGTTGTTACAACCTGCTATCGAAAAAACTAAAAGAGTCAGAACGAATGCGTTCCAATTTGAGACAATAGATTGTTTCACATAGCCCCCTCGTTCGACGAGTCTTCCAACTCTTTATTATCGGACGAATCCTTCATCCTCCTTAATTATAAAGACGAAATTTCATTTTGAAACGCATCGACTGTCCTTCCTGAGACAGACCGCCTCATCCAAAAATCCGGAAACAATTTTTGTCAATGACAGTTTACGCATCTGACTAAGAGGCCCCTTGTATTTGGAGAGCTCTATTTTCAGAAAATTATTTTTAACCCCTCGACCTCAAAAGGCTATTTGGCCGGTAACTGCTGCGAAAAGAACCTATAAAGCAATGGCATCCGTATTGCTGTAGGTTCTCAAATCATCCGTTCCATCGAATCAGGAGCGTAGTGCGCTGATTAATAGGAACGGTGCTAAAACTTTATAAGGAAGATCCATATGAAAAATATAAGTTTGCTCTCTGGTTTACTAATCTTCATGGCCATCCCTCATGCTTTCGCAACGATGGGAAGAGAACTTAGTTACGCGGAACAAAAGGTTGTTGCCGATCAGTTAGCTCAGGTCATTCCGTCGATGTTACAGGGCGATGATGGAACTTTGACAGATTGCAACCTGACAAATGTGGCGCCAATGGGCCACCGTTCAAAACTTGAAGTCAGTTGTGTTTATACATCGGCCGTTAACTATAAAGCCTATGCTATTTTCGACAAAATTAAACTGGATCAGAGCATGTCTGTTGTTGAAGCGAAGTTTAAGTCGTTGAATCGCCAATAAAAGGCGATGAGAAAAGGACTGCGGTTGCCTTCGGCACCGCAGGGCTTCGGATAATTATTTATGAGGGACTTGGTGAAAAGAATCTCACGATAAAACCATCGATGGCCCCTAAACTCGGCGTTGACCACAAAAGCAAATAAACGACCAAAGTTTTCAAATTTTTAATCCTCATTTAAATGCTACGGCGCATCCGGAAAAGTAACGGCGTACCTTCGGAAATTGGTCTGCGCGACTGGATTTGAACCAGCGACCTCTTGCACCCCAAGCAAGTGCTCTACCAAGCTGAGCCACGCGCAGACATATCTATTTAAATAATTGACGAATACGGCGAATATCGATCACGAGATCTTCCATCGCGTCGTGGACATTCTCCAGACGATGGGTCACCTGATTGATGTCTTTCTCCTTGCGAACGTGAGCCTTGAGCTCTCTCATCGCGTTGCGAGCACCCTCGATCGAAAAACGATCGCGGTGCAAAAGTTTTCGGATCAACAAGGCGTTCTCCACATCCTTACGCGTGTACATGCGTTGATTGTTCAAAGCCTTTTTGGGTTTTAAAATATCGAATTCGGTTTCCCAGTAGCGAAGCACGTACTGCTTGATGCCCACGATCTCGGCGACATCGCCGATTTTAAAACCCATCTTATTGGGAATCGCTTCGATCTCTTGCAACAGCCGATCGTCACACAGGGCTGCCGGCAAAGAGAGCGGCTCTGATTTCGTCAGGGGAACACTCGGGTTATCAGGATTTTCGCTGAATTCGAGCTGCAAATCCACCATCGGCAACTCGAGGGTTTCGGTGGTTGTCGTTGTCGTGACCGTGGAGGTGATCAGGGGATTATTCGTGGTCGTGTTCATCGTCGTCATCGTCGTCTTTCAAGTGAGCGTATTCCTCACCGTTCAGCATGGCCTTTAAAACTTGCGAGGGCCGAAAAGTTAAAACTCGGCGAGCGGAGATTTTGATTTGCTCACCCGTTTGTGGATTGCGACCGATGCGTTCGCTTTTTCCGCGCACGACGAAATTTCCGAAACCGGAAATTTTCACTTTCTCTCCATTGTGCAAAACATCTTTCAAAGTTCCGAAAACAAGTTCAACCAATTCCGAAGCCTCTTTTTTCGAGAAACCAATCTTTTGATAAACTTTCTCAACAATATCGGCTTTTGTGACGGTCGATTTGCCCAAGTTCTGGCCTGCCATGTTTTCACTCCATTCGTGCTATCTCTCAAAGCCTAACAACTTACCGAAAACAATCAAGAATTTATCGGATACTGATCGCAAAATTCTTTTCTAGATTCTCTAGAACAGCCTTCTGTACCTCTGCAATCTGCTGATCTTGCAGTGTGGCATTCTTATCCTGCAGCCAAAGGCGAATCGCGACCGACTTTTTACCAGCCTCTAGCTTTTGTCCTTCGTAAATATCAAAAACGTCCACATCGACTAAAAGACGGCCTACACTTTTGCGAATATCCTGCAGCACTTCGCCCATTTTTTGCTCACGGGCCATGATCAGGGCTAAGTCCCGCTCGACCACAGGAAAACGAGACAGACTTTGGATGCGATAAGTGCGGGGCTGCCCCTTCATCAACTGATCTAGATCAAGTTCGGCCAGAGCCACACTCGCACGAATTTTATTCTCTTCCGTCAAAGTGGGATGCAAGGTCCCGAGGAAACCCATCTTCTTGCCTTCCACTAACAAATGCGCACACTGCCCCGGATGGATGAAGTAAGGGACTTCGCTCGCAGCCGCAGTCACCCAGGTGAAAGTAGAAATATTCAATTGCTTGAGCAGAACTTCGATGGCCGCTTTGACTTCAAACACCAGGGGATGGGAGTTTTCCTTCGACCAGAGGTTAGGGATGTGCCCCCAAGCCACAAGACCGACCCGCTGATTTTCCTCATAAACATTTTCGTGCTTAGAAAAACCCAGACCCACCTCGAAGAGCCTTCCCACGTGGTTGCCCGCATGGAAATTGCTGTGAACATTTCGGAAAAGACCGAAGCTTAAGGTGCTGCGCATGACATCCACCTCTTCATTGAGAGGATTCAAGATGCGAATTTTCTCACCCGTCACCGCTAAACCCGCCTTGCGCAAGGACTCTGTTCCGCGCACAAATTTATTTTCGGCCTGACTGCCGACAAACGAGAAATTCACCGCTTGAGAATAACCTTGAGAGCGCAAAACCTCCGAAAGCTTTTGCTGTTGCAAAAAGCCTTTGTCGTGAAAGGCCGGCGCGTTCGTCATCACCGGCAATTTATCGGGAATGTGTTCGTAGCCATTGAGGCGCGCATACTCTTCGACCAGGTCCATGTCCTGCTCCAAATCAAAACGGAAATTGGGCGGCAGAACCTCGTAGTCCCCTTTTTCGATTTCTTTTATTTCACAGCCCAGGCGTTTCATAAAATCCACAAACTTCAATTCATCAGCAGCGTAACCCAAGCGCTCGGTCACCGTTTGCACGCTCAAATTCACCGGAAGCTTGATCACCGGCACCGGATAGAAATCATGGGGTTCTGCCAAGGCCTCACCACCCGCGACTTCAAGAAGCAGACAGGTCGCGCGATTCAGGCCACGCAAAGCCCCATCGGGATCCACCCCACGGGCAAAGCGATAACTAGAATCGGTATCGATCCCTAAACGCCTAGATGTTTTGCGAACGGTGACAGGGCTGAAATAGGCGCTTTCAAGAAAAATATCTTGAGTGGCAGGACTCACGCCCGAATTTTTGCCACCCACAACGCCCGCGAGGCACAATGGATTTTCGCTGTCGCGAATGGTGAGTTCTTCGCCGCTCAGAGTTTTTTCAGAGCCGTCCAAAGTCGTAAACTTTTCGTGCGCCAGCGCGCGGTCGACGATTATTTTTTGACCCTGGATCTGGGCCGCATCAAAGGCGTGCAGAGGCTGTCCCAGCTCCATCATCACGTAGTTCGTGACGTCGACCACGTTATTAATGGAATTTAGTCCCACCGCCTCAAGGCGCTTTTTGAGCCACAAAGGACTTTCGCCCACCCGCACCCCTTTGATCAAGCGCGCCGTGTAGCGAGGACAAAGATCCGGAGCACGCACTTCTAAAGCGATGCTCGCTTGCGTAGACTCGCTCGTCACAAGCGGTTCTGATAACGGAAATTTCAAATCACGACTCAAAAGACAGGCGACTTCACGAGCTAAACCAAAATGACTGAGGCAATCGGCCCGGTTCGCCGTGACTTTCAATTCAAGCACCACATCATCGTAACCGGCATAGGCCGCGTAACTTGCGCCAACAGGAGCGTTCTCGGGAAGGATTTCAATGCCGTTCGATTCCTTCGCGAGGCCGAGTTCTTTCAAAGAGCAAAGCATTCCCGCCGAATTCACCCCGCGGATATTCGACTGTTTGATTTCAAAATTTCCCGGCAGCAAAGCCCCCGGCAAAGCCACGATCACCCGATCACCCTGCTGATGATTTTGCGCTCCGCAAACAATCTGGTGCGTAACACCGTCACCGGTCGTCACCTGGCACAGCGAGAGCCTATCCGCATTGGGGTGCCTGTCTTTTTCTAAAATCAGACCCACCACCACCTGCTGAAAGTCCTTGGCACGATTGGTAATCTCTTCCACCTCGAGGCCCGCCCGGGTCAACAAATCGGCCAGAGCCTCGGGTTTAGCGAGGTAGTCTTTCACATCAACGTAATCATTAAGCCACTTGAGACTGATCTTCATGGTAAAAACTGCCTTAAGAAACGAACATCATTTTCAGGAAACAAACGAATATCTTCAATCCCATATTTAATAATAGCCATGCGCTCAACCCCGAAGCCAAAGGCAAAGCCCTGCCATTCGAGTGGATTGCCTTGGGTTTTCTTCGCGACATTCTGAAAAACGCGAGGGTTCACTAAACCGGCCCCGCCAATTTCGATCCATCCCGATTGTTTACACAGACTGCAGCCCTTACCTTTGCAAATCGGGCAAGAGCAATCCACTTCGGCCGAAGGTTCAGTGAAGGGAAAGTAGCTGGGACGAAACCGCGTTTTGAGACCGGTTCCGAAAAATTCGCGTACAAAAAAACTGATCGTGCCCTTGAGATCAGCCATCGAAATTTTGTGCTCTACGCACATGCCTTCAATCTGGTGAAAGTTCGGCAAGTGGGAAATATCACTGTCACAGCGAAACACCGGCCCCGTGCCGATGATGCGCAGGGGAGGTTTCTCGTTTTCCAGCGCGTGAATTTGGATGGGGCTCGTATGCGTTCGCAAAACATGGGTGGCATCGACAAAAAAAGTATCTTGCATCTCGCGCGCCGGATGATTCGCGGGAATGTTCAAGGCCTCGAAATTATAATAATCCTCTTCAATCGAAGGTCCCGTGCGCACGCTGTAACCCAGGCGGCTCATGATTGTGAAAATTTCATCAACAACCAAATGAACGGGATGCTTGGTCCCGTAGCTCGCTGGCAGCGCTGGCAAAGTCATATCGATTTCTTCGGCCGCGAGGCGCTGGTGGATCTCTTGATTTTTAAGAAGAGTCTCGGCCTGGGTATAGGCCTCTTCCAAAAGCTGCTTCACTTCATTTACTTTTTTTCCAAAAAGCGGCTTCTCTTCTTTGGAAAGATGGGCCATCTCCTTCATGATTTCGGTGAGACTTCCGCTTTTCCCCAAATACTGAACCTTCAGATCGTACAAATCTTTGGTGCTGGAAGCTTGCTGAAAGGCTTTAAGGGCGGCTTGTTGGATGCTATCGAGTTTAGATTGAGTCATAGGCGTCTATACTTAACGGGATGACTCCTTTTTTCAAGGTTTTAGCCTACTTAGGCTTTACTTTTAGCTGCCGATTTTGTTGCTGCCACGTCCCAAAAATGGTACAGCTGCGCCATGAGCCATAAGAACAAAACAAACCAGAGCCCCTACACCACTCGCCAAGCCCAAAGACCCCCTTCGGCACCCTCTTCCCACTTCGGAAAACACAAAAAGCCCGAAACCATTTACGGCGTGAACGAAGCGAATGATCGCCTGCTCGATATTTTTCAGAATCACCAATTCGATCTGGTGAGCCATTCTCAGCGCCAGCAGCTCGCGCAGTTTTATCAGCTTTTGATGTTCAACCAAGAGCACCAAAATTTTACGCGTTTACTGAAACTGCGTGACGTCGCGATCAAACATTTCATCGACTCCATCGTGATCCTCAAACACAGCAAATTGCTTTTTCCTTTGATCGATGTGGGCACCGGACCAGGCTTCCCGGGGATTCCACTGAAGATCATGTTTCCGCAGGAAAAAATTCTTTTGGGCGAGGGCGTGCAGAAACGCGTTGAATTCTTGAAGCACGTTCGCAGCGAAATGAATCTGCAAGAACTCGACATCATCGGCCGCAATATCAATTCTTTCTTTGTCTACCCCGTGCGGGGGGTAATCACCCGCGCCGTCGAAGACATCAGCAATACGCTCGGAAATGTTTTGAACTGTCTCCAGGTCGGCGGCCGCGTGTTCCTGATGAAAGGCCCCGGTGTGGATCCCGAAATCCCCTTGGCCCTTGAGAAATACGGCGATTTCTACAAACTCGTCCAAGATGTGGCCTACACTCTGCCGATGACGCCGCATCAACGCCGATTGATCGTCTTTGAAAAGATTAAAAATTCGCCTCTGCCGGATGAGGATCCTGAAAGTGACTTGCTGCTGGACGAACTCAGTTCAAGCGAAAGACGACGATGGGCCGCCTTTTTATAACCGAAATCAGCTCGGCCAGTAACGAGCACTTTCGCCGTTGGAATGAGCTCAGTACGTCCAAGGGATTGCGCAAACATCATGAATTCATTTTGATGGGCGAACGCCTAATCCGTGAGTTTTTGCAAAAGCCCGGCTTCGCCGTGCGGGCCGAAATTCTTGCGGAGGGAATGACGGCGGTCAGCCAGGCTCCCGTTTTTAAACTTTCCAACACCCTTTTCAAAGAACTCGACGTGGTGGGAACTCATTTCAATTTACTGGTGCTCGAGGCTAAAAAAATTCCCGAAGTAACTCTTTCGGCTGCGCCCGAAGGCTTAGAGATTTTTTCTCCGCTGGGGGATCCTGGAAACCTGGGCGCCCTTGCGCGTTCGGCCCTCGCTTTCGGTGCGAGCCGCTTGGTTTTATCCGAAGAGGCCGCCCATCCTTTTTTGCCGAAGGCGATCAAGGCCTCGGCCGGCGCGATCCTGCACTTACCCCTGTTCCGTACGCGCAAGATCTCTGAAATTTTGACCGAACTGAGCGGACTCTACGGTCTCGATATGGAAGGGCAAGATCTCAGCCGCTTCACTTGGCCTGCAAATTTACGACTTTTGATCGGCGAAGAAGGAGCAGGTCTCCCTTCCCTGCCCTTTCGACAAAGAATTAAAATTGCGACCGGTCCCGTAGAGTCCTTGAACGCCACGGTGGCCGCAAGCATTGCCCTCTATTCCTATGCTCAAAGTCGGAAATGATTTTCGATCAAGGAAGAACAGGCGTCGCTTTCCCAAATAGTCATGAAGTCGTAACAGTCCATTTTATCATCGTAAAAAGGCTGGGTCCAAACCACAGCACCGGCCAGCAGATAACCCCGCAACAGAGCCGGGAGAACTTTGCGAAGACGTCTTTTTTCTGGTTTTTTTAAGGCGAGCAATTTTTGAATTTCAAGAATCCTCGCCTCGTCGCCTTCAAATAAACTCGTCACACCAAAAACAGCTTGAGCCTTGGTTTCGCGAATCAGTTGGGCGATTCCGCGCCAGAGTATTTTTAAAACGCTGCCGTCACGGTACCGGGGGTGGATGCAGGCCCAAGCGAGCTCAAGTTTTTCACCGGGCTTTGCTAAAAGACTGTGAAGATTAAAGTCCTCCGCCGTTTCAAAATGCCGACAGAATTTTGTGCAGGCCACCCGGTAGGCTCCGCAGAGCTGGCCCGTTTGTAAATCCCGCACGACGAGGTGATCGCAGGTCAAATCAAAGGGAGTTCGTGATCCCTTTTGCGGAAAGCAAATCTGCCGAAGGGCCACGACCTCTTCCAGTTCAGCCGAAGACGAAATGGTCTGCAGCGAAAAACGCGGACCGGCCCAATAAAGTTGAAGCTTCTGTTGAAAAGCCACGAAAAATTAATTTTGTCCCGGCGTGCAAGAAGGAGGCGGAGAGCCACCTGGTTTCGGCGTCGCTCCCCCCTTGGGCGGAGTTGTTCCCGGCTGTTGGGTCGAAGCCACGAAGGGAAGTCCATTGCTCCAGAGATCCTCGAAATTTTCTTGGTAAGCGGCAAGCACTCCGGCCTCGTTCAAGTAAATTTGATTCTCGGCGTTTTTCGCCGTCGCGTAAAAGCTATAGTTGTAAGAACCCGTCTCGAGCCAAAGCCCATCCACAAGGGTGAATTTATTGTGCATCAAACCCTCGGCATTCCCGACTTTCAAATCAATCCCGCTGAGCACGAGTTGCGGCACAACCGAAGTGGTTCCTTGAGCCCCGCTGCGATCACAGACAACGCGAATTTTGACCCCACGCTGTTGAGCACGCAAAAGAGCATCGCGGATTCCTTGCAAGGTCAGGCTGTAAATCGCCATGTCGATGGTTTTTTGCGCCCCATCCAGATAGGAAATAATTTTTTGATCACAATTTCCCTTGGGAGAAAAACAGGTCTCTAGGTTATTGAGCGCAAACGATGGGCTGCTAAAAAAAAACAAACTCGCCAGAACAAGGAAAAGTGATTTCATAAATATCCCCCCTCAAGGATGCCAGGGAAACTACTACGTCTTTTTCAATTGCACAAACCTGAACTGAGAAGGCTTTTACATCAGGAGCAAGAGATGAGATCGCGCCGAAGGGCCTCTGGGGGCTCCTGAGACCACAGGCTGAGAACGTAGCCTCCCCCACCCGAACCTGTGGGCTTAACTGCTAAGGCACCATGATTTTTGAGGAGGGCCATATGGGTTTCTAAAGCCCCTGCGGTCAGATTCCAACTTCTAAAACAGGCGAGAGCCTGCTCCATGCCACGTGCAAGTTCACTTAAACCAGATCGAGGTTCTTGCAGCAGGGCCTGCTCGCAAATTTCAACGGCCCTGCGCATGTCTTCATCCAGGCGGACTCCTTCGCTGGGTTTTTCTGCCAGCAAAGCTTTGACCTGATTGACACAGTCGAGGGTCACACCTCGCTGTCCCGAATAGGAAATAAACCAATGGGGCTGCCACCGCGGTTGAAAAAGATGACGATCACCGTGGCGCGTAAAGTAGAGTCCTTGGCCCGATAAAGCCACCGCGATATCGACTCCACTGCTTTCGCCATGAAAAAGATTTTCCAGATTGCGCGCAAACTCATAATACTGGGTCTCAGCCACATAGCCCAAAAAACCCAACCAGCGCGTGACTGCTACACACAGAGCAGCCGAAGCCCCCATGCCGGCACCCACCGGCAATGCACTCTGAATGGTCAAGTGCCCCGTTAGAGCCGAGGGATTAAACTTTTGCAACTCGCCAGCTCGACGTAGGACGCCCCAAAAAAGCAGTTGAAATTCGCCTCCATGATCGCCGACTAAATTCAGCTGCAAAGCGGAAGGTCGATCTTCATAGGTCAAGTGCAGATGGCGCGAGGACAAAGGAAAAACCAATGCGGGCACCCCGCGCAGCACGGCATGCTCTCCGGCTAAAATCCACTTTCCGTAAGAGACGGCCGAAAAATTTTTCATTGTCTTTCCTTCACGACTTTTCTTTCACAACAGAAGCGATCACTTGGAATTTTTCCGAAAAATGTTTTTGCAAAGTCAGGAAATTCTTCACTTGGTCTTCACGGAAAAGCAGATGCACATTGGCCCCAGCATCCATGGTCACAAGGGGTCCATCATTCCATTTTTCAAAGGAAGAGCGGCACTCTTCAATCACCTGACGAGAGTCTGCAGTCATATAACTGAACGCAGGCGTACTGGTTTCAAAAAGACGGTGCATATCCATAAACTCATCCCAGCAAATTTGCACGGCCATGGGCCAGTCCTTGAAACGCAAGGCATGGATGAGGTCCTTCAAACGCATTTCGGCCCGCTCGACCCGCCCGGCAAACCGAGGGCTCGTGGTGACCAACCGATGCGCTTCCGAACTGGAAATGGTTTTTTTCCCTGCCTCGACGATCACGACGAGGTGATGCAAGGTATATTCTAACTTCAGGGGCTCTGCGTACTCGGCCTGCCACAAAGCCCAGGGGCTAAAAAAAGAGCGACAAGAGGAACCCGAACCGCTGCGCGAAATCTCAGAGAGATTTTGCAGATCACTTCCCGCCGGTTGAGGATGCGTTTTTTGAAATATTTCGGCAGCGGCCAAAGTCAGGGCCGCGAAACTCGAAGCACTACTCGCCAGGCCACAATCAGAGGGGAAATTATTCGCGGACTCTACTAAAAAATTTTTCTGCACGCCCCAGATGGATTTCATCCGCGCGAGGTGGTGCAGAAAACGTTTTTCTCCTGACGCGGCAAGGGACATCTCTTGATAGCCTTCGCCCCGCAAAAGCTGCCATCGATCTTGACCCGCATCGATCTCGGTGAGCCTTACGAAAGTCCGCAGATGATCCAGAGTATAAGAAAGCGAGCCATTCGTGGGCAAATTCCCTGTTGTTTTGATTTTTCCCATATACTTGATCAAAGCAATATTGGAAGGAGCCGAACTCAAGACCGTCAAAACAAGTCTCCTTTGAGCACCTGAACCTGAAGGCCCGCACTTAAGGAATCCTCTGTGCCCAGCTCACGCAATTTTTTGGCTTGGATATAATGTTGCAATACCTCACGGGAGTTTTTTTCGACGACGACAAACAAAACATCGGATCCCATGGCGCCGCAGGCCTTCGCCGCACGCACGCCGGACAGGTTGGAAATCTCGGTCAAAAGATCAATCGAGTGAGGTGCCGTCAGACCTTGTCTTCCTAAGGCCTGAGCGTACTGATTGATTCCCAGAATAAAAGAGTCTTCGCGTTGCAAAATATCACCGACGGGATGGATGGCCGCCTCGATCAAGGAAAAACTTTTTTTCATTTCTTCGACAGAAAAATCCATTGTGACTTTAAGATGCTCATGGGTCGCGAGCTTCATTCCGGTGTGAATCAAGTGAAAACCAAGATGGGTCAAATTCCAAGAGAAGCTTTTAAACTGCCCCGCGGATTTATCCACAAGACTCAAATAGCCTCGCTCTTGCCCGATCAGGTCGGCCCCGCTCGGGGCAAAACCTTCGCCCTGCCAGGCGCATTCTAAATAGGTTTTTAAAAGATGGTGGTGATCCAGCTCCCTTTCGGTTTCAAAAAGGCAGGCCTCTCTTTGCTCGTGAAAAAAATAAACCGCCAAAAACTGGGCGGTTGAAGCACCGAGGCCACCAAGGCCGGTGGGATCTAAAAAAGAGATGTCAAATTTTGCAAAGAAAGCAGCCCTTTCTCGAATGAAACGGCCCGCTGGAGAATCTTGGTGAAAGTGACTGAATTCACCCCGCCCTCTTGCAAAATGAATTTCAAAGGAAGGGCTTGTGGCGGCGATCAAGGCCGCACCGGATTTCAGGACGGCATATTCACCGGCCACAAAAGTTTTTCCTGGGATGGTCAAAATAAGAGAAGGATTCAAGGGCCGCGCTCCGTCTAGTGCTGTTCGTGGTGCTTAGAGGCCCGCAATTCCTTCAAGACGTCGATCGCATTGCTCAGCGAAATTCTTTTTCGGATGCTCAGAATCTCTTCTAATTTTTGCGTAACGAGGGGGACTTCCTTTTCGTCTGCGCCTGCACCGAGCGTCAGGTTTTTAATATGAAGTTTCATATGTCCTTCAATAATTCCTACGGTGGTGAGTGCGTTCAAGGCGCCAAGATTTTGCACCAAACCTACCGACGCGATGACGCGTGAAAGATCATTGGCCGATTCAACTTCGAGCATCTTCATCGCGATGACGGCCGTGGGATGCAGAGTCGTGACTCCACCAACGGTTCCAACGATCACGGGGGCTTCAAAAAGACCGACGAGCTTTTCGCCCTCACGTTTCCATTTTGTGATGGACCGGTACTGACCATCACGCGAAGCATAGGCATGGATTCCCGCTTCGACCGCACGCCAGTCATTTCCGGTCGCAATCAAAATAGGATCAATGCCGTTCAGGACACCCTTGTTATTGGTGGCGGCCCGGTAGGGATCCTGTTGCGCAAACAAAGAGGCTTCTTCAATTTTTTCAGCCAGAACCGGATCGATTTTATGGATCTCAACCGTCGCGCGCGTGATCTTCGTATCGACCAGATTAGAAAGAATGCACATCGTGACCTTGTCGCCCGTCATCTGCTCGATGGGTTCTTTGAGATATTCACAGACTTGGTTCACGATGTTTGCCCCCATCGCATCGCAGGGGTTCATGTGGACATGGACAATGGCCATATCTTGACCATCACCCCGCGGAACACGCCGAACTTGGATATCGGTGACTCCGCCCCCGCGACGAACCAAACCAAAGGCCACTTCGCGATTCGATTGCTCGATTAGAAAGCTTTTGTTCGTCAACACCGCTTTTTCAAAATGCAAAAAATCTTTGACGTGAGCGCACTGGATTTGCCCGATGATATCAGAACCCACGACTTCGGTGGTGATCTGCCCTTGATCGCGAACCCATTTCGCCGTCTTGCTCGCGGCCGCGACGATCGAAGTCTCTTCGACCGCCATGGGAATCAAACGATCTCGCCCATCAATCCGAAAGTTTGTCGCGACCCCCAAAGGAAGTTGAAAATAACCAATCACGTTCTCGATGAATTTTTCACCTAATCGGGTGTCACGTAAACCACCCTTGTCGAGATAGTCCACATCTGCTTTTTGTAAGTGACCGGTTTGCAAGAGGGCAAGCAAGCGCTCTTCACGGGTCAGCTTGGAAAATCCCTTGAAAATATCTTGGAGTGTCTTCATCTCATGTCCTTACCGAAGAGGAATTTTCACCGACGCCATTGCCAAATCTGCTTGACGTTCAAATCAGCCAAGCGCGAGGTCCCCGTACAAAAAAGAGCCATGCGCAATTCAAATTCCAACTGATCCAAAACAGCATCCAAAGCTTGGTCCACTTTTAGTAGGTCTGCTTCGGGAGCACAATCTAAAATTGCCTGGAGGAAAGGTTTTGCAAGACCGACTTGTTTGGCCCCCATGGCACAAAGCTTCGCCGCCTCAAGCCCGTTGCGAACTCCGCCCGAAGCCCAAATCTCGCAAGGCACCAGGGCCTCGCGGGCATTTTGCATCGACTGCACGGTTGATATTCCCCAGTCGGCAAACGTCTGCGACGCCCGGTAGAGCAATTGATCTTTTGAGGAGCGAAGCCCCTCGATGCGTCCCCAATGGGTTCCGCCGAAACCACTCACGTCAATGGCGTGCACACCGGTGTCACCCAAACGCTGAATTGTTTGCACTGAAAGCCCGCAGCCCACTTCCTTCACGATCACGGGGACAGACAAAAATTTCACGAGCTTTGTGAGGGCTTCGTAGCCACCTCGAAAATCAGTTGTGCCTTCGGGTTGCAGACATTCTTGCAAAGGATTGAGATGAACGAAGAGAGCACAGGCCTGAACCGAATCCACCAGGCGTTGAATAGAGGCCAAAGGCGTCTGGATCAGTTGCGCGATGCCAATATTACCTAAGAGCAGAGCGGCGGGAGCCTGCTCCCGCACTGTGCGCCACTCCAGGGCCGCAGCCTCGTCACTGAGCTCACGCCTTTGCGAGCCCACACCCATCAAAATGCGACGCCTTGAACTCAAGCGCGCTAAAGCGGCGTTGATCACAAGACCTTTTTCGTGGCCGGCGGTCATCGACGAAATAAAAAAGGGAGAATGAAGGGTCTGAGTCAGAAAAGAGGCCGAAAGATCGACCTCGGAAAAATTGAGATCAGGCAGAGCTTCATGAATCAGTTCAATCTGCTCGAGCCCATTCTGGCCTTCCGCTTGAACCCTCGCATCCAGAGCGATCTGTAAATGATCGCTCTTGCGTTGGGAAAACTCGGTTGCCGAAAAAGGGGGCGTTCTATCTCCAGCCATGACGCCCTTTCAGTGAGCGTTTAAGCGATGGGCTTAAGCCGCAATCGCATGTTTGCAAAGAGCCGCAAATGCCGTCGCATCGCTGATTGCGAGATCAGCCATGACTTTTCTGTCGACTTGGATGCCGGCCTTGATCAGACCACCAATCAAGCGAGAGTAGGTCGTACCGTTCAAACGAGCGGCCGCATTGATCCGTTGATTCCACAAGGTGCGGAAAGTTCTCTTTTTTGCTTTGCGATCGCGGTAAGCGTATTGCATCGCATGGTCGTTTTTTTCAACCGCATGGATGTAGCAGCGAGACCCTGCTGAATAATAACCCTTTGCTCTTTTGAGCACTTTTTTGTGACGAGCACGATTTGTTTTACCACTTTTTACACGAGCCATATTTTACTCCGAATGAATCTTTTTAAGTTAAATTTAGAAAACCAGACAACGTCGAACTTGCAGAATATTTGCATCGTCCACGTAAGATGTTTTCCCAAGATGTCGTTTCGGTTTAGAGCTCATGTGTGAATTGAGATGGCGCATTCCTACGCTCTTTTTTTTCACTTTGCCATTCGCCACGCGACGAAGGCGCTTCTTAGCACCAGAATGAGTGCGCATTTTCATATTGTACTTCCTCCGACAGGGCGGCCCGTCCCAACATAGGGGGCGCTTTTCTTTTGCCTGTGTCAGCCATAAGACGAACAGTTTTAGGAGGAATTCTCTTGAAAATCAAGCGCTTTAGTGAACTTCGAGATCTTTTTGAGGAATGGACCTTTAGCCACCCGTAAAAGCGCTAAATATTTGCAATAAATGAGCTCTTGGGCCTCAGCGAGCTCCCTACCCTCATCATAAAAAACTAGGGCGCCGGGCTCAAGACAGCATCATCAAGATTAATGTACGAAGAACTTCCCTCAATCGTACTGTAGCCAATAAAAACAACCACCGACTCATTTTCCTCTGAATTGAAAGCCACCGTGTATTGCTGGTAGTTGGAAGGCTCCGTACGAGCATCGGGGTTATTATTTGCGAAAGAGGTGGCGGCGATGCGCGCTCCCTCGAGATTTCGAATTCCAAGCTGACCGTCTTTGGTATTATTAGCGATCACCCAGGCCGTGAAAAGATACTTTGTATGGGCCTTTAGCTTGACCGCCTGAGAAAGGTCGAAATTCTTTTTTCTTTTGGAACCATCCCAGATATAGCCATTGTTTTTTCCGGAATGGGCCGCCGAATGGGCGGGGCTCGCCACATCCACCCCACTTCTTGAGGGATGACCATGCAAGACCCAAAACGGCTCAAGGGAGAAACTCTCTTCAAAACCCGGATTTTGGATCAAATTGACGCCATCGCCAGGGGATGTCCGTTCCTCTTTTTGGGACGCTTTTTTGGTCTCGCCCGGGCCTTTGATTTGGTAGAAATGAGCATCAATTTGTTCGCCAATATCGTACCTTTTTCCGACTCCAGAAAGTCCCGCGATCTCGAGACCCACCATCGTGTATTTTTCCTGTAAAGTCGATGCATCCCAATGTTGGCGGTTGACAGTGATGCTTTTCGTTGCTCGCTTAAAAACCGCGAATTTAGAGACGCCCTGGTCATATAATTTTTTGTCGGTGAAGGCCAGTCGTGCCTTCTGGGGGCCATTTAAACTGGCGCGAAGATCCTGCACAATCTCGGGGCAATTCGAAATTTCGGGATAGGTCTGCGCAAGCGAGTTTTTCGCCCAACTGCAGACCTTATCGGCAATGAGCATGAACTCAACGGCCTTGGGATCGCCGCCACTGGGTCCCCCATTTCCGACAAGACTCCAAGCTGGAGAACTCAAAAATAAAATCGCAAAAGAAATCCATCGTTTCATATTCTATCCCCTTCGGATATTTCTGACTTTTGAGGTCGGATAAATTTGCATGCTCAAATTATAGACCTCGCTGCGGTAACCCTTCTCTTCAAGCCGAGTCATCAAATCAAAAAGAAATTTTTTGATTTCTTTTCGCGCATAGGCCACGTTCTTTGGGTTGATGGCCATTGTGACCGAGGTCACTTCGCGCCTTTCAAAAGGGTCCTCATACAGCGACACCAGAGCTTTTTCTAAAACCTGACGCTGGTAAGCCTTCGTTGCGATCGTCGATCGATCGTTCTCGATGAAAAGAGGCGCACCAACCTGTTTCCATTTTTTCCCTTTTGTCGCAAGAAGGCCCAGCCTGACCATTCTCGACACGGCGTCCTTCGCTTCCCGAGCCGAAATTCCCAGCCTTGACGCGATCCATTTTGTTTCGGGCACAAAATCGTCCGTTTCAATCAGGCTCAAAATTGCAAAGTGGTACCATTCGGAAATAGTGGCGAACTGATCTAATTCTATTTCTGCCGTGGCCTGGATATGACTTTGTTCCTGCTTTGGCTTTGGCGGCTTTTTTTCAAGTGAGTGCTTCAAGAATTTTTTTTGTGTTGCAGAATCCATCCCCAGACGAAGCGCGATCTGTTCGGCCAGACCGGAGGAGGGCACGCGCCGTCCCGCCAAAATCAGCGACAAAGCCGAGGCATTCAGACCTAGCTCAAGGGCGAAGGCACGCAGGGAGTAGCGCGGATTCAAACGACAACGCCTTGCCAACTCTTCGGCCAGGAAAATCGGAGCACTCCATTTTGAATTTGTTTTTTTCAATGCTATAAAATCCTCCCTTCCGGGCTAAGCCCGTTCCCCGAAGCCCAATCAGCTTAAGGTCTCGTTTGTCGCGCGGTAGCGTGGTGAAGGATCATGAAAACGCAGAAGTTCGTCTACGCTGATATCCAGGCACTCGGCCAAGATGCGCAGAGTGGTGATGCGCACGTCCTTTTCCCCGTTGAGAATGAAATTTAAAGAAGCTCGTGAAAACAAACCGTCTGATTTTTCAATCCAAAAGTCGTAGGCCGATTTGTAGCCCTGTTCATGAATGAGCGACTCAATTCTCCCGCCGAGAGCCACCAGATAGCTGCGATCGATCCGCAGACGTTCTTTCGTCTTGGGTTTTGAACGCGGAGTTCGACTTTTTTTTCTTGCTGCCATGGGCATCTCATAATCTGCAAAGACTTGTTTGTCAGCATTTTTTTCGTATGGACGTCCTTCACTTCAGTGAAGGAGCACATCCCTTTATTTAAGAGAGAGCACTTTGAATTGATCAATGAAGACTGAAATTCCTTCCTTGGAAATTCAGGTGCTCAGACGACAGGCCCCGGGACTTAAGCAGTGAAAAATAAAAAATTGAAAACGCTTCAAAGGTGAGATGCCATTGAGTTTACGCAGGACGTCTACAATGTTAGACAGCAATAAATTGGCTTTTTCTAGAATTTTGTCCCGCTTTTACGAAGGACCTGAATAAATTCTTAAGACATCTTATTTTGGGACGCAGCCTTCGCCATTTTGAGAAGAAGTTTTCATAAGTTGCGCTTCGTTTCATAACAGCAGGTATAATAAACCAGATCTTAACAAAATTTTCATCTAAGGACATGTGGACAATTATTGCAGACTGGTCTACGATAAAAGACGTGTTCGCCGAGTTTATTTCTTGCTCCATCGATGGAGCAAATCAAATATTTGTCTATAAGGAGATGATTTGAATTTACTAAAAAACCACCTAGCTATGGCCCTTGTTCTGGGAACTCTGATAACAGGCTGCACCCGTTTCAGCTCTTCGAATGAAAACAATCAGGCTTTAAGCTCCCTTCCTTCGGAAAACTCAAACCCTCTGCAAACAGCATTTGCGGTGGGTCTCGTGGGCGGACTTTCTGGCCTGGTCTCAACACCCGCAGCCTCTTATAATCTCACAAGCTTAGGAGGTTCTGACTGGAAGCACTGGGGTCGTGGCGGAACTTATGCCAATGTCGATCGCAAATCCTCGGGTGAAAATCAGATCAGCGACGTTAGCACTATCGGAAATGGAAGCTTTGGCGCTTGGACCGATGCTTCTCGCTCCCTTTCCTGGTCAGATGGAACGCCGACGGCTTCTGGGACTAACGACAACGGCTATATCTGGAGTAATGCGAACGTCTCGACTGCGGGCGCCACCGGATTTTCATTCACCGTGCCCGCGGGCCTTGGCCTTCGCACCTTGACTATTTATGCGGGCGGAAACGCGTCGACCAGCCAGCTGAGCGCTCATCTTTCCGATGGATCTTCAGCTGATTTCGTGGCGGCACCCGTTTCGGGAGCCGGCGTTTACACAAATCTTTACACCATTACTTACAAAGCGGGAAGTGCAGGTCAAACGCTTCTGGTGACCTATAAAAAAACGGCCAACTCGGGAAGCAATACGGGGGGCAGCGCTGATCTTATTGCGGCTTGGTTGAGTGCCGCTACAGCCACTTACTCTGTGACACCTTCCGGTGCCAACCTCACGATCAGCCCTAGCTCCGCACAGATCGTCAATGCAGGGGACAAGCCCAGCTTCACGGTCACCGCGAATGCAGGTTACACCCGGTCGAACACTGTGGCTGGAACTTGCCCGCAAGGAAGTTTCAGCGGAAACGTATACAGCACCGGCGCAATCAACGCCAGTTGCACGGTGATCTTTTCAGCTTCCTCAAATCCGCCTTCAGCAGCGACATTGAACGGAAGCATATCAGTAGCTGGAAGCAGTTATAACTTAAGTAGCTCGGGCTCTTCGGACTGGGTCCACTGGGGTCGAGGCGGAACCTACGCCAACGTTGATCGCAAATTGAGCGTCAATCAAATAAGCAACGTCAGCGTTGTGGGAGCCGGAGCGACGGTAGGAGCCTGGACCGATGCCTCCCGCTCACTCAGCTGGTCGGATGGAACGCCAACGGCTTCTGGAACCGACGATCATGGCTATATCTGGAGTAATGCGAACGTCGCAACTGCGGGCACCACCGGATTTTCATTCACAGCCCCGGCTGACACTTCAACAAGGACGCTCTATGTGTATGCGGGAGGCAAGGCTTCCACCAGCCAACTGACGGCGCATTTATCCGACAACTCCGCGGCTGACTACACAGCAAGTCCTGTGACGGGTGCCAGTACTTATGCGAACTTGTACACGATCACTTACAAAGCGGCGAGCGCCAGCCAAAATTTGGTCCTTACTTACAAAAAAATCGCTAATTCAAGCAGCACCACCTCCGGCAGCGCGGACTTGATCGCGGCCTGGCTGGTGGGCGGCTCTGCCCCCCCGCCGCCTCCTACCGGGAATGGCCTAGACGCCTTCGGCCTCCCCATCCCCCCTCAATCGCCCACGGTGGCCGTCGCAGCCTCTAATTATTTAGATTCGCTCGGCCTTTATTTCGGCCTACCTAAGTTTGGAATGACTTACCAACAGTACGCCCAGATGTTTAATTATCTCGGCATTCGCAATGGACGAGGCTGCTCTGCCGATGTAGCCGCACCCTCTTGTAAAGATTTCGGCGATTACGCGAAGGCCACTTACGGAATTAAACTGAAATTTATTTGGGGACTCAGCGGAGTGTCCACCACGGCCTCCATCGACGTCGCAGCTAATTTAAATGCAGCCAAAGTTCTGGCTCAGGCTGGTTATCTTCGTGCCTTCGAGGGACCCAATGAGCCTGATACATGGGCCATCGTTTACAATGGCGTCAGTGCTGGCAAAGGCAACTCCTGGAATCCCATCGGAAGCCTCATGAAAGACGCGAGCGCCGCCGCTCAAGCTGACAGCGCCTTGAAGAACATCCCGTTCTTCAGCCCCACTCACATCGGAAACGAAATGCCCAACGTGGGATTACAGTTCCTCACCATTCCCAATGGTGCGAACTCTGCGGCCTCTGCGGCCGGAAAACCTTTGTCTTTCCCCGATGGCACCCACTTCTCTGATTTTGCGAACATGCACAACTACGTGATCTGGAAAGGCGCTCCCGCACCCGTCGATAATATCGCCTGGTACGTCGCTGATCCCGTGGGTCACGTTTCACCGGCGCAAGAAGTTTTCAACAGCGACTTCATCAGCACCTGGGCCCGCGGCTATGCCGGCTACACTCCGGCTCAAGCGCCTTCCGTACCACGCGTAACAACTGAAACAGGTTGGTGGTCTGATTCCGGAGGACAAGAGGCGCAAGGAAAAACCTTGCTCAATGTCATCGTGGCGCAGTTCATACGTGGCTACAGCCAAACCTATATTTACTCTTCAAACGATGCCGCCGGTGGAGTCTCGAGTGAGCGCTTCGGTCTTTATGCCGGAGTGGGCTTGGGATCACCGAAGCTCGCGGCAGGGTACCTTCACAACTTCACAACGATCCTGGCGGACACTGTGAACAGCTTCACTCCAGGCAGCTTGAACTGGTCGATCCCTTCGCAACCCCCCACGGTCCACGGCCTTCTCTTGCAGAAAGCGGCGGCCGGTCAACCCACGGTCGCTGGACATTTTTTTCTCGTCGTCACAGACGAACACTGGCCCGCGAAGACCGATAATATCACTGTCAACTTAGGGGGAACATTTGCGACCGTGAACGTCTATGATCCCACCACCGGAACGAACGTTGTGAAAACAGTCAATAACGCAAGCTCCATCGCGCTCACCATGACCGATCATCCCTTGATCATTGAAATTGTCCGATAATGCTTTGATGAAAGTGAGCACTCTTGATGAGTGCTCACTTTCTGATAATGACCAAGCAACGAAGCTCCGCACTGAGCAGGCCCTTTTAGCGAAAAGCCCGCCAGAAGCGGGCTTTTCCATCAATTCAAATATCAATCAGATCAAAAACTAATCCTCGTCCTCATCCGGCTCAAGCTCCTTCAGCTCGGGAAGCTCCTCAGGCGCCCCACCCTTCGGCGGATTGGCTTTCAGGTAATCCTTAATCTTCATCGGATCTGGACCCAAAATAAGGAACATGCTTTTACCTTCCATTTTCGGATTGGATTCAACGAGGGAAATATCCTTGATGTACTCGATGCAACGGGCGATCAACTCGTGACCCACCTCTTGATGGGCGAGTTCGCGGCCCATGAAGCGCAGGCTGATTTTCACCTTGTCGCCTTCGAGCAAGAAACGACGGGCATGCTTCATTTTCGTTTCGAAATCATGGATATCCGTGCGCGGGCGCATCTGGATTTCTTTGATCGTCACGATGACTTGTTTTTTGCGGGCGACGGCCGCCTTCTTTTTATTTTCATACTTCCACTTGCCGTAATCCATGATCTTGCAAGTGGGTGGAGTCGCCGTCGGGGCAATCTCCAAAAGATCCAAACCACGGTCTTCAGCAATGCGAAGGGCTTCGGGAACGGTCATCACGCCGAGCATGGCTCCTTCATCATCGATCACTCGGATTTGCGGAGCACGGATCTCGCGATTGACGCGCAAAGAATCTTTAGAGTCTTTTTTACGGTCGCGGGGACCGCCTCTAAAATCATTTTTACCTTCAAACTTGCTAATGGGAAACCTCCAAAAGTTTCTTAGTGAATTGCTTCAGGCTTCACTTCAGACTTCATCAGTGAAGGTTGAAGCTCTCTGTTCTTAATATCTTTTTTTATCATTTCTTGAACCTGAGTGACAAGCAGCCCCTTGTGCTCGGAGCCATCCCGCAAACGCAAAGAAACGGTCCCCGCCTCGGCCTCACGGTCTCCCACGATGATCATGTAGGGCACCTTCTGCATCTGGGCTTCGCGGATCTTGAATTTCAATTGTTCATTCCGCCGGTCAAAATCCACCCGTACGCCTTGCGCTTTCAACTCGCTCTGCATTTTTTCACAGAAAGCATTCACCCGATCGGTGATATTGAGGACCATCACCTGCGTGGGCGAAAGCCAAGGCGGCAAATGCCCGGCCGTGTGCTCCAGGTAAACTCCGATAAAACGCTCCAGCGATCCTAAAATAGCCCGGTGGAGCATGACCGGTCGATGCTCTTTATTGTCTTCGCCGGTGTAATTCAAATTGAAAGCCTCGGGCAGATTGAAATCACATTGCAAAGTTCCCAATTGCCAAGGTCGATTCAAGGCATCCACAAACATGATATCCAGCTTCGGCCCGTAGAAGGCCCCGTCGCCAGGATTGACAGTGTAAGGCAAGTTCAAATTCTTCAGGGCGTCCGCCAAGGCCCCTTCGGCCCGATCCCAAACGGACTCATCACCCATGCGATTTTCAGGCCGCGTGGAAAGAAAAATCTTATAATTTTTCATCCCCAACTTTTCGTAAACCTGATTGAGAAGCTGCATGAACTTAGAAATCTCTTCTTGCAACTGGTCGACGCGACAGAAAATATGGGCATCATCCTGACAAAAAGTGCGAACCCGGGTGAGGCCATGCATGGCCCCCGATTTTTCAAAGCGGTGTAATCTTCCAAAATCTGCCATCCGCAAAGGCATCTCACGATAGGAGTGCTTTTCGGTATTGAAGAGCAGGCAGTGCGAAGGACAGTTCATCGGCTTCGAAGCAAAATCACGCTCATCAATTTTGGTGAAGAACATATTCTCTTTGTAGTTCTGGTAATGGCCCGAGGTGTGAAACAGGTTCACGTCAAATATCTGGGGAGTTATCACCTCTTGGTAGCCATACTCAAAGTAAAGCTCGCGCAAATAAGTCTGCAGCTCGGTGTAAACCGTCGCCCCTTTTCCGGTAAAAAAAGGCGAACCGGGAGCAAGTTCATTGAAATAAAAAAGGCCGAGCTCTTTTCCTAGTTTGCGGTGATCGCGTTTTTTCGCCTCTTCGAGATTATGAAGATACTGATCCAATTCTTTTTTATCACCGAAGGCCGTTGCGTAAATTCTTTGTAGCATGGGATTTTTCTCGTCGCCGCGCCAGTAGGCTCCCGCTACGCTTAAAAGCTTAAAGGATTTAAGTTGACCGGTGCTTTGAACATGAGGACCACGGCAAAGATCAAACCACTTTCCTTGATGATAAATACCGACGGAGGTTTCGCCTTTTTTCTGCAAATCCTCTATAAGTTCTACTTTAAATCTCTCGCCCATCTGTTTGAAAGTGTTGATCGCTTTTTCGATGGGCCAATTTTCGCGCACCAAGGGTTCATCTTTGGCGACGATCTCGGCCATTTTCTTTTCGATCTTTTCAAAATGCTCTTCGCTGAAATGAAAGGGGGAATCGAAATCGTAGAAAAAACCATTGTCGATCACGGGACCGATAGTGACCTTCACTTCGGGCCAAAGACTTTGCACGGCTTCGGCCATAATGTGGGCGGCGGAATGACGAATGACTTCATTCGCTTCGGGACTCTTGGTGGTGACTAAGGCAATTTTTGCTTTGTCTTTGAGGGGTGTACGCAAATCAGAAACGCTGGTCGAACCATCAATCTTGACTCCAAGAGTGTCTTTTGCAAGGCGAGGTCCGATGGATTGAGCCACTTCCAGCGCAGTAGGTTCGTGATCGAAAACCTTCGTGGAATTATCCGGCAAAGTAATATGAATTTGTGACATTATGAAATGGAACCCGACAGACGAGCGCGAGTTGCGAAGATCGTCAAAATAAAGTGTAGAACTGATGAAAAATTACGCAATTGCATCCCAGCTATTAATAGGGCGATTCAGTGAATTTGGCAACCCTCGCCCGAGGCAGAGGCTTAAAATTGCGATGCGTTATGAAGAGACCTTTCCGGCAAGGTCTTTTATGCTTCAGAGAATGCCCGCTTCCGCCGAACTCGTAAGGAGATCTTCCATGAAAATGATTTTAACAAAAGGATGCTTATCCGCACTCTTGCTTTTGTTCTGTTTCGCCCCAAAAGCCTTCACGCAGGAAACCAACAAAAGCGAGAAACCGCACCCTAGTCTGGATCAAAAAGTCGAAAAGCGCCTCGAGCAGGCTAAAAAAGACGTGAATCAAGAAATCTGCGATTCCGGCGAAGAGCAGTGCAAAGTGACGCCTCACCGCACAACCCGCTCCAAAGCACGCACAAAAGCCTTAGGCGGCGGCCCCGCGGCCCACGCCATCGATCATCAAGATCAAACTCCACTGAATCAACCTCACCACGATCAAATTCATGAGGACGCAAAACCGACGGATCCGGATTGAGAGGAAGATGGACGAGAATGAAAGAGAATCGCAACTCAGTGAAATTCTCTAAGAAAATCAGATCGCCAAAACAAGACTGCCATCCCTCTGTCATTCATTTTCCCACTCCTCATCCCTCGTTCCTCATCCCTCGTTTCCAAGATCTGGATGCCACGATGGCATCCAGAAAGGCCCGCACACGGATGGCCGTAGCATCGTTTACACAGAAAGCTGCTGTAGAGACAAATCCTCAACAGCACGAACAGCAGTGAACCTTAGACGATATCATCCTGGAACGCTGTCTTTCGGCCATCGTGGCCGAAAGATCCTGAATCCTCTGCGAGACCTTAAGAAACCCAAACTGAACTTCAGAAAATTTCGAAAAGCGAAAGCCCTAAAGACTCTCACGAAGCCGGATATAATCCGCCATGGCGCCGATGATGTGATAAAAAGAGCTCGCCTTCGCAGGCAAGGTGGTGAATTCGCCCGACTCAAGCCAGGTGTCATACCAAAGGCCCTGATGGGGAACATCTAAAAATAGAAACAGCGTCTGCATCGCTTGATCTGCGGCCTGCGCAAATCGCGAATCGCCAGGTTTTTCCAAACCCATTTGCAAAGCCGCTTTGATCCGCTCCGTTTGCGGCCAAAAACGCGCGGTGCGCTTACGCGGAGTCATATCACTCCACATCTCATCAAAGGCGGCACCCTTTTCGACATTGATGCCGTGGGATTCGGCCAAATCGTAGAGGCGATTTCGACAGGCCACGAGCTGAACTGGCGTAGTCGCAGGACCCATGATTTTTTGATAACGGCCGAGAAGCCAAGCCCACTCATAATGGTGGCCCGGCTCAAAAATAAAACGCTCCCCTTGCCGTTGCGGGATCCAATTATTTTCAAAATGCTCCGCAAGGGCACCAGTCACGGGATCAATCAGGCGATCCAAACACAGATGAAGAAGTTCATCTGCATGCGATCGCCAAGTCACGTCGCGATCAATCTCTGCCCAGTAAAGTAAAGCTTCAAAGAGGTGCATATGGGGGTTCGCCTCAAGCAAGGGCTTACTCCCCTCGCCGTATTCTGAATAACCCCCTTCGGGAAGCCTTCTTTCGCGAGCCAAATAATCCAGCAAAGCGAGCGCGCGGATTTTATAAGCCTCATCGCCGAGCACTTCGTAGGCATGAGCCAAAGCAAAGAGGACAAAGGCCTGCCCGTAGAGATCAGAAGGTTTGTTCAAGGGCTGCAGATTTTCATCAACAGCGTGAAGAAAAGCGCCGGAGCGCAGAGAATAATATTTAAGAATAAAATCGAGCCCGTGCTGGATCGCTGCGCGCCCTAAATCATCCGAAATGCACCCCAAGGACATCGCCGCATGCGCACTGAAAACCTGTCGCGCTTGAACCATCACCCGGCGTGAGCTCGGAAGAGGTTTACCCTGCAAGGAAAGATTTTCATAAAATCCCCCCTGCACAAGATCCAGACCCTGATCCAACCAGAGGGGACAAGCTTGCTCGGACAACCATTTTTTTGCTTTTTCGATCATCCGAAATCCTCCGCGAAAGAGGTTCTAGTAAGTGACGTGATGCTCGAGGGCTTCATGGATGCGCGGATCTCGAACGGCCACCAGACTGTGCTTACCGAAGAAATTCGTCACACAGATCAGGAACAGGCCCGCAAAACCCGCAAAGATGCCGACTTCCCAAAAACCAAAGGTCATATGGCCTTCAAAGAAATTAGGATAAACCATCCAGAAAATATCCACATATTGCATCACTAAAATCAAAATTGAAACAAGGATCACGTGATTTTCATTTCGTTTCGCTGCCCTTGGCAGCAGAGCCAAGAAAGGAACAATGAAGCGGAAGAAAAGCAAAGCGATGGAAATAGCCATCCAGCCATTTTGTGAGCGCATAATGTAGTATTCAGTCTCTTCCGGGATATTCGCATACCACTGAAGCATGAATTGCGAGAAAGCGATATAGGCCCAAAAAATCGTGAAGGCCTTTTCGTATTTCACCACATCATGTAAGTGCTCGACCGTGACGTAGCCTTTCACAAAGCCTGCCCGGCGCATGAAAATAATTGTGAGGGCGAGAAAAGCCATGAAGGATTGAAAGAGGCCCGCAAAGCAGTAAATCCCAAAAATGGTGGAGTACCAAGTCGGCAGCAGGGACATCAACAGATCAAAAGAGAAGAGCGTAAAAAAGATCGCGAAGAACAGAATAAAGGCGATCGAGTTCCCGACGTTTTTATGGGTCAGGTTATCATCCCCGCTTTGATCTTGCTTCAGAGAATTCCCGACGATTTTTCTCGCAAAAAACCACAGACCCGCGCCGAAGAAAACCAAACGCACCACCATGAAGCCGACGTTCAAGTAAGCCGTTTTTCCCGCAATGGCGGGGCTTGCCGCAATGGCCTCAGGATTGGTCCAAACATAAACAGACTTCATGCCGAAAGCAAAAACGAGAGCGCCCGCGATCATCACCGGAATAAAAGAGGTCGACGCTTCAGCGTATCGACGAATGCTGACACTCCAGCCGGCCTTGGCGACATTTTGAATCGAAGCCCAGAACAAACCGCCGATGCACAAGCAAGAAAAGAAAAAGAACGAAACCAAGTAAGATGTCCAAAGTCGTTCATGATTCTTCATCAGACCAAAAACAAAGGTCACCAGGCCGATCGCGAGAAGGGCGTAGCTGAGAATTTTCAGCGCCGGGGGCGTGACGAATTTTCCGACTTGCGGGGATTCATGATGATTGGATTGAGCCATAGTTTACCTTATTTCTGCGAAGCTTGCTTTTGCAAAAAGCGGATGTAGTTAACAACTTGCCAACGATACTGTTGCGGAATGTGAGAGGCATAGGGACCCATCACGCCTTGCCCTTCGCTGATGACGTGATAAAGATGTCCATCTGACCAGGCATTGATTTTAGCCGAGGTCAGGGGCGGCGGCTTCAAAGCCATGCTGGCCGAAACAACCGACTTTGCTTCTACTCCACCCTCGCCATTTTGACCATGACAGACCATACAGTTGGTTTCGTAAAATTTTTGGCCCGTCAGAAGAGTTTCTGAATCCGTTTTCCCACCCACAGGGTTTTGCAGATTTTTTGAGGCTCCATCCACATCACCCTTGTAGCGATAAGGAGTGAAGCCTTGAGGCACGGTATTTTCAGGAGGCACGCGCATTCCACTGTGATTGGGCGAAGTCTCATCGTATTTCTGCGCCTTGATCGCGGGAGATTCCATCATGTCTTGAATCACTTCGACATTCGGCTGATTGCCACTCGGACCGCAAGAACTCAAGGCCAACGCCGCAAGGCTCGCGGCGACCAGTCCCATTGATAAATTCACAAGACTTCTCATGCTAGTACTCCAATACCTTTTTCACTTCGCTGACACCCAGATCACGGAAAGCTTTCTCAAGCTGGCCTTCGTTGTAACCCGTATCGTTAGTGGGAACGAAAATAGCGAATTTATGGGACGACAGAGCGGGATCAATAACGGGCGGATCAATGCGTGGAATCCCCGTCGCGTAAAATAGAGCCCCCACGGAAGACAGAGCGGCGAAGAGAATCGTCAATTCAAAACAAATAGGAATGAAGGCCGGAAGCGAAAAGAAAGGTTTTCCGCCGACGTTGATCGCCCAGTTGACCGCAGACGTCCACCAAGTGAACCAAAGACCAAAGGAAAGCCCAGTTAAACCCGCGATAAAAGTCACCCAAGGAATCCATGAGCGCTTGATATCACAGGCCTCTTCCATTCCATGAATGGGATAGGGAGAAATCGCGTCGAATTTCGTGAGACCCATTTCGCGCATTTTGCGAGCCGCCGCTAAAACCTGGTGCTCTTCCGTGAAAATTCCGGCGATTCCGCCGATTGTTTTTTGTCCCATTAGTGGTGCCCTCCTTTATCGTCGTAGCCCACATGACGGACCGTTTTCACTTCCGCAATGGAAATGGCCGGGAAAAGGCGCAAATAGAGAAGGAACAAAGTCAGGAACATCCCGAAGGATCCAAACAGCACGCCCGTATCAAACCACGACCATTTATGAGAGCCCCAGTTCGCCGGTAAGAAATCCCGATGCAAAGAGGTTACCGTGATCACGAAACGCTCAAACCACATCCCGACATTCACCAACAATGAAACGACGAACATCACCGGAATGGATCTGCGGAATTTTTTAAACCAGAAGACCTGCGGGAAGATCACATTACAAGAAACCATGATCCAATAGGACCAGCCCATGGGCCCAAAGGCACGATTCACGAAGACGAAACGTTCGTAAATATTGCCCGAGTACCAAGCAATAAAAAATTCTGAAGCGTAGGCGTAACCCACCATCAAACCGGTGGTCATGATGATTTTATTCATGACCTCCATATGATCTAAAGTGACGTAATTTTTAAACTCAGGAAAGCCGATGCGCACGAGGGTCATCAATGTGATAACCATCGCAAAACCCGAGAAAATGGCGCCGGCCACAAAGTAAGGTGGAAAAATCGTCGTATGCCAACCCGGTAAGTTCGAAACCGCGAAGTCAAAAGAAACGATGGTATGAACAGAAAGAACCAGCGGAGTCGAAAGGCCCGCAAGTAAGAGATAAAGCATTTCGTAATGGCTCCAGTTGCGAGCCGTCCCCTTCCATCCCAAAGATAAAGCGCCGTAGACAGCGCGACGGACTTTGTTTTTCGCACGGTCTTTAATCACCGCGAAATCAGGAACGAGACCGATGTACCAAAAAACCATCGAAACGGTCGCGTAGGTCGAAACCGCGAAAACGTCCCACAGCAGAGGCGAACGGAAATTCACCCACAGAGGCCCGCGCTGATTCGGATAAGGGAACAACCAGAAATCAAGCCAAGGACGACCGGTGTGCAAAAGCGGAAAAAGTCCCGCGGTCATCACCGCAAAAACCGTCATGGCCTCGGCTGTCCGGGCCACCGAGGTTCTCCATTTTTGTCGGAACAAAAAGAGCACGGCAGAAATCAAAGTGCCCGCATGCCCGATCCCGATCCAGAAAACGAAAGTGACGATCATCGTTCCCCAAAAAATAGGATGGGTCACGCCGAGAAGTCCAATCCCGATTCCGATCACGCAACCTAAGACAACCAAATAAATAAGAAGCAATGTCTTTGCTCCCAAAAACATTCCGATCCAACCCTTCGATGGAAGTCTTTCCACCGGGGCACAGATATCATCAGAAATTTCTTTGAGGGATTTGTCCCCAAGGACGAGAGGGCTGCGCTTAATCATGAGTGCTCACCTTGTTTGCCGTGACTAGGAACGGTTTCTTTATCATTGTTGCGAATCTTTGAAAGGTAGCGAACGGACGGAGCCGCATGCCACTCTTCCAACAGGGCGTAGGCGCGGTTTTGCTTGTAAATTTTTGCGACCTCGCTGGTGGCATCGTTGAGATCACCAAAAACGATCGCGTTGGTTGGACAGCTGGTTTGACAGGCTGTTTTGACATCGCCATCTTTGAGTTCGCGACTTTCTGTACGGGCCTTTACCTTTGCATCTTGAATGCGATGAACACAGAAGGTGCATTTTTCCATGACCCCACGCGTTCGCACACCCACCGAAGGATTCAAAGCCATATGCATCGGCTTTTCGATCAATTTTGCAAAGTTGAACCAATTGAAACGTCGCACTTTGTAAGGACAGTTGTTGGCGCAATAACGAGTTCCCACGCAGCGGTTGTAAACCATGTCATTGAGACCTTCACTCGAGTGCGTAGTCGCCAGAACCGGACAAACCGTTTCGCAAGGCGCATTGTCGCAATGTTGGCACATCACCGGCTGGAAAACAGTTTCGGCGTTTGCGGGATCACCCGTGTAATAGCGATCGATACGCATCCAATGCATCTCACGACGCTCAAGAACATATTTCTTGCCCACAACCGGCGTATTGTTCTCAGACTGACAGGCTGTGATGCAAGCCGAGCAACCGGTGCAACTATTCAGATCAACCGTCATTCCCCATTTATGGCCATTATACTGATGACCTGACCAAATAGACCAAGTTCCGTGACGATGGATATTGGCATCTTCTTTTTTAAGATAATCTTTTAAGGTGGCTTCGACAACGATCTGGCGACCTTCCATGCTGTTGTTGCCGGCCACGTTAGCCAGTTTGATCTCTTTCGATGTCTTGGTGAAGCTTGCGCTCAGACCTGACGAAACCAAGCGATCATTTTTCAATTGAGCCAGACTGAAGGCGTTCTGACCCACATGATTTCCGACTTTGCCCGCCGCCGTGCGGCCGTAGCCAACGGCTACCGCGAGAACCTCATCATGAAGGCCCGGTTGGATGTGCACCGGAAGATCGAGAGATTTTCCTCCGACTTTCAGGGTTACCACCGTGCCCTCTTTCAAATGATTTTTTTCAGCCGTCGCTAAAGAAACCATCACGTAGTTGTCCCAAGTGATTTTTGTCACCGGATCAGGGAGCTCATGCAGCCAAGCGACATTCGCAAGGGTGCCATCACCAAACTGGACCGTTGAATAAAGGGCCAGCTCGTAACCACTGGTCGCACTCGAAGGCTTCAGACTCGACAGAGCTTCTGCTTTGAAAGAGCGTGAAGAGCCTTTACCGATTTCACCAGCCGCCCCCTCTTGCAAAGCCGCCTGCCAGAAATCCTCAAAGGATTTGCCTTTGCCGATCTTGGGATGAATGTCTTCTTTCCAAAAGTTGCGAAGATAATCATAGAAAGTTTCGTAAGCGACCAAACGCTTCGGCCCCTGATTCGCAAGGTAAGCCCAGGTCATTAAAGACAATTGCAAAGAGCGCGTATCATACATCGGGCGAATGGCCGGCTGACAGATGGTATAAACACCTTGCGCTAATTCCGCATCATTCCATGTTTCAAGCGCATGATTATCAGGAACAATATAGTCCGCATGGAGGCCGGTTTCATCGATACGATCACCGGTATAAAGAACCATTTTGACTTTACGAACAGCCTCTTCAAAACCCAACTCAGCGGGTAAGGAATAAGATGGATTCACTCGATGAATGATCAAGGTTTGAACTTTCCCCGCATTCATCTCTTTAATGAGATTTTGCATATCTACTTGCGAAGCCTTTAAACCCGGATTTCCCGCCTTGGCGTCGACTGTTTTACCGTCATTTTCCAGAACGGAATTCAAGAAATTCACCGCAATTTGCAGCTCGCGCGAACGCTCTGTTTGCGTCGTCAGCCCCCCGGCCACAACTAAACTTCGACCGCGATTTTCCCAGAGATCTTCCGCGATCTGAGTGAAAAGAGCCGCATCGATCCCCAACCTTTGCGCGACGTTTTCGTAGCTCGCAAGAGCCGTCTTGACGTTCGAATTTCCGGCGTAGGAAGAGCGGCCTTTTTTACCGACGATCTCGTTCAACAAACCCATCACCACGTCCAGTTGCAGCGACGGCTTGATCTTCACGCGGATATCCGCGTTCGCCCCTGTCAAAGAGTAGTTAGAATCAAAGGAAATCAGTTTGTTCATGTTCTTGATATCTTTACGACCTTGCGCAAATTGTCCGCTTGAAGCCACGGTATTGAGCCAAGTTCCTAAAAAGTCCGCATCGATGGAGACAATTATTTTCGCGTTGTCGTAACGATAAAGCGGAACGACATCCTCGCCGTAGGCGGCCTTTTGCCCTTCACGAATTTCTTCGTGATGGAAGGGCTCCCACTGCACATGCTTACCATGGAAGGCTTGATTGAAATCACTTATCAGCGCGCGGGTCGCGGGACTCGAAACAGCCCCGGTCAAAACCACCACGTCGCCTTTTTTCAGTTGTTCGACCACTTTTTTATCGAGATCTTCCCACTTCACACCGACGGTTTCTTTGTTCGTTTTCTTTTCATTGAAAAGATTGCGAATCGGCCCCTGCAATCTTTCGGGATCATAGAGGCTCAGCAAAGAAGCCTGCGACCGCGCCGTCAAACCACCCTTACTAAAAGGATGCGAAGGATTCGCTTCAACTTTAATAGGACGGCCTTCGCGTGTCTTGATCAAAACACCCAAACCTTCGGTGCCATCAAAATAGGCCGACGAATAGTAATTCGGAACGCCCAAAGTCACTTCTTCAGGTTGTTTATTATAAGGAACAATTTTTTGCACAGGACGACGGATACAACCCGCCACGGAAAGAGCGAGGGAAGCCCCCATCAATTTCAAAAATTCACGGCGAGCCCAGCCGTCTTCACTGTCCCCTTCACGCAAAGGCGAAGAACGGAATTCGGTCTCCACCAATTTCAAAAACTCGGGGTCTTGATTGTACTGCTCAAGGGTGGACCAGTATTTCGTATCTCGCTCCACTTGAGGGCGAAGCGCTTTCTTCATCGCGAGCTCCGCTTCACTGTCTTCATGAAGGGCCTGGAAAGGACCTTCAGGGGGAGTCTGTTTATCCGTGTGATCGTGATGTTGATTCATTTCAGACATATAACCTTCCGCGCGCTCGACTAATAGTGACAAGTTGAACAGTTAATAGGAGCTTTATTTTCAGGCTGACGATGGCAGTTGATACACCAGCCCATCGAAAGATCTGAAAACTGCTGAACCCTTTTCATCGTTTCGATGGGTCCATGACAGGACTGACAATTGACACCTTTAGCGATGTGGGCATTGTGATTGAAGTGCACAAAATCAGGGAGCATGTGCACGCGCACCCACTCAATGGATTTCCCGGCATCGTAGGCATCCCGCAATTTTTGGATTTCGGGTTTATCCGTCGCCACCTGAAGATGACAATTCATGCAGGTCGAAAGAGCGGGAACATTCGAATGCATCGAGCGCTCCACTTGATTATGACAATACTGACATTGAATTTTATTGGTCGTCACATGCAGGGAGTGATCGAAGGCAATGGGCTGCTCAGGAGCGTAGCCTTTGTTGTAGCCAATACCGTAATCAAGCTTACAGGCCGTCAATGTTGAGGCCAGGACAAAAAGGCCTAAAGCCAATGCTCCCGCCGCCATGATCTTTTTGGAGATTCGACTGAAAAACCGATGATGCATATTAATCCTTCAGAAAACGGAAACACAATGCGTGGCAATTTTAAAATTTAACTTAATCTAAAAGCGTTATGAGCCTGTTGTCCAATTCTTTTTGCAACCTATTTGACAATAGTTCAATCAAAGCGCGATCAAACGAAGACTTTTGCTCACGGATTAATCATCTGTTTTTTTCGACCGCGCCGATAAACAGCGACGTAAATCACGAAGAGAACATGAGCGAAAACAAATCCCGCGACGTACTCCACGCCACCCGCGCCGAATCCATAGGAATGAAGCCCTGCGCCAAGAACGAAATTGACTCCGTACCACGACATAATAACCAGCGAGAAAGTAAGAATGGAAGTCACTATCATTCCAAAACTTTTCAACAGCCCACCGATTCGCGCATGCAAAACGGCCAAATAACCGAGCAAAGCAATCAAAGCCCAAGTTTCTTTCGGGTCCCAACCCCAAAATCGTCCCCACGAATAATCGGCCCAAATCCCGCCCAGAATAATTCCAGGCGCGATAAACATCACACCAATTTGAATGGCGCGATAAATGGCCGTCGCCACCGCTTTGATTTTATCTTGGTATTTTTCTTCGCCTCGCAAGAAGTAAACAAGACCTAGGTCACCTAGACCAAACGCCAAGAAAAAAGCGGCGTAACTGATGGTGATGGTCATGACGTGAATGGTCAGCCAGTAATTGCTTCGCAGCACGGGCTCGAGAGGCTGCAGAGTGGGATCCAAAATGACCGGAGCCATATCAGCAACGATCAGGCAAATCGTGCCGACCAAGGCCCCTGCGAGCAAAATCACGCGGAATTTGTAAACCAACTCCAGAATGATCGAGAATAAAATTGTTCCCCAGGACACCCAAATCACCGTCTCATAAATATTAGACACGGGCGGGCGATCCATCAAGTACATGCGCAGGGCAAAACCATAGGTGTGAATGAAGAACCCCGCGAGCAAGAGAACCCAGGCCCCTCGCATCAGGATTTTTTTATCAAGGATCCACACAATCATCAGCACCAGGGCCGCTAGCACATAAAAAATATAAGCCCAGCGGAAGGGATGAAAATCATTGTAATGGACTTCAATTTTCATGTCGGAGGCCGACGGATAAAGACCCGGGTTGCTCGCGCGAGCTTGGCCTTCAAATTGATGGACCGCCTTATCGAGAGCCTCTCCGGTCTGCGAGATTTCGGCAGCCGACGCCTTTTGCGAGACCGCGCTGATCAAATGAACAAAAGATTTTGTCACATCCAGAAAGGCCGCCTGCTGGGTCTCGTCGAAATCAGCCACGGCGATCCAATCCCGGCCTTCTTTGGGAGGAATCATCTTGAGTAGTCTCCCTGAAGCAATTTCGCGGAAAACTAAAAATTGATTCTCAATTCGCTGCAGAGCCTGAAAATAAGGATTGAGTTTTTCCTTGGTCTCTCGCTTCGCCTGGAGCTCTTGGCGGAGCTGGCTGAAGCGGTCATTGGTGAAAAGCTCATCGCCTGAAAAATAGCGCTGCTCTTTACTGAGTTTCAGGCTTTCTAAAACTTGAAAATTGCGCACCTCGAAGATTTTTTTGTCCTGCCAAGCGGAAGGCAAAAGCATCCAGGTCAAAACGACTTCGTAAGCCTCGCGATTTTCGTAGGTGGTCTTCCCGTAAATAATTTCGAGCATCTCACGCGAGAAGCTATCAAAAGGCTTCAAACGTCCCGCATCCTGCACCGGCAAATAACGAAGAGCATCGCCCGTTTTAGCCTGGCTCGGAGAGCCTACAGATTGAAACAGCAACAGACACACGAAGAACAACAGAAAACGCTTCATAAATCTCCCGGCTTTTGCAGCGGAGTTTTTTTCTTTTGAGCAAGAAAATCGAGATGCTTAAAGTAAAATAATAAAATGATCCCTAAAGTGATGGTCAAAGAGCCCAAATACTTGAGCCAACGTCCCGGATCTTGGTTCACCGAAAAAATCGAAGCGACGGGTTGGCCCTTTTCTTCCTGGAAACTGGCCTGGTAAATGGTTTTCCCTTTCCACTTCATCGGCTCATTCATCGAAATCAAAGTTTGCCCGAGACCAGGCACAGCAACAAGACTTTCATAGGACATCGCCCGGGTGGTTCCCTGATAACGATCGACTTTAAAATTCACGAGCTTCACCGGAAAGCCCAGATCAATGCGGCGATTGGCGTAGGTTAGTAAATAGACCCCTTCATCAGTGAAAAGCTTCAACATGTCGTTCAGCAAAAGCCACTGGACTTTTTCGCCAAAAACCACTTTCACGGCGGCGGTGGTCAAAGGGTTCGGATGATCCATGGGCTGCAAATCCCAATCTTCAAGGGCCTTCGGCAAAAAACGCAGGACTCGGAATTTCAGTCCCATCCAGCCCGGCTCGAAGACTTCGCCTTCGGCGACCTCGCCTGTTTTAAAAGGCTTTTCATTTTCTTTACGAAAGACGGTGTACCGCAAATTTCCCTTATCCAGCGGAGTCAGGTAAATTTCATTGCGCAGATGACCTTTCACAGGTGTTTCGCCCAAGTAAATCTGCGCCGGTCCAAAATCCTGCATGGCGATTTGGTGGGCTTTTTTTTGCACGAGCCATTCGATCACATCAACGTTGTCGTTTTGCACTTGAAACCGCAGGCCCGCTCCGGCCCGGGGCTCGGACGATGGCACTACTTTTTTTGAAGGCAAAACGTAGCGCCTATAATCGACCAGACGGATCTCCCCTTTGTAAGTGGGAATGACCAAGGGATTTTTTTCACTCGGAGGGTGCAAGAAAAAATCGACCTCTTTTTCAAAGGTTTTCGAATAGCGATCGCCGTCAAAAGAAGTATAAACCACCAAGTCGGTGTTGTTCACTTGAACAAAATTGTTTTCTTCTCCGACGCCGATGCGCATGGACCCGTCGAGACCAAACTTGAAGGTGATCATGGCCCCTAAAAGAAGTAAAATAATTCCGACATGGGCGCAGATGAAAGACACATGCCGCCGCTTCCAAGGCCAGCGATCGACCATGACTGCGATCAAGTTGATCGAAAGAAAACTCATGATCCCGTACATCCAAAAGGTATCGTAGACCAATTTTTTTGCGGCGAAAGAGTCATATTTGGATTCAACGATGGTCCCGATGGCGGTGAGAACGGCGATCATTAGAATGACAACAACGGCGAGTTTTAAAGAAGCCAAAGGCTTGATGATTTTTCTCATGAGGCTCTATATTTAGAACAATCATCTGCAGGGAGCTAGATCTTTAAGCCTTAATGCCCCGTATTATACGATCCTGCTTCGACCCCTGCTTCTTCGGGTCCAACCTCGAGACATTCTTGATCTGCATTCTCAAACACGCTAAAGTCCCTGGCATGAATAATTTGTTACTGAGAAACGTTGCGAGAGCTTGGGGAATTCAACCTTCTTATTTGAATGGGCAGAACGAAGTCGTCTGGGCGCCGCAACGAACTTTACTGAAGGTTCTGCAGGACTTGACCGAAACCTCCTTGCAGAACGATCGCGATTTGACTGAGCTTTTGCACCAGCGCCGCGAAAGATATTTGCAAGAAGGCCTCGAAAAAACGCTGATTTTTTGGAATGGAAAATCCCGCGCTTTTTATTTTTACCTGCCGCTCACGGCGGAGCCCCAACTGAGTTTACGAATTGATCTGGAAGACGATCGCACCTCCAGCAAACAAGACGTGGAAGTTCGTGTCCTTGAAAAGCGCCGGACTAAAAACCATCTGCGACTCAAGGTCCATTTCGACCTCACTTTGCCTTTGGGCTACCATCAACTCCTCGTGCGCAGCAATGGCCGCGAGTTTTCTTCGATGATCATCAGTGCGCCTTCTTCTTTGCACACGCGTCCCGAATTGGAAAAATCCTGGGGCCCCTTTTTACCCTTGTATGGTTTAAAAACGGGTTCGGAATGGGGCATCGGTTCGCTGAAGGAACTGACGGAGGCCACCGAAGTCTGCAGTCAGTATGGCGCTCAATGGGTCAGCACCCTTCCCCTTCTCGCCGCGAATTTTGAACCCATCGATTGCGATCCGAGTCCGTACTCGGCCCTCAGCCGTCTTTTCTGGAATGAAATTTATCTTGATGTGGACGGCGTCATTGAAAAATACGATCACCGGGAAGCCCGCGAGTGGGTGGCCTCGGTGAATTTCCAAAAAGAGCTCGAACAGCTGCGCACGGGCGAACATGTCCGTTACCATGAAGTCTACCTGCAAAAAAAACGCGTTTTGCACATGATCGCGCAAAGTTTTTTTAAAAATGGCGAACAAGATAAAGAAGCCTATTTGCAATTTGTTTCCGAAAGCCCCGAGATCAACGACTACGCCAAGTTCCGCAGTCATGATCTTTCGGAACAGAACTACCACCGCTTCGTGCAATTTGAGATGCACCAGTCCCTCAAAATGCTCAGCCAAAATAAATCAGCAGGCCTCTACATGGATTTTCCGGTGGGAGTCAACGATGCGGGCTTTGACTTCAAAGAATTCCATTCTGTTTTTTTCAAAGAGGTCTCGGTGGGCGCGCCGCCCGAAGCGGTTTTTCAGTTGGGTCAAGATTGGGGCTTCCCCGCCTTCCACCCCTTTCGCCACCGCGCCGAAGGTTACAATTACTTCCGCAAATCTTTGCGTGCCCATTTGAAATTTTGCAAAATTTTACGGCTGGATCACGTCATGGGGCTTTACCGGGTCTATATCATTCCCAAAGGGTTCAACGGCCGCGAAGGTGTCTACCTGCGCTTCCCGCCCGAGGACCTTTTTGCCATCGTGATTCTGGAAGCGCAGAGGGCCCAGGCCGATTTCGTGGGCGAAAATCTGGGGACAGTGCCGCCTTTAGTGGATTGGACTCTGCGCGAACGACATTTGAACGGCATGTTTGTTTTGCAAAATGAAGCCGCGCTGAAAGCTTCGGTTGTTTTTGAAAGTGCTCCGCCCAATGCGATGTGCAGTTTCAATACGCACGATATGCCTATGTGGGCGACCTACGTTAAAACAACCGACCTCGCGACGATGCGGGATCTGCGGATTCTGGGCGAAACTTTTTATAAGGATTTCGTGGCCGAACGGCAAAAGCAACTGCAGGGCTGGAAGGATCACTTTGGCGCCGAGAATTTCACGCTGCGCCTGTTTGAAAAAATGGCCCAGTGCCAAGGAAAGTATTTTGTCGTGACCATGGAAGATCTTTGGAACGAAGAAGAGCCGCAGAATATCCCCGGCACTTGGAAGGAATATCCCAACTGGCGACGCAAATTCGCACTCAAAATTAAGGATTGGGAATCCCATGCCCAGGCCCGCAAGATTCTCGAAATCCTGCGGGAGCACCGCTCGAAACCCTTGCCGAAGTGATCATTTCTTTGACAATAAAAAACTAAATCCCATTCGAAGACACCCCGGCAAAATTTGCCGTTTCACTCTGGAACAAGCCGTCAGATTAGACTTAAGTTTTGGTCTAGCATGACCGTTAAGAAAGGAAGGGGATCTTGAGACTCTGAAGATGCCCCAAAGGTGGCTTCCATGAATAAAATTAAGCTCCGTCGTATCCTGATGTTGGGTGGTCTTGGTCTCCTTATTCCTTTCTTCCAAAACTGCGGAGAACTCGCGCCGATCGCGCCCGATTCGAGCTTAAGCGCAAGTTCGCTTTGCGCCCAGCCTTCACTCGCCTTGGTTAATGGCGGAACGGCCCTCTATTCAAAGACCTGCGCAAGCTGTCATGGCGCCCTCGCCGTTTCGAGCATCTCTGATAAAACCTCGCAGCAGATCCAGACAGCCCTAGGTCCCGGTGCGGGCGCCGTGCCTGCTATGAACGGCCTCGCGAGCGGTTTATCGTCTGACGACATCGCCTCTCTAGCGTCGGCTTTATCAACCAAGAACGCCGCGACCATGAAGCAGTGTAATATCACTTTAAACACTTCAAACTTCACCCGTTCATCGACGGAGGCTATGCAGAGTCGCGTCAAGGTCCTCTTCCCTTCTGCCGATCTGTCTTCGATGACCAGCCCGACTCAACCTCTTGGACAAGCTTTGGGAACTCCCGACTTCCTCACTTCGTTCAGCGTAGTCCAACCGGATTCAGCCGCCGCTCAAGCTTCGTTCCAAAAGTACGTGGCTGCAAACCTTTGTAAAAACGCTTCGACCACCAGCACTCTCTTCTCGACACAGGATATCCTGATGAGCGGAGAATCCCTCCCCACCGATCCCGATATTTTGATGGCCTTTGCCGCCGCCCGCAATGTTTGGCTCGCCCCTTACCTTGCAAGCTCCGCCGAAGTGCAAGTCCTCGTAACCCTGATCAAGCAACTCAAGGCCGACACGGCGCCCGCCAGTGAAATTCAACAGGCCGTGTGCTTAGCCACTCTGTCCGCGCCACAATTCTGGATGGGAAATGCGGGTAAATATGAACCGATCAAACGTGTCGCCATCGACATCGGACGCCGTCGCCCCACTTTCTCAGAGTTCAGTCAATACAACAGCGGCGCGCTGACTCTCTCAAGCTATATTCAAAAAATCCAAACAGAGCCCAATTACATTGACAGCGTTAAGACATGGCATCGCAATTGGTTGGGATCGATGGACTACTCGCAAAATATCAATCAACGCCAACGAGGTTTCAAATATATCTGGGCAACCAATGGCGCAACGATGATCGCAGGGCAAGGATTCATACCGAAGGATCCTTCGGGCTCGCTGAGTGCGACCATCCCTTCCATCGAACAGATGATCCAAAACAGCTCCGAGTATTCCAATTCGGAAGCCTGCCAACCATTTCCACAAGCCTTCAATCCAGTGACCCAACGGATTCAGTGGGAACATAAGGTGAATGGAAGCTGGTACCTCGTAGGCGGCTGGAAACTCGTGAACGGCGCTTGGCAAAGCTTCGGCGGCTCTGTTCCCATCGGCGGCAACAATGTGGCAACGACATTAGCAGACATTCAAAAAGCGCCCGCTATCACTGTCAATGTATCTTTCCACTACACAACAGGCGCGATGGCCAATCTACCTGCCTTCGGCCCTGGTGATCGCCGCGTTCGTCGCTTCACCGTCCCCGATGATGTAGCTCCCAATGCAGCCCCTCCGGCTTCAGAACAAAACGGCTACAGCCTTGTCAATCTTTGGTGGAGTGGCCAACAGGTTTATGTTTGCAATGCGTTTCAAAGATTCTTGGATACATGTGCCTACCGTCCCGCTACGAAAGGGATGATGACCACTTCGGCCCTGGGTTGGAATGCCTTAAGCACCGCTCAAATCGTTGCGAACATGGGCGGGAACAATTACATCGGCGTGGATAGTCTCGCGCATCCCACGGTGATCAATGATCTGAAATGCTCAATCAGTTTGACCAATACATCCCAAAACTTTTCGAACACCGGAACTCCTAATAATGTCGTGATCAACGGTGAACTCAACTTCTCCACGGGTCTTTATTCTAAGTACGATGCAACCCTTAAAGAACACGATGCTCTGTTGAGCGTCTTGCAAGATATGCGGGATGAACCCAGTAACTTGGTGGCGGATATCGTTAGCAATAATATGGACTACCGCAAATTGCTCACGGCCGATTGGACCTTCACCCGCGGACCGCTGGAGCTCATGTACCGCATCCAGGGACAGTATTTGGCGAATTACCCTCCCGGTCTGGATCGCGTTCCCGGATCCGCGCCAGACTATATGACGAAGGAAAAAGTTTATCCCATGACAGACTTCGTCCGCCTGCCGCGCGCCTTTTTCGCGAATAGCTTAGGCAATCAAGTCGGGCAAAACGCCGCCCACGTCTTTGACGATACGGCCGGTGCTGTGTCGCCCATTGATGATCCCAACTTGCCTGATCTGGCTCCACGCCCGATCTCGGGGGTCTTAACTCAAGCGGCTTTCCTGGGTAGCGCTGTCCCTAAAATGCGCTCCGTCAGCGCGAAGATTTTGCGCACCTTCACTTGCGGTGAAGTGAACACTTATGTCCCGACCAGCAGTGAACAGGTCTTGCAGTTGCCCTTTATTCCGGTTTCGGAAAAATCAGGATCCCAGCACGTGGATCCGAAAGGAGCCTGTTTTGGCTGTCACATCAATATGGATCCCCTGGCCTCAGCTCTAAGCAAAGGCTTCCGCCTGAAGGTGAACCCTTTCACCAACCAACCGATCAATAACAGCAGCGAGTGGTTGTACGGCTTTGGCGAGCTTGCGCCCTACGTTTCGGATGAAACCGGTATCGGTTATAAATACGGCGTCCGCGGCAATATGGATCTGCCTTCGGATGGCGCGCTCTTCGGTCACGCCGTTTCGGGCGTGCGCGAAGTGGGGGAAGTCCTCGCGAATTCGGATCTCTTCGCTCAGTGCGCAGTGATCCAGGCCTTTACGGCCGTCTTCGGTAGACCACCTAATCTGCCGTCGGAGCAAAGTCTGATCGATTCCGTTAAACAGCAGTGGATCGATTCGGGATACAATTACAATAAAATGATTCAATTCCTAGTTGTGAGCCCTCAATTCCAGGTGAGGAATTAAAAATGAAAAACAGTCGCGGTCAATCCAGAAGAGATTTTTTAAAAGAAAGTTTAGCCACGCTGGGCGTTGCCTCCCTTTCCACGCTTCCCACAAAGGCCCAGGCCGATGCGACGCCTAGACATCACCTCATCAACATCGTCCGCAAAGGAGGATGGGATGCCCTTTGGTTTCATAACGGGATTGCGCAAAATGAATTCAAAGGTCTCATCGAGACCAATCGTCCCATCGTCAACGGGCAAGCCTTTATTAACGGCTCAGGCAATATTCTTGCACCTTTTTCCAATGACTTCGCTTTAAAAGCCAACAATACGTGGTCGGTTCGCTATCCTGATTCTTATCTTGGTTATCACCCGGATGGCGTCAATACCGTTGGACCTGGTCTCAATTTCATGACCGCTGCGGACTTTGCCCAGATCTGCATCTGGCGCGGAGTCGCCTCTCAAGGGGGCCATAACCTGGGGAACCAAATTCTGCAAACGGGTGGATTGAGCGGAAGTCTGCCAAGCTTTTCAGCGGCCATCGCGGCCCAATCCATTTCTAATGGTGTTGTGCGCAAACTCCATTACACGCAACTTTCGGATAACTCGGTTCAATTGAACACTCAAGGGGGAACTTACGGTCAGCTGGTGCAGCCGATCAATATTCCCAACTTGTCTTCGTGGCAAAATCTGACTTCCCCTGCCGCAAACCAACTCAGTACCCAGAACCGAAGAAATTATTTGAATAACGCGATCTCGAGTCTTTCCTCCGGAACGACGACGGGCGTGCCATTTATGGATAGCACGAAGGATGTCTTTACTAGCTTCTTGAATTCCTTCCTCGGTGGAAGCTCCATCCTGAATTCCAATTATGCCACCTCGGCGGATTTCACTTCCACTGTCCAATATTATCAAACGGGCATCACGGGAATTTTGAACAATCACATTTTTAAAACAACTTGGTTTAACAGTTCGGGTGCGGACGACTTGGTCGCGAACGGAGTCGTCGGCACCATGGCCTTCCGTTTTGCCCTGGCCGAATTCTTAGTGAAGAATGATCTTTCCACCGTGATCGATATCCTTGTTCCCGGCGGCGGAGACTTCCATAATAATGCCAACAACGATGCCCTCAGCCACCTGTGCCTTTTCGCGGCCTATGTTCTTTTAGTCCGTCGCCTCAAAGGAACCGAAAGTGCGGCCGGAACAGGTATAAGTTTGCTCGATTTAACGACGGTTGCAATGCATACGGAGTTCGAACGTCATCCTCAGCTTTCAGCTTTGGATGAAGCCCACCGCTCTACTCCTGGAGCCGATCACTGGCCGCCGGCCGCGAGCATTTGGCTTGCCGGCAAGGGGGTCAATGTTGGAAAAGTCATTGGCGATTTTAAAAGGGATAACGTGGGATCTAAATACGCGACGGCCGACTTCAAAAATTTCGGCGGCTATTATCCGCTCCCATTGGACCCGGTGACGGGTCAGGTGAAACCAAATGGTGTGATACCAGGCATCGAATGCCTCAACCCAACCATGCTCACCATTTTCGGCGCGATGAGCTTTTCAAAGGTGAATGGTATTTATCCGTTCATGCCGGTCACGAAAGTTTAGGGATCCTAATACCAAACTTCGAACTGAGTCCCTAAGCTCGTCCCCGCCGTTTGGCCCGCCGTACTGGGGGCCGACTTCGCGATGGAGTCCTTATTTGCATCATTCCAAAAAGAGTGAGTGACAAAAGCTCGCAGCACGGGTCTTCCCCAAAAGCTTTTGCTAAAACCAATCTGCGGAGCGATCGTTAAACGCGTCAGCATACGGTCCCCCACCGCAACACCATTCGCATCTTTCTGGGAGCGATCGTTGATCTGCGACATCCCGCCCTCAAAGGCCAACTGCATGCGATCCGAAAAATAGTAAATCGGCCGCGCGCCCACTTCTTCCCATTCGAGATCGCCATCCTGAGAGGCTCCCGAATTTCCCTTTGTCGCAGCCAGCGCAAAACCCAGGGCCCATTTGTCGTTCACGTCATGCACCCAATCGTTCACTAAACGCCAGGTCCACGCCCGGTTTTGATTGTCGTTGTTTGCATTCACGCTGCTACTGCCGTAGAGATTGAAGTCCTTCAAGGCCCCGCGAGCAAGAGAACCCAGGCCCCTCGCATCAGGATTTTTTTATCAAGGATCCACACAATCATCAGCACCAGGGCCGCTAGCACATAAAAAATATAAGCCCAGCGGAAGGGATGAAAATCATTGTAATGGACTTCAATTTTCATGTCGGAGGCCGACGGATAAAGACCCGGGTTGCTCGCGCGAGCTTGGCCTTCAAATTGATGGACCGCCTTATCGAGAGCCTCTCCGGTCTGCGAGATTTCGGCAGCCGACGCCTTTTGCGAGACCGCGCTGATCAAATGAACAAAAGATTTTGTCACATCCAGAAAGGCCGCCTGCTGGGTCTCGTCGAAATCAGCCACGGCGATCCAATCCCGGCCTTCTTTGGGAGGAATCATCTTGAGTAGTCTCCCTGAAGCAATTTCGCGGAAAACTAAAAATTGATTCTCAATTCGCTGCAGAGCCTGAAAATAAGGATTGAGTTTTTCCTTGGTCTCTCGCTTCGCCTGGAGCTCTTGGCGGAGCTGGCTGAAGCGGTCATTGGTGAAAAGCTCATCGCCTGAAAAATAGCGCTGCTCTTTACTGAGTTTCAGGCTTTCTAAAACTTGAAAATTGCGCACCTCGAAGATTTTTTTGTCCTGCCAAGCGGAAGGCAAAAGCATCCAGGTCAAAACGACTTCGTAAGCCTCGCGATTTTCGTAGGTGGTCTTCCCGTAAATAATTTCGAGCATCTCACGCGAGAAGCTATCAAAAGGCTTCAAACGTCCCGCATCCTGCACCGGCAAATAACGAAGAGCATCGCCCGTTTTAGCCTGGCTCGGAGAGCCTACAGATTGAAACAGCAACAGACACACGAAGAACAACAGAAAACGCTTCATAAATCTCCCGGCTTTTGCAGCGGAGTTTTTTTCTTTTGAGCAAGAAAATCGAGATGCTTAAAGTAAAATAATAAAATGATCCCTAAAGTGATGGTCAAAGAGCCCAAATACTTGAGCCAACGTCCCGGATCTTGGTTCACCGAAAAAATCGAAGCGACGGGTTGGCCCTTTTCTTCCTGGAAACTGGCCTGGTAAATGGTTTTCCCTTTCCACTTCATCGGCTCATTCATCGAAATCAAAGTTTGCCCGAGACCAGGCACAGCAACAAGACTTTCATAGGACATCGCCCGGGTGGTTCCCTGATAACGATCGACTTTAAAATTCACGAGCTTCACCGGAAAGCCCAGATCAATGCGGCGATTGGCGTAGGTTAGTAAATAGACCCCTTCATCAGTGAAAAGCTTCAACATGTCGTTCAGCAAAAGCCACTGGACTTTTTCGCCAAAAACCACTTTCACGGCGGCGGTGGTCAAAGGGTTCGGATGATCCATGGGCTGCAAATCCCAATCTTCAAGGGCCTTCGGCAAAAAACGCAGGACTCGGAATTTCAGTCCCATCCAGCCCGGCTCGAAGACTTCGCCTTCGGCGACCTCGCCTGTTTTAAAAGGCTTTTCATTTTCTTTACGAAAGACGGTGTACCGCAAATTTCCCTTATCCAGCGGAGTCAGGTAAATTTCATTGCGCAGATGACCTTTCACAGGTGTTTCGCCCAAGTAAATCTGCGCCGGTCCAAAATCCTGCATGGCGATTTGGTGGGCTTTTTTTTGCACGAGCCATTCGATCACATCAACGTTGTCGTTTTGCACTTGAAACCGCAGGCCCGCTCCGGCCCGGGGCTCGGACGATGGCACTACTTTTTTTGAAGGCAAAACGTAGCGCCTATAATCGACCAGACGGATCTCCCCTTTGTAAGTGGGAATGACCAAGGGATTTTTTTCACTCGGAGGGTGCAAGAAAAAATCGACCTCTTTTTCAAAGGTTTTCGAATAGCGATCGCCGTCAAAAGAAGTATAAACCACCAAGTCGGTGTTGTTCACTTGAACAAAATTGTTTTCTTCTCCGACGCCGATGCGCATGGACCCGTCGAGACCAAACTTGAAGGTGATCATGGCCCCTAAAAGAAGTAAAATAATTCCGACATGGGCGCAGATGAAAGACACATGCCGCCGCTTCCAAGGCCAGCGATCGACCATGACTGCGATCAAGTTGATCGAAAGAAAACTCATGATCCCGTACATCCAAAAGGTATCGTAGACCAATTTTTTTGCGGCGAAAGAGTCATATTTGGATTCAACGATGGTCCCGATGGCGGTGAGAACGGCGATCATTAGAATGACAACAACGGCGAGTTTTAAAGAAGCCAAAGGCTTGATGATTTTTCTCATGAGGCTCTATATTTAGAACAATCATCTGCAGGGAGCTAGATCTTTAAGCCTTAATGCCCCGTATTATACGATCCTGCTTCGACCCCTGCTTCTTCGGGTCCAACCTCGAGACATTCTTGATCTGCATTCTCAAACACGCTAAAGTCCCTGGCATGAATAATTTGTTACTGAGAAACGTTGCGAGAGCTTGGGGAATTCAACCTTCTTATTTGAATGGGCAGAACGAAGTCGTCTGGGCGCCGCAACGAACTTTACTGAAGGTTCTGCAGGACTTGACCGAAACCTCCTTGCAGAACGATCGCGATTTGACTGAGCTTTTGCACCAGCGCCGCGAAAGATATTTGCAAGAAGGCCTCGAAAAAACGCTGATTTTTTGGAATGGAAAATCCCGCGCTTTTTATTTTTACCTGCCGCTCACGGCGGAGCCCCAACTGAGTTTACGAATTGATCTGGAAGACGATCGCACCTCCAGCAAACAAGACGTGGAAGTTCGTGTCCTTGAAAAGCGCCGGACTAAAAACCATCTGCGACTCAAGGTCCATTTCGACCTCACTTTGCCTTTGGGCTACCATCAACTCCTCGTGCGCAGCAATGGCCGCGAGTTTTCTTCGATGATCATCAGTGCGCCTTCTTCTTTGCACACGCGTCCCGAATTGGAAAAATCCTGGGGCCCCTTTTTACCCTTGTATGGTTTAAAAACGGGTTCGGAATGGGGCATCGGTTCGCTGAAGGAACTGACGGAGGCCACCGAAGTCTGCAGTCAGTATGGCGCTCAATGGGTCAGCACCCTTCCCCTTCTCGCCGCGAATTTTGAACCCATCGATTGCGATCCGAGTCCGTACTCGGCCCTCAGCCGTCTTTTCTGGAATGAAATTTATCTTGATGTGGACGGCGTCATTGAAAAATACGATCACCGGGAAGCCCGCGAGTGGGTGGCCTCGGTGAATTTCCAAAAAGAGCTCGAACAGCTGCGCACGGGCGAACATGTCCGTTACCATGAAGTCTACCTGCAAAAAAAACGCGTTTTGCACATGATCGCGCAAAGTTTTTTTAAAAATGGCGAACAAGATAAAGAAGCCTATTTGCAATTTGTTTCCGAAAGCCCCGAGATCAACGACTACGCCAAGTTCCGCAGTCATGATCTTTCGGAACAGAACTACCACCGCTTCGTGCAATTTGAGATGCACCAGTCCCTCAAAATGCTCAGCCAAAATAAATCAGCAGGCCTCTACATGGATTTTCCGGTGGGAGTCAACGATGCGGGCTTTGACTTCAAAGAATTCCATTCTGTTTTTTTCAAAGAGGTCTCGGTGGGCGCGCCGCCCGAAGCGGTTTTTCAGTTGGGTCAAGATTGGGGCTTCCCCGCCTTCCACCCCTTTCGCCACCGCGCCGAAGGTTACAATTACTTCCGCAAATCTTTGCGTGCCCATTTGAAATTTTGCAAAATTTTACGGCTGGATCACGTCATGGGGCTTTACCGGGTCTATATCATTCCCAAAGGGTTCAACGGCCGCGAAGGTGTCTACCTGCGCTTCCCGCCCGAGGACCTTTTTGCCATCGTGATTCTGGAAGCGCAGAGGGCCCAGGCCGATTTCGTGGGCGAAAATCTGGGGACAGTGCCGCCTTTAGTGGATTGGACTCTGCGCGAACGACATTTGAACGGCATGTTTGTTTTGCAAAATGAAGCCGCGCTGAAAGCTTCGGTTGTTTTTGAAAGTGCTCCGCCCAATGCGATGTGCAGTTTCAATACGCACGATATGCCTATGTGGGCGACCTACGTTAAAACAACCGACCTCGCGACGATGCGGGATCTGCGGATTCTGGGCGAAACTTTTTATAAGGATTTCGTGGCCGAACGGCAAAAGCAACTGCAGGGCTGGAAGGATCACTTTGGCGCCGAGAATTTCACGCTGCGCCTGTTTGAAAAAATGGCCCAGTGCCAAGGAAAGTATTTTGTCGTGACCATGGAAGATCTTTGGAACGAAGAAGAGCCGCAGAATATCCCCGGCACTTGGAAGGAATATCCCAACTGGCGACGCAAATTCGCACTCAAAATTAAGGATTGGGAATCCCATGCCCAGGCCCGCAAGATTCTCGAAATCCTGCGGGAGCACCGCTCGAAACCCTTGCCGAAGTGATCATTTCTTTGACAATAAAAAACTAAATCCCATTCGAAGACACCCCGGCAAAATTTGCCGTTTCACTCTGGAACAAGCCGTCAGATTAGACTTAAGTTTTGGTCTAGCATGACCGTTAAGAAAGGAAGGGGATCTTGAGACTCTGAAGATGCCCCAAAGGTGGCTTCCATGAATAAAATTAAGCTCCGTCGTATCCTGATGTTGGGTGGTCTTGGTCTCCTTATTCCTTTCTTCCAAAACTGCGGAGAACTCGCGCCGATCGCGCCCGATTCGAGCTTAAGCGCAAGTTCGCTTTGCGCCCAGCCTTCACTCGCCTTGGTTAATGGCGGAACGGCCCTCTATTCAAAGACCTGCGCAAGCTGTCATGGCGCCCTCGCCGTTTCGAGCATCTCTGATAAAACCTCGCAGCAGATCCAGACAGCCCTAGGTCCCGGTGCGGGCGCCGTGCCTGCTATGAACGGCCTCGCGAGCGGTTTATCGTCTGACGACATCGCCTCTCTAGCGTCGGCTTTATCAACCAAGAACGCCGCGACCATGAAGCAGTGTAATATCACTTTAAACACTTCAAACTTCACCCGTTCATCGACGGAGGCTATGCAGAGTCGCGTCAAGGTCCTCTTCCCTTCTGCCGATCTGTCTTCGATGACCAGCCCGACTCAACCTCTTGGACAAGCTTTGGGAACTCCCGACTTCCTCACTTCGTTCAGCGTAGTCCAACCGGATTCAGCCGCCGCTCAAGCTTCGTTCCAAAAGTACGTGGCTGCAAACCTTTGTAAAAACGCTTCGACCACCAGCACTCTCTTCTCGACACAGGATATCCTGATGAGCGGAGAATCCCTCCCCACCGATCCCGATATTTTGATGGCCTTTGCCGCCGCCCGCAATGTTTGGCTCGCCCCTTACCTTGCAAGCTCCGCCGAAGTGCAAGTCCTCGTAACCCTGATCAAGCAACTCAAGGCCGACACGGCGCCCGCCAGTGAAATTCAACAGGCCGTGTGCTTAGCCACTCTGTCCGCGCCACAATTCTGGATGGGAAATGCGGGTAAATATGAACCGATCAAACGTGTCGCCATCGACATCGGACGCCGTCGCCCCACTTTCTCAGAGTTCAGTCAATACAACAGCGGCGCGCTGACTCTCTCAAGCTATATTCAAAAAATCCAAACAGAGCCCAATTACATTGACAGCGTTAAGACATGGCATCGCAATTGGTTGGGATCGATGGACTACTCGCAAAATATCAATCAACGCCAACGAGGTTTCAAATATATCTGGGCAACCAATGGCGCAACGATGATCGCAGGGCAAGGATTCATACCGAAGGATCCTTCGGGCTCGCTGAGTGCGACCATCCCTTCCATCGAACAGATGATCCAAAACAGCTCCGAGTATTCCAATTCGGAAGCCTGCCAACCATTTCCACAAGCCTTCAATCCAGTGACCCAACGGATTCAGTGGGAACATAAGGTGAATGGAAGCTGGTACCTCGTAGGCGGCTGGAAACTCGTGAACGGCGCTTGGCAAAGCTTCGGCGGCTCTGTTCCCATCGGCGGCAACAATGTGGCAACGACATTAGCAGACATTCAAAAAGCGCCCGCTATCACTGTCAATGTATCTTTCCACTACACAACAGGCGCGATGGCCAATCTACCTGCCTTCGGCCCTGGTGATCGCCGCGTTCGTCGCTTCACCGTCCCCGATGATGTAGCTCCCAATGCAGCCCCTCCGGCTTCAGAACAAAACGGCTACAGCCTTGTCAATCTTTGGTGGAGTGGCCAACAGGTTTATGTTTGCAATGCGTTTCAAAGATTCTTGGATACATGTGCCTACCGTCCCGCTACGAAAGGGATGATGACCACTTCGGCCCTGGGTTGGAATGCCTTAAGCACCGCTCAAATCGTTGCGAACATGGGCGGGAACAATTACATCGGCGTGGATAGTCTCGCGCATCCCACGGTGATCAATGATCTGAAATGCTCAATCAGTTTGACCAATACATCCCAAAACTTTTCGAACACCGGAACTCCTAATAATGTCGTGATCAACGGTGAACTCAACTTCTCCACGGGTCTTTATTCTAAGTACGATGCAACCCTTAAAGAACACGATGCTCTGTTGAGCGTCTTGCAAGATATGCGGGATGAACCCAGTAACTTGGTGGCGGATATCGTTAGCAATAATATGGACTACCGCAAATTGCTCACGGCCGATTGGACCTTCACCCGCGGACCGCTGGAGCTCATGTACCGCATCCAGGGACAGTATTTGGCGAATTACCCTCCCGGTCTGGATCGCGTTCCCGGATCCGCGCCAGACTATATGACGAAGGAAAAAGTTTATCCCATGACAGACTTCGTCCGCCTGCCGCGCGCCTTTTTCGCGAATAGCTTAGGCAATCAAGTCGGGCAAAACGCCGCCCACGTCTTTGACGATACGGCCGGTGCTGTGTCGCCCATTGATGATCCCAACTTGCCTGATCTGGCTCCACGCCCGATCTCGGGGGTCTTAACTCAAGCGGCTTTCCTGGGTAGCGCTGTCCCTAAAATGCGCTCCGTCAGCGCGAAGATTTTGCGCACCTTCACTTGCGGTGAAGTGAACACTTATGTCCCGACCAGCAGTGAACAGGTCTTGCAGTTGCCCTTTATTCCGGTTTCGGAAAAATCAGGATCCCAGCACGTGGATCCGAAAGGAGCCTGTTTTGGCTGTCACATCAATATGGATCCCCTGGCCTCAGCTCTAAGCAAAGGCTTCCGCCTGAAGGTGAACCCTTTCACCAACCAACCGATCAATAACAGCAGCGAGTGGTTGTACGGCTTTGGCGAGCTTGCGCCCTACGTTTCGGATGAAACCGGTATCGGTTATAAATACGGCGTCCGCGGCAATATGGATCTGCCTTCGGATGGCGCGCTCTTCGGTCACGCCGTTTCGGGCGTGCGCGAAGTGGGGGAAGTCCTCGCGAATTCGGATCTCTTCGCTCAGTGCGCAGTGATCCAGGCCTTTACGGCCGTCTTCGGTAGACCACCTAATCTGCCGTCGGAGCAAAGTCTGATCGATTCCGTTAAACAGCAGTGGATCGATTCGGGATACAATTACAATAAAATGATTCAATTCCTAGTTGTGAGCCCTCAATTCCAGGTGAGGAATTAAAAATGAAAAACAGTCGCGGTCAATCCAGAAGAGATTTTTTAAAAGAAAGTTTAGCCACGCTGGGCGTTGCCTCCCTTTCCACGCTTCCCACAAAGGCCCAGGCCGATGCGACGCCTAGACATCACCTCATCAACATCGTCCGCAAAGGAGGATGGGATGCCCTTTGGTTTCATAACGGGATTGCGCAAAATGAATTCAAAGGTCTCATCGAGACCAATCGTCCCATCGTCAACGGGCAAGCCTTTATTAACGGCTCAGGCAATATTCTTGCACCTTTTTCCAATGACTTCGCTTTAAAAGCCAACAATACGTGGTCGGTTCGCTATCCTGATTCTTATCTTGGTTATCACCCGGATGGCGTCAATACCGTTGGACCTGGTCTCAATTTCATGACCGCTGCGGACTTTGCCCAGATCTGCATCTGGCGCGGAGTCGCCTCTCAAGGGGGCCATAACCTGGGGAACCAAATTCTGCAAACGGGTGGATTGAGCGGAAGTCTGCCAAGCTTTTCAGCGGCCATCGCGGCCCAATCCATTTCTAATGGTGTTGTGCGCAAACTCCATTACACGCAACTTTCGGATAACTCGGTTCAATTGAACACTCAAGGGGGAACTTACGGTCAGCTGGTGCAGCCGATCAATATTCCCAACTTGTCTTCGTGGCAAAATCTGACTTCCCCTGCCGCAAACCAACTCAGTACCCAGAACCGAAGAAATTATTTGAATAACGCGATCTCGAGTCTTTCCTCCGGAACGACGACGGGCGTGCCATTTATGGATAGCACGAAGGATGTCTTTACTAGCTTCTTGAATTCCTTCCTCGGTGGAAGCTCCATCCTGAATTCCAATTATGCCACCTCGGCGGATTTCACTTCCACTGTCCAATATTATCAAACGGGCATCACGGGAATTTTGAACAATCACATTTTTAAAACAACTTGGTTTAACAGTTCGGGTGCGGACGACTTGGTCGCGAACGGAGTCGTCGGCACCATGGCCTTCCGTTTTGCCCTGGCCGAATTCTTAGTGAAGAATGATCTTTCCACCGTGATCGATATCCTTGTTCCCGGCGGCGGAGACTTCCATAATAATGCCAACAACGATGCCCTCAGCCACCTGTGCCTTTTCGCGGCCTATGTTCTTTTAGTCCGTCGCCTCAAAGGAACCGAAAGTGCGGCCGGAACAGGTATAAGTTTGCTCGATTTAACGACGGTTGCAATGCATACGGAGTTCGAACGTCATCCTCAGCTTTCAGCTTTGGATGAAGCCCACCGCTCTACTCCTGGAGCCGATCACTGGCCGCCGGCCGCGAGCATTTGGCTTGCCGGCAAGGGGGTCAATGTTGGAAAAGTCATTGGCGATTTTAAAAGGGATAACGTGGGATCTAAATACGCGACGGCCGACTTCAAAAATTTCGGCGGCTATTATCCGCTCCCATTGGACCCGGTGACGGGTCAGGTGAAACCAAATGGTGTGATACCAGGCATCGAATGCCTCAACCCAACCATGCTCACCATTTTCGGCGCGATGAGCTTTTCAAAGGTGAATGGTATTTATCCGTTCATGCCGGTCACGAAAGTTTAGGGATCCTAATACCAAACTTCGAACTGAGTCCCTAAGCTCGTCCCCGCCGTTTGGCCCGCCGTACTGGGGGCCGACTTCGCGATGGAGTCCTTATTTGCATCATTCCAAAAAGAGTGAGTGACAAAAGCTCGCAGCACGGGTCTTCCCCAAAAGCTTTTGCTAAAACCAATCTGCGGAGCGATCGTTAAACGCGTCAGCATACGGTCCCCCACCGCAACACCATTCGCATCTTTCTGGGAGCGATCGTTGATCTGCGACATCCCGCCCTCAAAGGCCAACTGCATGCGATCCGAAAAATAGTAAATCGGCCGCGCGCCCACTTCTTCCCATTCGAGATCGCCATCCTGAGAGGCTCCCGAATTTCCCTTTGTCGCAGCCAGCGCAAAACCCAGGGCCCATTTGTCGTTCACGTCATGCACCCAATCGTTCACTAAACGCCAGGTCCACGCCCGGTTTTGATTGTCGTTGTTTGCATTCACGCTGCTACTGCCGTAGAGATTGAAGTCCTTCAAGGCCCCGCGACCATACATCAAGGCAAAATTATTATTTGCGCCCCAAAAGTGGCTGTTGATCTTGGTCGAAAGAGAATAGCCATTGGTTTTCACGTACTCGTTCCCGCTCGCATCTTTACCCCGTGGAGCCCAAGCATAGGCCGCCCACAGATTCAATTTATTGTCTTCATTGAGCACCACATTTTTCCAACGCAAATCCAAGGCCTGGAGAAGAGGCCTCCCGACCGAAGAATTGCTCACGGTATCGCTCGCCTGGAGCAATTGCGCAAAGGCCAATTGACCCGAACCTAAGGGCACGTCATCGATGCCGGCACCGACGCCGCTCATGTCGCCGTAATAATACCAATCAAAAATATGCACATCGACGTCGCGGTAAAATCGCTTGCCAACCCAGACCGCTCCGCTGAATTCCGAAAATCCTCCGGCCTGTACAAAGGCTTCGATTTGATTGATACTTTGATTCGGGGCCCCACCCGGTTGTGGCGCAGCCTCCCATTGACGCAGACCTAAACTGTCAAATTCAATCCGCAGCTGCGTGCGAAAATACAAGGGATCTTGAGCCGTGGATTTAAGATGATTAAAAACCATCGTGAGCTCCGTATAAAAACTGCATTCGTTTCCGAGTCGCAGAAAGTTCCCAGGAATTCCAGCATTGTAGAAACATTCCTGTTTTCCGCCGTAGAGCCCTGACCCGCTTCCTCCCCGCATATAGCCTGAAAAATCAGCATCCATCGCCCAGCTGGTTGAGGTGAGGAAGAGGCCACATATTAGAGTTCTTATACTTGTTTTCATTCTGTTTCCTTGAAAAATGACTTGGATAACCCTACATTACTGCCGTTGGCCAGCTTTTACGCAGCCAGACTGTTACATCGGGGGGGGATTTGGGGGAGAGTGTCCGAAAGTGTCACTGGCGGAGCTGCTGTTGCATCTTGCAGATCGCATTTCTATCCATGGGTTTCTGTTGGACGTCCCTTTCCCTTGCGGGTCCCGCCCGCGCGCAATGGACCAATGCCGAACATTTGAATCTCAAACTTCCCAAGGGCCTCAGCCTCCGCAGTGATTTGCACTTCTATATTTCGGGCGAAACTGTTTCAATCCTCAAACTCAATTCAGCCGCCCTCGAACTGCCCCTTGTCAGCGCCTCTTCAGGCTTTGTGACTCTCAGTACGAGCCAACTGAACCCCAGTCAAATCGATGCCTTGATTCAAGAACCCGTGAAAATTTATACCGCTAACTCAGCAGGCCAAATCGTCGATTCGACGGCGGTTCAGCTGGCGGGAATTTTAGACGACCTTTACGCTTACACGGGCGATGACCTGGGGCCCTTATTCCGTGCCAATGAAATTTCCTTGAAACTGTGGGCGCCCACGGCGCAAAGGGTCCGACTTTTTCTCTATTCCTCGGCCGAGACCAACTCGACCCAGCCCCTCGCTATTTTACCCCTGCAACGGCAGGCGGGAGTTTGGTCCACCACTCTCCCCCTCAACGATAAAAATGCTTATTATCTTTACGAGGTACAAGTTTTTCATCCGGCGACAGATCAAGTGGAAACCTCTCTGGTCACTGATCCCTACAGTGTCGGGCTTTCTCCGAATGCAGGAAAAACGCAACTGGTGGATTTGAATTCCCCAGCCAGTAAGCCGGCCGGCTGGGACTTTCTCCAAAAGCCCTTTCTGGCGAGTCTAAATTCTTCAACTATTTACGAACTTCACTTGCGTGACTTCAGTGCTTTGGATGCGACGATTCCGGAGGTTCACCGCGGAACCTATTTGGCCTTCACCCATCGCAATGCGGCCGGCGTTCAACATCTGCAGGCTCTGAGCGCGGCGGGCCTCACCCACGTTCATATTCTGCCCGTGAACGATTTCGGCAGCGTGAACGAAGACAAAAAAACTTGGCAGAGCTATCTGGGCCCCAGCAACGATCAAGAAGAACCGCAAAACATTGTGAATCGCATTCGCTCCCAAGACGCCTACTCCTGGGGATACGATCCTGTTCATTACTTTGCGCCTGAAGGCAGTTATGCCGTCGCCCAAGATGGCGAAGGCCGCGTGCGCGAATTGCGAACCATGGTCCAATCTTTAAGTGACATGAATCTCCGCGTGGTGCAGGACGTGGTCTTCAATCACACCTATCGCAGCGGGACGGATCCTCTTTCGATCTTGGACCGCATCGTGCCGCTTTATTATTATCGTTTGAGTGACGAAGGCGATATCGCGAATTCCTCGTGCTGTTCCGATACGGCCACGGAGAACCGCATGATGGAAAAGCTCATGATCGACGCTCTTCTTGCCTGGGCCAAAAATTTTAAAATCGATGGCTTCCGCTTTGACCTGATGTCTTTTCACACCCACGACAATATGGTGCATGCGAAACAGGCTCTCCGCGCGCTGACCCTCGACCACGATGGAGTGGATGGGAGTAAAATTATATTGTACGGCGAAGGCTGGGTTTTTGGCTCCCTCAATGACCGTGCTCCTCAAGAGGCCATGACCCAACTGAATTCTTTCGGCGTGGGCATTGGCATGTTCAACGATCGCTTGCGGGATGCCGTTCGCGGCGGGACCTCCGACTCGGCTGAGAAATCAGATCAGGGCTTTGTGAGCGGATTGTATTTTGATTTCAACCAAGAGCCTGCCAATCGCAATACGCCAGTGGACCCGAACGACCAAAAAGAAAAATTGCTTCAACTCGGCGACATCGTGAAGTGCGCGCTGGCCGGAAATTTGCGGGATTTCACTTTTCGCGAACACCGCGGCGCCATCATCCGTGCGGGCGACTTGATGTTCCGCAATGCGCGCGTCGCCAACTCCTCACAGACCTTAGAAACAATCAATTATGTGGCCGCCCATGACGGCTATACCCTCTGGGACGCCTTTCAAGCTAAGGCCCCTTTTTACACCTCCAATCGCAATCCGCGCATTGCTTCGATCGAAGATAAGCGGCGCATGCAGCAGCTGGCCCTTTCTTTTGTCCTGCTCGGGCAAGGGATTCCCTTTATGGATGCGGGGTCGGAGATTCTGCGCTCAAAAAGCGGCGATCAGGACAGCTACGATTCCGGAGATTACTTCAATGCCATTGATTGGACCCTGTCTTCCAATAATTGGGGAAAGGGATTGCCAGCCGCCTGGAAGAATTTCAATGATTGGAGTTTTTGGTCCCCGCGCCTCAAAGATCCTGACTTGAAGGTCGATCCTGCAAACATCCAGCTGACTTTTAATTATGTGCTCGCCCTTTTCAAGGTTCGACAGAGCACTCCTCTGTTTCAGCTCAATAGTTTAAGCGATGTTGCAAAAAAATTAAGCTTTATCGATAATGACAGCCAGGCCCAACCGGGCTTGATCGCGATGACATTGAAAGACAGCCAGCAATCCCTGTTGATTTTTTTCAATGCCTCACGCGATTCGCGGATTTTTACGCATCCTCTGCTCGCGCGAAATTGGTCCCTGCATCCGCTCTTTGATGAAAGAGTCGATAGCGCTCTCCGCCAGGTGGTGATCGATTCTTCTCAGCAGAAGATTTCACTGCCGGGGCGTTCGACCGTGATTTTGATTGGAAACACACCTTGAACGGATCAAAAAGAATTTTGCATTTTGCTTTTTTCATTCTGATTTTTATCATGACTGGAAATACCTTTGCAGAAACGGGAACGCGTTTGCAGGTGTGGCATCAAATGATCTACAGCCACCGCGAAGTGCTCGCTGAAGTTCTGCGCGAATTTGAAAAGCGAAATCCAGGAGTCACCGTCCAGAGCACCTACCGGGAAACCGAAGAGCTGCGCTCGGCCTATCAGGCTTCAGCCATCGGCGGGACTGGACCGGAATTGATTTACGGCCCCAGTGATCAGATCGGCCCCTATGCCACCATGGGCATCGTGCGTCCCTTAGAGCAGGAATTAGGCGACGCCTTTTTTAAAAGTTTTGACCCCCTAGCGGCACCCGTTTACATGAATCATCACTTTATGATCGGCGATAACGTCGGGAATAATTTGATGCTTCTCTATAATAAAAAACTGATCCAAGTCCCGCCCCAAAACACCCAAGAACTGATTGAAATGGGACAAAAATTAACTCTGCGCAAAGATAATAAAGTGCAGCAGTACGGCCTGGTTTTTAATTACACCGAACCTTTCTTTTTTGTGCCCTGGCTCGCGGGTTTCGGTGAACATTTCATCGACGAAAATGCGCAACCTCATCTCGACACCGTCGCCGCACGCAAGGCCTTTCAGTTTATCTTAGATCTGCGCGACAAATACAAAATTATTCCGCGCGAGTGCGATTACGAAATGGCGAATGCGTTATTTAAAGACAATAAGGCCGCAATGATCATCAATGGGGACTGGTCCTGGGGGGATTACAGAAAAGCGAATATTGACTTTGGCGTGGCCCGTATTCCGATGGTGAGCGAAACCGGTCTCTGGCCCGCGCCTCTCGTTGGCACCACAGGCTACTCGATGAATGTGCATATGAAAAGCCCCGCTCACCACGAGGCCACACTCAAATTGTTGAAATATCTGACCTCGCCTGAAGTGCAGCTTATTTTTTCGCAAAAAGTAGGATCCTTGCCTTCAAACTTAGAAACGCGCAAACTCGACGGCGTGAAGAACAACGCTCTCTTGAAAGCCGCAGCGGATGTCATGTCCGTGGGTAAGCCCATGCCCGTGGTGCCCGAGGTGCGAGCCATTTGGGATAGTTTGCGTGCTCAATACCAAGGCCTCTTGGGCGGTAATGTCAGTCCCGATGAGGCTGCGCGAAACTCCCAGGTCCTTTCGCAAGAACAAATCAAAGCCATGAATGAAGTGATTGAACCCGGTCTGCAGGCGACTGTTTTGAAAGCGCTGATCGCAGGTTTACTTCTGCTCGTGATTTGGGGCTCACGCCAATCTTTGCTGCACTTTATCGCGGGCTTCAAGGGTCCGCAAAAATTCGCCTACTATATGATGCTTCCGGCCTTTATCGCGATTTTTGCCGTGATCATTTATCCGTTCTTTTACAATATCGCGATTTCATTTTCGAACTTCAGTCTAAAGACCTTTCAAACCTGGTCCCTAATCGGTCTTCAACACTATACGAGCGTTCTCGTTGATCCCCGTTTTTACTCGCTGCTGTGGAAAACTGTTTTGTGGACCGTGATCAATGTTTTCTTTCACGTCAGCATCGGCGTTTTCCTCGCGGTCATCATCAATCAAATTATGCCGGCGAAGGCCTTCTGGCGAACTTTGCTCATCGTTCCTTGGGCGGTTCCGCAGTACATCACAGCGCTGACTTGGCGGGGACTTTTCAATCAAGAGTACGGGCCAATCAATATTTTTCTGCAAAATTATCTGCATCTGCCGCCCGTGCAGTGGCTGACTCAACCCTGGACGACCTTTGCGGCCTGCGTGATCACCAATGTTTGGCTGGGTTTTCCTTTTATGATGGTCATCGCGCTGGGGGGGCTGCAATCCATTCCAGCGTCGCTCTACGAGGCGGCCAAAATGGATGGAGCCCATTCTTGGCAACGCTTTCGCCATATCACCTGGCCTCTTTTACAACCCGTGATGAAGCCCGCGGCTTTACTCGGATCCATCTGGACCTTTAACAACTTGAACGTGATTTGGCTCGTCAGCAATGCCGGTGAGCCGGGCGATCAAACTCATATTCTGGTGAGCTACGTCTATAAGGCGGCCTTTAATTTGTACCGTTACGGCTATGCGGCGGCCCTGTCCGTTTTGATTTTCATTATTTTGATCATTTGGGGTTTGAGCTCCCTGCGGGCGCAGTACCAGAAAGAGTCCGAGTCATGAGTAAAAAAATAATCGCCTGGATCTGCATCCTGACTTTTTCTCTTTTTTCACTCTATCCCGTCTTGTACGTCCTTTCCGTGTCGTTGAGGGGTGACAATGCCTTTCAATCGCAGTCTCTGCAGATTTTCACCAGCACTTCGACTTTGCAAAATTTCAAATCTCTTTTCACCGAAACTGATTTTTTATTGTGGCTTAAAAACTCTTTGATCGTGAGTGCCGCGACCACTCTTTTTGGAGTTTGCTTGGCCGCTTCCAGCGCCTATGCGCTGTCACGTTTTTCTTTTCGCGGGAAAAAACTGATGCTGTTTTCTTTGCTCGCGACTCAGATGTTTCCGGCAACCATGCTGATGCTGCCTTTTTACATTATTCTTTCCAAGATCCAGCTCATCAACAGCTTCTGGGGCTTGTTTTTGATTTACTCTTCGACCGCTTTGCCTTTTTGCATTTGGCAAATGAAGTCCTATTACGACACCGTCCCGCACGAGCTGGAAGAAGCCGCTTTGCTGGATGGTTGTTCCGCCTGGATGACTTTTTATAAAATTATTTTACCCATCTCTTCACCAGCCTTGGTGATCACGGCCTTATTCAGTTTTATGAGTAGCTGGAGTGAGTACATCGTGGCCGCCGTGGTTCTGCAAGATCCACAACTGTACACTTTGCCTCTGGGTTTAAAATCCTTTCAAGCGAGTCTCGCGACCCAATGGGGACTTTACGCCGCGGGGGCCTTGATCGTCAGCGTTCCCGTTCTTTTCCTGTTCATCAGCATCTCTCGTTATTTAGTTTCGGGCCTCACCATGGGCAGCGTGAAAGGCTAATATGACATCCATTGAATTCAAAGACGTCCACAAGAGTTTTGGTAAGAATGATATCCTCAAAGGGATCAATTTAAAAATTGAATCTGGCGAATTCCTTGTCCTGGTAGGACCTTCGGGCTGCGGAAAATCTACCTTGCTGCGTTCACTCGCGGGACTCGAGCAGATCAATTCGGGCGAAATTTTGGTGAATGGAAAATGCATCAACAACGTCGAACCCCAGCACCGGCAAATCTCGATGGTATTCCAAAACTACGCCCTTTACCCGCATATGAGTGTTTTTGAGAACATCTCTTTCGCTATGCGTTTGCAAAAAATGCCGACCGAAGAAATCAAGAGGCGTGTTAATGAAATTTCGGAACTTTTGCAGATTTCCTATTTGCTTGATCGCAAACCCAAACAGCTTTCCGGTGGACAAAGGCAAAGGGTCGCGCTGGGACGAGCCATCGCCCGTCACACGCCCGTGATTCTGTTCGATGAGCCCCTCTCCAACTTGGACGCCAATTTGCGCAATCAAATGCGGATCGAAATCAAACGGCTGCATCAAAAATTGGGAAACACCATGATCTACGTGACCCACGATCAAATGGAGGCGACGACCATGGGGGATCGCATCGCCGTGATGAAAGAGGGCTGCATCGAGCAGTTGGGGACACCGACAGAAATCTATCATCAGCCTAAGAATATATTCATTGCGAGTTTTATCGGCTCGCCCGAAATGAACTTCTTAGGTGGTGAAGTTCTTCGGAAGTTATCCCAGACCGAGGTCCAGGGGTCTGAAAAAGTTTTAGGCGCTCGCCCCGAAGCGATCAAAATTTTTGAAGACGAGTTGAAGGAAGATGAAATAAACTTGGGCACGATGCACGTCGAACTCAATGAAAATTTAGGGGGGCAACAAATGTTGCACGGCCACATTGATCAACAGCCCGTTCACATTCTGGTGGATTCAATGAAGTCCTTTCCGCGGGGCCAAGCTCTAAAAATTAAAATTGCCCGTTCTAAATTGCATATTTTTGATAAAAATAGCGGGCTCAACACGGGTCTTTAAGGAAAAAAATGAAGCGCTTTATTCTTTTGTCCGGTTTTTGCTTTTTTATTTTTTCTCCTTTTTTACCAGGAGCCTCCTTAGCCGCCCCTCGCACCGTCATGGTGCAACTTTTTGAATGGCCTTGGGCCGATGTAGGCCGCGAATGCGAAAACCTATTGGGACCCAAAGGTTTTTCGGCCGTCCAAGTCTCCCCGCCCCACGAACATCTTTCGCGTGCCGAAGCCAATTGGTGGGAGCGCTACCAAGTGGTCAGCTATCAAATCAAATCCCGCAGCGGAGATGAAAAAGCTTTTAAGGATATGGTCGATCGTTGTCACAAAGCCGGCGTCGGCATTTATGCCGATGTGATCATCAACCATATGGCCGGTTTCATTGACGGAAAAGGCTTTGCTGGAACGCCCTTCACCCATTTCGCTTATCCGAATCTCTACAGTCCTAGCGACTTTCACCACTGCGGCCGTAATGGCAACGACATCATTAAAAACTACAATGACCGCTACGAATTGCAAAATTGCGCCTTGGTGGACTTGGCCGATTTAGCCACCGAAAGCGATTACGTGCGCACGACGCTTGCGGGCTATATGAATCATCTTTTGGATCTGGGCGTGGATGGCTTTCGTCTGGACGCCGCAAAACACATTCCCGCGACGGACATTCGCCAGATCCTCAACAAGCTCAAACGCTCCACTTATATTTACCAAGAATTGATTTTGGGAAACACTGACGTCGTCAAATATGATGAGTATTACCCTAACGGCGACGTTCTTTCACAGAGCTATCCCTACCAAATTGGCAAAGCCTTCCGCGAGAATCAGGCGGGGAGCCTTTCGGGCCTCGCTCAAGGGCAGCCCCCCACCGACCGCGTCGTCGTGGCGATCGAAAATCACGATATTCAGCGTTCCCAACCGCAAACCGATCTCGTGAGTTTTCAGCGCGAGCCGGCTCTGTACCGATTGGCGCAGACTTTTCTGCTGACTTGGCCCTACGGCTATCCCTCTCTTTTCACGGGCTACTCTTTTAGTGATTTCGACAAGGGACCGCCGGTGGATGAAAGTTTAAAAACTTTGACGGTCTTTGATCAACAAGGACAGTGTCAGAAACCTTGGTTGTGTGCCCACCGCCTGCCTGAAGTGGCGGCTCTCGTGGATTTTCGCAATCAAACGAATAACGCCTTTAGTGCCACGGATCTTTGGACCAATGGCACAAATATGATCGCTTTCGGGCGTGCGTCTCAAGGTTTTGTGGTGATCAACTATGCCACGACCGAATTGAATCAACGCCTGAAGACGTCTTTACCGGCCGGGAGTTACTGCAATTTGATGTCCTCTGAATATGAGGTGCGTTCGCGCAGCTGCAAGCAGGGTTTCAATGTCGATGCCCAAGGATTTCTCAAACTTCGCTTGAATGCCATGAGTTCCCTCGTGCTGCTCCAGCAAGCAAAAGTAAAATAAGGTAAACAGCATGGCTAAAAAAATGACATACACCATTGGTTTGGATTTGGGCGGAACAAAACTAGCGGCCGCTTTGCTGAAGAGTGACGGCGAAATTGTGGACTTCATCAAGGTTCCGGTCGAAATGAGTCGCGAAGGCTCGCCCAAACAGACGCAGAAAAGAGTGATTGAGCTGATGGCAAGCCTCGTCCTGGATTTCAAAAGTCGTTATCCACGCGAGTGTTCGACGGCTTCTTTTCGCGGGGTAGGTCTTGCCAGTGCGGGCCCCCTCAATACCGAAACGGGTTATATCCTAAATGCCGCTAATTTTCCGGGTTGGAAACTTGTACCTATTCGCGAATGGCTCGAGAAAGACATTCGCAGCAAGGGTTTTAAAACAAAAGTCCACTTTCAAAATGATGCCATCGCAGCGGCGCTGGCTGAGGGCTGGATTGGCGGGGCCATTGGGCAAAAAAGTTACGCCATGATCACCGTGGGCACCGGCATCGGCTCCGGCGTGATTTTCAACGGCCAGCCTTGCCATAGCCGCGGCATGGGTTCTGAATTTGGACATTTGATTATTGATTACAAGGGATTGCAAAGCCATCCCGATCAACCTAATCACTATACGGTGGAAGGCATCGCTTCGGGAACAGGCCTTCTGCGCCGAGCCCGGGAAAAAGGTTTCAACGGAAACTCGGTGGAAGAGCTCGCCAATTCCCCCCTTGAAAAATATGAAGGTCTTTTTGACGATATGGCCTGGGCCCTCGCCTGCCTTTGCTACGATCTTTCGATCGGTTTCAATGTGGAAAAGATTTTTGTCAGCGGAGGCTTGATCAAGATCAAACATCTCTATTTGGCGTCTTTAAAGAAGTCCTATCAGGCCTTGATCCGTCAGCGCAATCCCGCTTTTGAATGCAAAATTGAAATTGCTCGCACCAAAAATCAGGCCGGAGTGATTGGCGCAGGCTACTTGCCTTATTTAAGCTAAGCCGAAAGGCCTTTAAACAAACTTACGAAAAGCTTCCTACTGAACCGTGATCCAGACGTTTTTCACGCCAACCTGGCGAACCAGCTGATTGAATTGCAAAGCATGATCAGGATGAATGCGGATGCAACCATGCGAAGCCGGATGACCTAATTTAGGCCAGTTGCTTTGACCCGTTCCATGAATCGCGAAACCTCCGCTGATGAAGACAGCATAGGGCATGTTGCCAAGTCCATTGTAGTCCCCGCCGGGATACTTGTGTGATGTATAGGCGGTGTAGATGCGTCCATCCGGATGTTGATCAAAATTTGGCGTCCCGCGACCGGGAACGCCTGTAGAGGTATCAAAGCTGCCTTGAAGTTGTCCTTGAACATAGAGATACATTTTTTGCTGCGCCTTCACGACCTGAGCCCAAACCGCGCAGGTTTGGCGGGAACATCCTAAGTTCGCAAACAACAGATCTTTAAAAGCCTGCGGATGGGCGGATAATCCTGTCTCACTCTCATAGTCCTGATCCATCTGTTGAAGTTGATCGTTGATCGAAGGATCAAAAGGATCGAGCTCATCCATGCCGTTTTCCATGCCGTTTTCCATTCCGTTTTCGAGCCCACTCGGTGACGCCTCAAAGCTGAGAGTGTCTGCCGTGATGTTCGTTGCAGAAGGATCCGCCGGCAGCGAAAGCTCGGCTTGGGTCACAAAAGAAAAAGAAATCAGCGTCAAACACAGTAAAAAAACCTTCATTGGTCCTCCATTAGTCAAGGCCAGATCTACTTGTCTCTTTCTCGCTTGGCAACTTGGTTTTTAACAGTAAGCAAAATGAACATGATTCTATTTCATCACACCTTTCGTCGTGTTTCGACCAACAACTAGTTTTTCCTAAGAAGATCCAAAACTTCATTCGTGAAAGTTAGCATGGAGTAAACGTCAAAAAAATTTAAAGGGGCTCCTATGCAAAGATTAACGACCTTGTTCGTTTTCTCAATGGCTATCAGTTTATGTCTAACAACACAGTCTTTCGCCATGGCTCAGAAACCGTTGACCACCGTGAAGGATGCTCAGGATGACGAAGCAGCACCTTTTGTTGAAGTCAAAAACTTCGATACGAAGTCTGCACCGGTTCTCGAAAACCAACCGACCGTATTCCAAGCCTACGATCATCTCGATCCCCAGGGCCTTGTTCCTACCACGATGCTGAAAAATGCCGTGACCTATTTCGACGCGAACAAAAGTCGCATTAAAAACCAGAGCTATATGACCCTGATTGATATGTCCCAGAACTCAAGCCACAAGCGCCTTTACCTCGTGAACATGAAAACGGGAGCCGTGCAGACCTTCCTCGTGGCTCATGGCTCTGGCTCAGACACGGACAACGACGGTGTCGCGACGAAGTTCTCAAACCTCGATGGCTCACGCATGACTTCTTTGGGCTTTTACCTGACCGGTTCGCGCTACGAAGGTAAAAATGGCCTCTCGATGCATTTGAACGGTCAGGATAAAACCAACAGCAACGCCTACTCTCGAGCCATCGTTATGCACGGAGCAGACTACGTGAACTCTTCTCACACCGGTCGCAGCTGGGGTTGCCCCGCGGTTGAGCCACGTTATATTTCGAGCTTCGTGGATCGCCTCGAAAACGGCAGTCTGATGTACATCTGGAAAAAGTAGTTTTTCTTCTTATGAGTTTTCTTTTGCTCGGGGGTTGTGCCGCAAAGCCGACCCCCTCTTCACCGACTTCACTTCCGAACGGGGTGACCACCCTCATGGTCGCTTCGCGGAAAAATAATGCCCAGCTGGTCGCGCAACTTTTGGCCCAAGGGGCGGATCCGCGAGCGCGGGACGCTCAAGGCACGACCGCTCTGCACTATGCGGCCGTGGGAAGCGGAGCTGACTGCATTCCTCTGCTTGTCGCAAAGGGCGCTCCTTTGGAAATCGAAGATGCCTTTGATCTTACTCCGCTGATGATGGCAGCCCGTTTTGGCAGCCTGGCCACCGTTAAGGCCCTCCTCCAGGCCGGGGCTTCGACCACCCATGCGGATCCCAACGGCTGGATTCCACTCTTTTTCACTATTCCCCGGGGGAACATTGCGGTTTTTGATTTGTTGCTTGAAAAAACTCCGGCCCTCGGTCAAATCGACCGCGAGGGGGACTCGGCCTTAGACATCGCGATCGACTATAAACAAGATCTTCTGATCTCTCGGCTGCGCAAAAAAATAAAAACTCCAGCCCCTGCCGCAATTCCCAGCGAGAAATGAATTCCTTTAAACAGTCGTTTCCTTCTCCTCAGGTAAATGCGCTAGGATGTAGCTCAAGGCCTGCTCGATGCGTCCCTGAATTTGGGGAGCCGTCTCCGGTTTTATTTTTTTTGTCACTTCATTCATGTAAAGATCGCGATTCATTTCAACTTGAATGGCATGCTGTCCCCGCGCGGGATTTCCGTACTGCTCGGTGAGGCGCCCGCCGAAGTAGGGCCAGTTGTAACCCACTTTAAATCCCGCGGTGACGTAGGCCGCAATCACCAGATCCCGAAACTCGCGGGAGCAACTTGTTCCCTTGCAGTCGCTCACGACGATTTCGGCTCGACGTTCACCGGGATCACGATGCTCAGAAGTTCCCATTGAAGGCATGCTGTGGGCGTCGAGATGATAGGTTGTGCGAAAACCTTTTTGGTGAGCTTGCGCATACAGGCCTCGCACGCTCACATGAAAAGGGTCGTGAATAAGCTGCACGAGTTCATCATGCCGCTGCACAGACATGGGCTCGGTCATGAGCGGAATTTTGTAGGTGGTCATCACCCAGTGAAAGCCACGACTGAAACTCCCCACCGCGTTCGCGTGGCCCTTCACCGAAGAGGCGTCCACATCCTCCGGCAGGCGATTGAGGTCGGCTGCATAACGGTGCCACTCGGTTTTAACGAAGGGAATATGGTGTTTTCTTAAGCTGGGCTCATAAAGAAAATCCACGTAACGATCGACATCGCACATCAAAATGTCTTCAGGAAGGCTCTGAAGCCACGGAGTCTGGGGTGGAATTTTCTCGCCCGAATGGGGAATGGTCACGAAAAACGGAGGCTTTTGCAGGGCCATAGACTTCTCCTTTGCTCAATTGCGAGGGATCGCATTTGCGGGATTGACGGAAGAACTTTATGCCGCCAATATTTAAATGTCATGACTACACTACCCAAAGCGAAGATCTACACAAAAACCGGCGACAAAGGGAGCACGCGACTCGTAGACGGGTCCTGCGTGGAAAAATTCAATCCTCGGGTGGAGGCCTACGGCACCGTCGACGAACTGAACAGCTCTCTGGGCGTGGTTCGAAGTTCCCTCAAAAAAACACCGGAGTTGCTTTCGCTGGACGCCGTCTTTGAAAAAATTCAGAACGAACTTTTCAATATCGGCAGTCTCCTCGCCTGCGCGGACGAGGGTGTGTTAAAGACTCTGCCACAGTTGAAGGACGCCTCCATTGTTTCTCTCGAGAAACAAATCGATCGCTTAACGAATGAGCTTCCGGAGTTGCGAAATTTCATTTTGCCGGCGGGTCATGAAACGGCGACCTATTTGCACCTCGCTCGGACTTTTTGCCGCCGAGCCGAAAGGCGCTCGGCCGAAGTGGCGCTGGAAAAAGAAAGCTATTCTGCCTGTTTGATTTATCTCAACCGCCTCAGCGATTTTTTGTTTGTGGCGGCTCGCTGGGCGAACCTAAGAACTTCAGAACCTGAAATTCTCTGGAAGAAAGACGAATGAAGCTAGAGATCGCGGGGGCCGAACTCGCAGGGCCTTTAAGTGAATTCTACAAAGGCTTTCCGCAAAAGGGCTTGATCGAAATCAAGATTGATCGCAAGGGAAATTTTTTTGCTCCCTACGATATTCAATCAGATACCCATTTGACTTACGTTTTGCGCGAAGAGGAACAGATCGAAGGCATGGCCTCTTTCGTCATTCGCGAGACGCTACTGGAAAACAAAGTTCGCACCGTGGCCTTCGGCCGCGATCTCAGGATTTCATCGAATCGCCGCGCCATTGTCGAATGGGGAAAACACTTCCTGCCGGTGATGGAAGAACTGCGCCAGAATTTTGCCTGTAAATATTTTTTCTCGGTGATGAGCGGAGGCGATCTGCAGGCGGCTAACGCTTTTATTCGACCCCGCTCCTTGAAGCGCCCGCTGCCGAACTATCATCTCTACCGGCGCTTCAATTTGACGTCTTTGCATGGTCAATTGCCCTGGGCTAAAAATCCGCTGCCGCGCCTGAAGATCCGTTTTGGTTCACCGCAATTGGAAGACGCTTTGATTTATTATATTTTGCAGAAGTCGCATCAGCGAGATCTGGCCACCTGCTGGGATTACGACAGTTTTGCCGATAAAATTGCGCGTTGGAAAAATTTGGAGATTTCCGATTTTCTGATCGCGCTCGATACGAACGACAACATCGTGGGGTGCGTTGCCCCTTGGTCATCGAAAGGCTTGCAGGAGTACGTGCCCTTGGAGTACTCGCTGCGTGCCCATAATTTTCGGCAGTTCTTAAAATTTGGCCAGATGTTCGGATGGACGCGCGCTTTGACGAAACCCATTTCGCGTTTAAAAATCGAAGAGAGTTTTCAATTTCGCTACCTGAATTTCCTGAACGCCGACAACGAGGCGATTTTCGAAAGCTTGCTGTGGGCAGCTTATGAACGCTCTTCAAAAAAAGAATTTCTTATTTACACGCAAATGCGCAGTGAATATATGTACCGCAAACCTTTGAACTGGATCGGCGCCCGCCTGCCCCACAGCGTTTACCTGTTGATCCCCCCCGACCGCGAAGTCCCCAACTTCATGCTCCCCACCAACGAAAAACCCATGGAATGGGAACCGGTATTTATCTGAGGGTGAGGGTACGCCGTTACTTTTCCGGATGCGCTGCATCCGGAAAAGTAACGGCGTACCCTCAGGAAAAATGGAGGACGGATTCCTTGACTTGGGGCCAGAACCAATCGAGTTGCGGATCGGAGGCGATCACGTCTTTGATCAGAATTTTGATATCGCCGCGAGAGGAAATTTCCCGGCGCAGCCAAACCTCGATTTCATCGTAACCGGGACCGATGATAGTGATCTCAACCTGACTGAGAAAATGCAAGAGTTGCAGATCGCCCGGAGGAATTCTTCTTCCGTCCAACTTGTTCCGAATGAGTTCATGAATTTTACTTTTGATCTCGCCAAAATTGCGATGATTGATGCGACGAAGAATGAGATCCGCACGATGTCCACGATTGACCCAGCGCTGGTGAAGACCGCGCTGAACAAGATTGATGAGGAGCGTGCGCAGGACGGAGGGAATTTGCCTGAAGTCGTCTTCTTCCAACGACATCACCGTCAGAAGATCAACGTATCGGGCCTGTTCCTGGCCCTTTTTCAGCGACGTCAACACCTCCGGAATTCGCAACACCGATTGCCGAATTCCGGGAAGGTCAATTCCTGCTCCATCCGTGAAGTAGAGAATTCTCATAACCCTATCATCTTTGATTTTTAAAATTGTGTCTACTACTGATATTTTTGAGACGTAGGTCCAGTCCCAATTGCGGCAAGACATGCTAGCCTTTTTTGAAGACCCTGATCTAAAACCAAAGGATACAACACCTGTGAGCGCACCGCAGCCGACTTCTGGTAAGCCTGGCAAGACTCCTCTCCAAAGACCCCCTTTGGAAAAGCTCTATCCTTATTTTTTGGCGATTTTCATTGGCTACTGTGTGGCCGATCTCAGCATTTTGCAATTCCGCGACCGCATGCTGCCGCAATCGGCGCCGCCGTCACGACCCAAAACGACCAACCCCGACGGCGGAGAGACCCGCGGCGCCTACAACACCATCCTCAGCCGCAATATTTTTGCTTCGAATGGAGTTATTCCCGACGCCCTTGTTATGAAAGGCCAAGATCCCAACCAAAAAGAGGCCGCACCGGTGCTGTCGACTCTGCCAATCAACCTCATCGGCACTTTGGTTCATTCCAATCCCGATAAATCCATCGCCTCCATCGAAATTAAGAGTAAGAATCAAATCCTTCCGTACCACGTCAAAGACGATATTGCGGGACTCGCAACGGTCGTCTCTGTCGAACGCCAACACGTTGTCATTCGCAACACCAATTCGAATCACCTGGAATACATCGAGTTGAAAAAAGACAATGCCAAAGTCACCTTCGGCGGAGCGCCCAAAGCAGAGGGGCCGACCGCGTCCAAAGATGTGCAAAAAGTGGGGGAAAACACTTTCGCCATTAAGCGTGCAGATGTGCTTAAGTACACCAAAGATCTATCGAGCGTCTTGATGCAAGCCCGCGCGGTTCCCAACCGCGACCCCGGCACCGGCGAAATCAACGGCTTTCGCCTGCTCGACATCCAACCAGGAAGTATTTTTGAACAGCTCGGTCTGCAGCGGATGGACGTGATCAAAGGAGTCGATGGCACCCCCGTCGACAACCCGCAAAAGGCCATGGAGCTTTACAGCGCGCTTAAAAATTCCAGCAAGTTAGGTCTTGAAATCGAACGTGGTGGAAAAAAGCAGACGCTGAATTACAATATTCAGTGATGAAGGACGGACTCTGTTCGCGATTTGCAGAAAAACTCAGGAGGAGTTGAAATGAAGACAAATTGGACCCTCGGCCTTGCCACTTTGATGACGGTGCAGATGACGTCGATGATGGCCCACGCCCAATTCGAAGATTTTCCGCCTCCTCCCCCTGCGAACATGGATGACGGTAGTGCCGCTGCCGGAATGAACGGACCCGGAGCTGTCGGGGGCTCCCGACCCTTGGGAAACACCAATCTCAACGTGAAGAATCCAAACGATGGAAAAAAAGAAATTCTCACGAAGAAGGCGCAAAATAAATTCAATCAATCTGGCGCCGAAGACATCACCAACGAAAATTTCCCCGAAACCATTGAGTCCTTCGATTTCCCGAATGTCGAAATCACCGATATCATCAAAGCCATCAGTGAGCTCACCGGGAAGAATTTTATCATCGATCCCGGCGTGCGCGGAAAAATCACCATTATCGCTCCGTCCAAACTCACGGTGGCCGAAGCCTACAAGGCTTTCCTTTCGGCCTTAGCGATCAATGGCTTCACGGTTGTCCCTTCTGGAAGTTTTTTAAAAGTGAAATCGGCGAGAAATGCGCAAAGGGACAGCATCGAAACCTATTCCGGTTCCTATTATCCCAATTCAGATCAGATGATCACGCGGATCATTCACTTGAAACACATTTCGGCCGAGCAAGTGAATCGGGATCTGCGCATTCTTCCGTCGAAGGATGGAGAGATGTCGGTGTATACGCCGACAAACTCCATCATCCTGTCGGATTTTGGCTCGAACATCGATCGCGTGATGAAAATCATCAGTCAACTCGATGTCCCCGGTTTCGAAGAACAACTCGAAGTGATTCCGGTGAAATACGCCAAGGTCAAAGACATGGCGGATTTGGTTGATAAGATCGTCAACAAAGGTCAAAAAAGCAGTGGCGGCGGAATTTCCAACACCAACTTCACCGCCGGCGTGCCCCGCTTTTCTCGCGGTGGCAGTGGCACTTCGGGACAACAAGGGGCAAGTTCTTTCATGGCGATCCCCGATGACCGCACCAATTCGATCATCGTCGTCGGGAATAAATCAGGCATCATCCGCATCAAAAAATTGATCACCCAACTGGACATTCCCTTCAACACCCAAGAAAACGGTGGCGTGAACGTTTACTACGTGAAATACGGCGAGGCGAAAAAAATCGCGACGACGCTGACCGGAGTGACGAAGGATTCAACGCCCAAACCCGCGAACAATCCGAACAGCTTCCTTTCGCCCATGGGACCGGGCGGACAAATCGCAGCGCCGCAGGAAATCTTCGGGGGGGATGTGAAAATCACGGCGGATGAAACCACGAACAGTCTCGTGATCGTCGCGAGCAAACAGGATTACGCGGTGGTTTTAGAGCTGCTCAGAAAAATCGATATTCCTCGCGATCAAGTCTATGTCGAAGCGATCATCATGGAAATGACTTCCGGCGATGGAAATAGTTTTGGCGTGGGTTACTATCAGTACGGGCCTAATGGCTACGGTAAAGTGGGTTTTAATGGTTTAGCGGCAACGAATACAAGCATTAGCGACATTCTCAACCCGGTTTCAGGCAACGGGGGGATCCTCAGCTTTGCTTCGGGGAAAAACGTCACTGTAACAGATCCGACAACAAAGGCTGTCACATCCATTCCGAGTTTAGTGGGTCTCATCAACTTCCTAAAAACGACGAAGAAAGCAAATATCCTTTCCACACCGCAAATCATCGCCATGGATAATCAAGAGGCCGAAATTGAAGTGGGGGATAAGGTCGTGACCGGCTCCACCACCCAGGTAGCGACAGCGAACAGCCCAGCGACCCAAACACCTATTTTTGAAGACGCGACGATCAAGCTGAACATTAAGCCTTTTATCAGTCCCGCTTCTGAAACTATTCGCATGGAAATCAAGCAAACGGTGAAGCAGCTGGGGAATGCAAATACTTCGCCGAAAGCTTTGCAGGATACCACCCAGCCTTTGGCCACCCGCTCCATCAAAACAACCGTCGTTGTGCGCAATAATGATACCGCTATTCTCGGAGGCCTGATCAAAGATCAAGAAACAGAAACCATTACGAAGGTTCCTCTCTTAGGCGATATTCCCATTATCGGCTGGCTCTTTAAGTCTAGACTCAGCTCCAAAGACAAGGTAAATATGATCGTCTTCCTGACTCCGAAAATTATTCGAAGTCCTACCGATAGCCACGCTATTATTGGCAAAAAATTGGATCAACGCCTCGACTTCATTAAGTCCGAAGGGGGACGAGATCCTTACGGAAAGCAAGTCGATGAAATCATGAAGACCACGGCTCAAACACCGCCTGACGACCCCGCCGCTAAAGACGATCTGACAAAGAAACAGGAGTAGAACCTAGTGGCCAGTTTGGACATTCAAAGTATACTTGCTAAGGCCACTTCGCTGAACCAGGACCAGATTCGTTCGGTCCTGGCGAACCCCTCTGTCATCCGTGCAACCAGCGTGGGCGAAGCCCTTGCCAGCAAGGAATTTTCTTCGGCCGATGAGCTTGTTTCGGATCTCTGTAAAGAATTAGGTCTGGATTTCATCAAAGATATTCCGGTGAACGAAATTTTGGTGGATCTGATCCGCGATATTCCGATCAACTACGCCAAACAGCATTCAGTCCTTCCCTATAAAGAGGACCAGGACACCGTGATCACTCTCACCAGTAATCCTATTAATTTGCGCGCGCTGGATGATCTGCGGGTGATTTTCGGAAAGCGCATCAAGCCCCTGGTGACCACCTCTTCGCGGATTCAAGACGCAATCAATAAAGTTTACGAAAAAAGCACTTCGCTTTCGGGCCTCGATCAAATCGATAATGAGGACTATGATTTGGATGATCCCATCGTGGATCTGCTCGATGCGGGTGAAGACGACGCGCCGGTGATTAAGCTCGTGAACAGTCTGCTGTTCCGCGCGGTGAAAGAAAAAGCCTCCGATATTCATATTGAACCCTACGAAAAAGACATGGTCGTGCGATTGCGCACGGATGGTATTTTATTCGATGTTTTCAGGCCGCCGAAAAAACTGCAGAATGCCATCACCTCGCGGATCAAGGTCATGGCGAATCTCAATATCGCCGAAAAACGTCTGCCTCAGGACGGTCGTATCCCCTTGAAGGTCGGCGGAAAAGATATCGATATTCGTCTGTCCTGTGTTCCGACGGCCTTTGGCGAACGCCTGGTCATGCGTCTGCAGGATCGATCGAACATTGTTCTCGAGCTCGAGCAACTGGGATTTTCCAAAGAGAATCTCGTGCGCATCGACGATCTGCTCAGCCGCAGTTACGGGATTTTTCTGGTGACCGGCCCCACGGGTTCGGGAAAATCCACCACTCTTTATGGATCCCTCACAAAACTGAATCAACCTGACGTGAACATCCTCACGGTCGAAGATCCGGTGGAGCAACGAATCCACGGCATCGGTCAGGTGCAAGTGAATTCCAAAATCGGTCTCACTTTCGCTGCAGGACTGCGATCCTTCCTGCGGCAAGATCCCGACACCATCATGGTCGGAGAGATTCGCGATCTCGAGACCGCTGAACTCGCGATCCAAGCCTCGCTGACAGGTCACTTGGTTTTATCGACCTTGCATACGAATGACTCGGCCGGCGCCTTTCCCCGTCTGATCGATTTCGGCGTGGAACCTTTCCTGATCGCGACCTCCATCATGGGCGTGATCGCCCAGCGTCTCGTGCGGGTCCTTTGCCCCCACTGCAAAGCCCCCCATGAGCCTTCAGGCTTTGAACTGCAGCTCTTAGGGATTTCCGCCGAAGATGCGAAGAATTACAATATCTGCAAAGCCATGGGTTGCAACCACTGCAGCCAAAAAGGTTACTCGGGACGAACGACGATCAGTGAGTTGATGGTGGTCACGGATGATATTCGTTCTCTCATTATGCAGCGGCGGGATGGGAATCAAATCAAAAAGCAGGCCGTCGCGAACGGAATGAAAACTTTCCGGGATCACGGTGTGCAAAAAGTTTTAGCCGGTATCACGACGATTGAAGAGCTCACAAGCAATACACAGTTGGATATTTAAGATGCCTATTTTTGAGTACAAGGGTCTCACCCGCGCCGGGAAAAGTGTGAAAGGAGTCATCGACTCCGAAAACCTGCGCACGGCCCGCGCCAAACTCAAAAAAGATCAGATCTTCGTTTCCGACATCAAAGACAAAAAGAAATTTGATCCGCGCAAAGCCAAACAGGGGGCCGCTAAAGGCAAAAAAGTAGGGGTGCAAGAACTCGCCCTGATGACACGCCAACTGGCAACGTTAGTGAAAGCCAATATTCCCCTCGTCGATGCGCTGACCGCGGTTTCGGAACAGGTCGAGCACCCGGCTTTGTCAGAGGCCATCGCCGATTGCAAAAATATGGTGAATGAGGGAAGTCCCCTGTGCAAGGCCCTCGCGAAATACCCTTCGATGTTCAATAATATTTATGTTTCACTCGTGGAAGCGGGCGAAATGTCGGGTTCTCTCGACGTGATCCTCATGCGGCTGGCCGAATTCACCGAAGCGCAAGCCGATCTGCGCGCGAAGGTGTCGAGCGCCATGACCTATCCGATCATCATGCTGGTCGTGACCTGCGCCCTTCTTGGTTTCCTGTTCATTTTCCTGATTCCAAAAATGGTGGCGGTCTTTGAATCCAATCCGCAATTGGTGCTTCCGTGGTTCACGGTCGCAATCATTAATCTCAGCAATGTGATGGTGAATTATTGGTACATCATCGCGGGGAGCATCACGATCGCTTATTTGATTTTTGCTAATTGGAAAAAAACTCCGAATGGGTCTAAGCAGTGGGATGCGATTTCGCTGAAGCTTCCCGTCGTCGGTCCCGTGGTACGCATGGTGGCGGTCGCGCGCTTCACCCGGACTCTTTCAACTTTGCTCAACGGCGGAGTTCCCATGCTGAATGCGCTTAGCATCGTTCGCAACGTGGTGAATAATCATGTTCTTGCCATGGCCATCGATGACGCTCGTAATAATATTTCGGAAGGGGAGTCCATTGCGGCCCCCCTCAAGCGCAGCGGACAATTTCCGCCCATCGTGATTCATATGGTGAACATTGGCGAAAAGACCGGGGAACTTGAAAATATGCTCACCCAGGTTTCGGAGGCCTTTGATTTCCAGGTTAAGAACAAACTGGAAGGGATGACAGGACTGATGGGACCCATCGTGACAGTGATCATGGGGATGGCCATTGCCATGATCGTTTTTGCCGTGATGGTTCCGATGTTTGAAATGACCAATATGGCGGGCTAGTGCTACGCGCAATCGCTTTTCGCGGGCTAGCCACTCCCCGCAAGTTCACTTATACTAATCCGGTTTCCTAGCAATAGAGTGCACTTAAAGCTTGAAGGAGTTTTTCATGCGAGCAGCGACGATGTCGATTGTTAATAACAGTATTAATAACAGAAAAGGGATGACCCTGATTGAGATCATGATCGTTCTCGCCATCATCGGCGGGATCGCGGCCCTTCTCCTCCCCCGTCTGACCGGACAGTTAGATAAAGCCAAGACGAAAGAGGCCCGCATTCAAATGAGCCAAATCGTCAATGCCTTGCAAATGTATTACACTGACTGCGGCAAATTTCCAACCGCGCTCGGAAACCTCGTCAAAGCCGATGAGAATTGTAAAAACTGGGGACCTGAACCTTATCTGAAAAAAGATCCCAAAGATCCTTGGGGACGGGATTTTGCCTACGAAATTTCTGGGAATGAATACAACCTCAAATGCTTCGGCAAAGATGGCCGCGAGGGTGGAACGGGCTTAGACGCCGATATCACTCTCGAGGACCTCAACTGACCCGAATGGACAAAAGGGGCTTCACGCTCATAGAGATCATGATTGTTCTTGCTATCATGGCCGCTGTGATCGGAATCGGAGCTCCTCGCCTTTTCAAAACCCAAGACAATGTCAAATCCGTCGTTCGCAAGTTCATGGTTCTCGGGAAAGAGATCCGCGACAAGGCCCGCATCAATAATGCCACCTACCGTCTCGCGATCCATATGGAACCGAAAAATTACACCTACTGGGTTGAAAAAGCCAATGGTTCTCAGCTGATTGATCCCGCAGCCATGACTCCCGAAGGCCGCGCTAAAATTGAAGAGGCCAAGAAAGAAAAAAAAGACGATGCCCCCCCTCCTCTTTTTCAGCTGGATAAATCCATTCTAAAAAAAGAAAAAAGTTTGCCGGGGCAAATGCGCTTTGTTTCCTTAGAGACCATCAATATGAAAGAACCGGTGGTCGAAGGCGATGCTTACATTTATTTTTTCCCTCAGGGGATGGTCGAAGCATCGGCTTTGCAAATTGCAACGGGATCGGCTGGTAGCAATACCTGGACGCTTATTTTTGATCCCCTCACGGGACAAGTCGACGTGATCGAAAAGGCCCAATCTCTCAAGGATCTGCAGCGATGAAGCAAAAAGGTTTTACCCTCATTGAAACGGTCATCGCCATGGTCATTCTGTCTGCGGGAATCATTCTTCTCGCAAACACCTGGGGCGGAAGTTATATGCGAGTCCGTAAGACGCAAATGTCCACCGAAGTGGCGGCCCTCCTTCAGCGTAAAATTGTCGAAATCCAAATCGAGTACCGCGATAAGCCTCTGGATTCGATCCCGGAAGAGCGTGAAGATGACTTTGGCTCGGACTATCCCCAGTACAGCTGGAAAATGACCTCCAAGCAGCTCGAAGTTCCGGACCTTTCTGCATCGCTCACGGCAAAAGAGGGCGGCGCCGATCAAACGACCATTATGATCATCAAAAAACTCACGGACTATATCAGCAAAGCGGTAAAAGAAGTTAAAATCAGCGTGATCTACAAGGGCGGTAAGAAGCCTTTGGAATTTGCCGTCACGACCTACTTTGTCGACTACGACAAAGACATCCCTCTGCAGTAAGGAGGCTGAATGCAAAAAATGAAAAACGGCTTTACCCTTATTGAGTTGATGATCACCATCGCGATTCTTGGAACCTTGACCGTTCTCACGTCGCAAACGATCCAACAATCAATCAAGTCCAAAGTGAAACTGCAAACTCAAATTGACGATGTCTCGCGCATGCGCGATGCCATGCGCTTGATGGAGCGGGACGTGAATCTGATCTTTCACTACCGCGATATTGAAAAAGAACTTTATGATCTCATGAAAAAACCGACGACGGGAACTTCACAGCAGCAACAACAGCCGCCCCTTCCGAATACGAATCCGTCGGCCTCCATGGGGGCCTATGATCCCTTCCTTCCGACCCGCGAAATGCCCCGCAAAGATCCTGTCACCCAATTTGTCGGGACCAACGAGACGATGAATTTTGTCACCTCGAACAACGCCCGCACGGTGAAGGGTTTGCAACAGGCTGACTTTGTCGAAGTGGGTTATGCCTTGAAGGATTGCAAAAGTCTCAAGGCCGAAGGGGGAACTTCCAAATGCCTGTGGCGCCGGAGTTCAGCGTTGGTTGATGACGATGTCACCAAAGGGGGCGACGAAATGGTTTTGCTCGAAAATGTTTCGGAGTTCACCTTGCGCTACATCGGAAAAGGCAAACAGGATTGGGTCAAAGAGTGGCGTACGGATGACGCCGGGGACGGCATCACGAAGGGAAACTTCCCGGACGCGGTGGAAATTTCCTTAGCGGTCGAGAAGAAGGTCAACGGCAAAGCCAAGAAATACTCCATGCAAAACATCATTCCTTTGCACTTTGTGAACAATACGAACACCACCACACCGCCCGGGGCCACGAGCGGAACTCCGACAACCACCCCGCCGACGACGTCGCCGGCCACATCCAAGGGACCCTAGATGGGAAAATTCAAAGCAAAAGCCTTTAAAGATCTTCTGCAAAGTTTTCGTCGCCCCGTTCAAAATGAAAAGGGCATCGCCATGTTGATCGCGGTGGCTTGCCTGCTTTTGATCACCTACATCGCGATCGAGGTGACCTACGATACGAATATTGAATATGCGGTCAACGCCAACGGCCTCACCCGTTTGAAGGCCTACTACGCCGCCAAAGCCGGCGTTGATATCGGGCTTTTGCGAGTCAAAGTTTTTCAAAAAGTTTTAGCGAGTCCTGCGGGCAAAGCCTTGGGCTCCAATGCCGATATGATCTGGAATTTCCCCTTTGCCTGGCCCCTGCCCGTTCCGCCGGATCTCAATGCCGTCGACAAAGATATGATCAACAAACTGCAAAAAGAATCCTTGATGGATGGAAGTTATTTCTTAACCATCGAGGATGAGGGTTCAAAAATTGACTTGAATGATTTGAATTCACCTTCCAAAACTCTGCGCGATAGCACTCGACAGCAGATACTCGGTATTTTCGCGCAAAAAATGAAAAACGACCAAGATTTCTCGCAGAAATTTTCGGGCACCCGCTTCGAAGATCTTGTAGACGCTATTCAAGGTTGGGGTTCACCCATTTCAAAAATGGAAAATGGCCAAGATAAGCGCCAAGCCTATCGGGAAATGAACAACCGTGTAGGCTCGGAGTACTTCCCGCCCAATCGCCCTTTCCGTACGGTGGCTGAGCTACGCATGGTTCCCGGAGTGACTGACGAAATTTATGACATTCTTGAGCCGCTGCTCACGGTCAGCGGAATGAAGGGCATCAATCCCAACATTGCTTCAAAGGAAATTTTGAAATCTTTAGACGAAGGAATGACCGACGAAGTCGTTGTTGAGCTAGTCAAACGTCGAGATGACAAAGAGCTGGGCGGACCTTACAAGGATGCCAATGATTTCTGGACCTACGCCAAAAATAAAGGCGCACAGATTCAAGGGGACACGACCAAGGTCCCGCTTATTTTTGATAACATCATGAATTTCCGCATCCGCAGCACCGGTCAATTCGGCAACATCAGCAGCGAAATCACCGCTATCGTCATGGACTATGCCCAGACCGCCGGAAAAATCAAAACGGCCTACGGCAAGGACCAGCAAAGCCAACAGAATCAGCAAAATTCTCCCGCAACTACTCCACCGACGAATCCTCCTGCGTCGACAGCTAATAAGCCGGCCACCGCGAGTGATGGCAGCTCGAAGGGCGCTCCCCGCATCGTCTATTGGAGCGAGAAGTAAGTAAAAGACTTGAGCTTTTTTCGCCGCCTTGCGATACTGACGAGAGTCTCAGTGGAGATTCACGACTCGTTCAGGAAGAACGTGCCGACGTTCATGTGGAGGAACGACAAGGATGAAATCAGTTGGTATCGACATTGGCTCGTACAGCATCAAAGTGGTTGAAATTCAAACCACGACCAAAGGATTTCAAGTCACGCAATATTACGAGCACCGTCTCAGCAACGCCGCGAACTCGGACCACGAACTCGAAAGCATCGAATTTTTACGCGATCTTACCAGCCGCTTTGATCACACGCAGACTCGTTTCATCATGTGCCTGCCTCAAGAGCGAGTGGCCATGCGCTACAAGCCCTTCCCCTTCAGCGACCGGACAAAGATTCACAAGAGTTTGCCCTTTGAGCTTGAAGAGGACATTCCCTTTTCCTTTGAAAACGCGATCTTCGACGCCAAGATCGTCAAAACCATTGGCCCCACGGCCGAAGTCCTCGCCTGTGCTGCGCCCAAAACCCAAATTGAAAAAGCTTTACAGACGGCCCAGGACATGGGCGTTGAACTCTCTATCCTTGCGATCGAAGGGGCGGCTTTCGCGAACACCGTCGAGAGGTGGGGAGAAACCCCCGCTTCCCAAGTGGCCCCCAGTCTGCAAATCGAAGAGATCGAACGGCCCATTCGCTACTTGCAAATTGTATTGAATATTGGCCATAAACATACTTTAATTTGCGCTTTTGAAAATCACACCCTCATCGGCAGCCGCTCCATTCCTTGGGGTGGTAAAAATATCGTCGATGCCATCGCGCAAAAATATGAGATCCCGTTCATTGAAGCGACAAAGGAACTTGAGGCGAAGGGCTTTATCCTAACGAACAAACAGGGGGCCACCTTCGATCAAGTGACTTTCTCCGAGACCATTGCTAAATCCGTGCGTGAAATGGTTCGCGATCTGCAAATGTCCATTCTGGAATTTAAATCGGAATTCAACGCGAGCATCGTCAATATCGGTCTCACCGGCGGAGCTTCGCAGATTCAAAACCTGAGCCCTTTCCTGACCCAGATGCTTGAGCTCCCCGTCAATAAAACCTCGAGCCTGCATCATTTCCCCAATACGCTTTTTGAGCGGACGGCCTCTGTCGAAGCGAAAATCGGTCTGGCCTTGGGCCTTGCCGTCGAAGGCTTGAAAAAACCGCGCAATCCCCCTATCAACTTCCTGCGAGGCGAATTCGCTAAACAAAATCACCGCCTACAAGCCTTTTGGGGGAAATGGCGACCGGCTCTGCAAGTGGCCCTCGGAGCGGTGCTGGCGCTTTACATTTATTCGAACCTGCGCGAGAGCTTTTCGGCCTCGCTCGCCGAACGGGCGCAGGAGGTCCTCAAGACTCAAGCGAAGTCCGTCGCCAAATTATCGAGCAAAAATTCCAACGAAAAAGGAATTAAGAATTACATCCGCGAAAATAAAAAAAGAGCGGCCGATTTAAAAACACTCTCAAGTGTCGCCGGCATGAACTCCGCCCTCGACATCCTGAAAAAAGTCAGCGAAGCCACCCCAGCAAAAAATTCGCTGACCGTCGACGTCAGAAAACTTCTGGTGGAACAAAACCAAGTGATGCTCGAAGGCTATTTGGGATCCGCCCGTGAAGTCACTCTGCTGCAACAGTCTTTGGTTAATATTACGGTCGATGGACATGTGGACGCGAAAACCAGCTCTCTTCCCCATCAGTTGAACCGCACCGCCTTTGCCTTTTCTTTCCAAGTGGATCGCGGCATCCAGAAGGTGACAAAATGAATTTTGACGAACTCAAGGAACGCATCTCAAGCGAGATCAAACAAGCCTGGGGTCAATTCCAAGAATCATCTTTTTACAATCAGATGCGGGACCGCTACGACAATATGACTCCGGCGATGCAGAAACTGAGCATTGCGGGAACAAGCTTTGTGATTTCCTTGATCATCTTGTCGATTCCTTACACCTCTTACAACCAATCGCAAGAGAACGTGAACGAGTTTGAAGACAAGCGCTCCCTTATCCGCGAACTGCTCAAGGTTTCACGCGAGGCCTCCGAGGTTCCCAATATTCCGCAACCTCCGCCCATTGAGTCACTCAAAACCACGGCTGACAGCCAATTGAAAAATGCCAATTTGCTGCCCGAGCAAATCAAATCTGTCGAAGTGGCCTCGGTCCCGTCTAAATTGATTCCGCAAAATATGTCGGCGGGCGCCTTGATCATCAACCTTGCTAAACTCAATCTTCGCCAGGTCATCGACATCGGTTACCAGTTACAGGCGATCAGCTCCAGCGTGAAAATGCAGGACCTGACCATGACGGCCAATCGCGAGGATCTGAGATATTTTGATGTGAGCTATCACTTGATCGCCCTCGCCGTTCCCACCGTTAACACGTCCGCACCCGAACCGGAAGAACCCAAAGCAAAAAGTGGCCGTTCAAAAACAAAAAAAACAAAAGATGAAGAATAATGGAAGCCATTAAAGTCGTTTTCCAAATCATCAAAAACAATCTCGGCCGATTCTTTGTCGCTCTGGTGGCAGCTTTGGTTTTCATCTTTCTGCTTTTTCCTTTTGATGATCTGGGCGATTTGGTCTCAACTCAGGTGGCGCAACTTTCTGGGAACGCGGTTTACGTGCAATTCGAACGCTTGAAAATGAGTCTTTTTCCCCAGCCCGGAGTCCAGCTGAATCAAGTTTATGTGGAATCGATTCATACCCCGGGTCTTTCCGCACAGGAAATCGTCATCACCCCTTCCATCAGCGGACTCATTCAGCAAAAACCCTACGGGCATATTTCGGCGAAGGGTTTATTAAAAGGAAATGTCGACGTTCGCGTCAATAAGGGCTCCCGCAGCGACAGCGGTGTCGAACGCCAGAAACTTGAGATCACGGCGCAAAAAGTCAGCCTCAGTGATATTCGAGAGTTAGCGAATCTTCCCGTGATGCTGAAGGGCCGGGTGGATTTACAGACAACGGCCTTAGCTGATTTGAGTTTTCAAGAACAGCCCGATGTCGAAGTGAATATGACCGTCAGTCAATTTGAACTTCCTCCCGCCAGCGTGAACACGCCCATGGGTCCGTTGACTTTGCCTGATTTAAAATTGAGCACTGTGGAACTACGCGGGCGCTTAGCAGGGGGTCAGTTCGTGATTGAAAATGGGACCATTGGTAAACCCACAGACGAGCTCTACGGCACGATCACCGGCAGCATGGGGCTAACGCTCGCGAATCACGGTGGCGCCGTGAGCCCCCAGATGGGAACCTATTCGATCAGCGTGAATCTTCATGCCAAACGCAGCTTTCAAGACCGGGCGACTTTATTTTTGACCTTCATTGATGGTTACAAAACGCCGACGGCTGATGGGGCGCAATATAAATTTAAAGTCACCTCAGCCGCACCAGGCTTACCTCCCAATATCACCGCAGTGCAATAATCCGAAGATCTCCTCGATGATCCGAGCCTTCTCCAGGATTTTCTTTTGAAATATCCAAGGGGAACTTTCGATTCTGCTTAATAATTGAACAGACCTGTCGTTGAATGAGGAATGAAGATTCTGGTGAAGTTATTTGACTTCACCCCTATTCTGACAAGAATGTCAGGTTTTAAGCGGAGGCAAAGATGTCTGGTGTAAATAAAGTTATTTTGGTGGGTCGTCTAGGTGCAGATCCTGAAGTGAAGGCGATTGGCAGCGGATCCACGGTTGCTCGTCTCAATCTCGCCACCAGCGAGACATGGATTAAGGATGGACAAAAGCAGGAACGTACGGAATGGCATCGCATCACCGTTTGGGGTAAGCTGGCTGAAATCTGCGGCAAGCATTTGTCCAAAGGACGTCAAGTTTACGTCGAAGGAAAATTGCAAACCCGCTCTTGGGAAGACCAGCAGGGCCAGAAACGTTATGCCACTGAGATCGTGGCAAGCACGGTTCAGTTTCTGGGTTCAGCCGCAGGTGAAAGAACTAGTTCTGGGTCTAGTCAAAATGATGATTTTGCCCATCAGGATTTCGGTCCAGAGCCTAGCTTTAGCACCTCAGACGAAATACCTTTTTAGTTTTTGACACGCTCCCTCTATAATGGAGGGAGCGATGAAATATTTCTTCTTCATTCCTTTTTTAATAGTTCTTTCGGCCTGTTCGCTTTATCGATCAAAGGGCCGCAATCAATTCGAATATGATGCCAACAATGGAATCCACACCTCTTCTTTGAAATCCTGCCAAAAGCAAAATGCTTTTTCGGCTTGGATCCAGGACGAGTTCCCGACACAAAATTATGAAATGATCCATCTGGAACCCGATCTGGAAATTTGGAAAAGCCATCTGAACGACGGCTCCGTCGAGATTCGCGCCATTCAAACCAACGAAGACAAATCTCGTTTGTCCTGCACCTACCAATTTGCAAATGAAACCACCTGGCAGCAAATGCAAAAGCAATTCGTTCAGGAGCTTGAGAACAACCTGATGGTTGAATAAGGAATCCAAGTGAAAAAAATTTCCATCTCTCTCATCACTTTCTTGTTACTCGCTCCCTGGGGATCTTGGGCCGCCCACGTCCTTCAAGTCAAAAATGGCAAAGCATTGGTTGACCTTGAGGGCGACAGCTTCGCGGAAGGCGAAGAATTTTTTACGGTGGATTCCGAAACTCAAAAGCGCAATGCCCTGGTACGCATCAAACAGGTGAAAAACGGCAAAGCCATCGCCGAAGTTCTTAAAGGAACACCAACGGCGGGCGCAAATTTAACTCCTCGCTCGGGCAGCGCGGCGCCACGACCCATGAGTGCCGAAGTCAGTGACGAACCGCCCCCAGCTTCCAGTAAGAAAAATACCAAGGGCTTCCTGAAAACTTTGAAAAACTCCTGGGGAGTTTCGGGTGACATGCTCATGTCGACGATGAACGCCAGTTTTACCAGAACGACGGGCACGGGTTCTTCAACCATGAAGGGAACGAATTTTGGCGCAAGTGCGTTTTACAATACGTTATTCACCCCCAACTTGACGGGATATTTCGAAGCCGGCTTGCAACAGTTCAACGTCTCAGGCACGACGGCCTTAGATGGTGGCTGCGACGGCAGTACAAGTTGCTCGGTGAAAATCAATTACCTCGCTCTTTACGGCATGGGCAGGTACTACATCACCACTTCGCAAATTCGCACCTGGGTCGGAGTCGGTGGGGGCTACCTTTACGCCATCAGTAAATCCAGCACCGTCCTCAATACATCGCAGATAACGGCTAATCAAGTTTTTGTTTTTGCCGGCGGTGGAGAATATCAACTGAGTAAGAAGAATTACATTCCTTTTGGTCTGCAATACGACCTCTTTCCTTCCTCGGCTTCTGTTCAAGCTAATTCCATAAGCGCCCGCGTGGGCTACGGCTGGAATCTTTAGTCCTCGTCTTAGACCAGGGGAAGCCGCAGGGTAAAGCAGGTTGGCGAACCGCTTGAAGTTAAAACGAGCTCTCCCCCATGGGCATGCGCAATGCCTCGAGAAATACTTAAACCCAGGCCTAAACCTTCTCCCACCTCCTTCGTGGTGAAAAAGGGTTGCATGATTTTATCTTGAAACGAGGGGGGCACCCCTGGTCCTGAATCGACAACACTGATTTCGGCCATTCCATTGGCCGTTTTGATGAGGATCTCTACTTTTTTTTCGGCAGAGGTCTTGACTGCATCGTAGGCATTATTGAGTAAATTCAAAATAATCTGCGAGATTTGCGCCGCTTTTCCCCTGACGACAAGAGTCGCCTCGCCCGAGACGACGAGATTGACTCCGGAGTTCTTAAAGCGTTGACTGCAAAAACCCAAGGTCTCCTCGAGGGTCTCCATGAGTCTTACCCGCCTCATTTCGTCTTGAGTGCTGTCGCGAGAAAAGCTTTTGAGCCCGCGGATAATGTCGGCGATCCGGTGGACCATTTTCTCGATGCCCTCTAGCTTTTGCTGGATCGCCTCTGCATTGTGTTCAAAATTTAAATTTAATTTCTTAAGGTTCGCCGCCTGCGCCGCAATAATCGTGAGGGGGTTATTAATCTCATGCGCGATTCCGGCCGCCATTTCACCGAGAGAAGCAAGCCTTGCCGAAGTGATCATTTTTTCTTCTTGTTTTTTCCTCTCGGTCACATCCTCTGAAATGCCAACAAAGCCCATGAGCTCCTTCGCATCATTAAAAATAGGATTGAGCGCCGTCACGCACTGAAAACGGCGTCCATCTTTCGCGAGAAAGGTCCACTCGCGCGGCTCAGTTGGGCCCCGCATCGTCTTTTCAATATGCCGATGAAGCTCCTCGAAATCTTCAGGGAGGTGCCAAAGGAGAGCTGTTTCCCGATTGACGATCTCCTCCGCTCGGTAACCTAAAAGTTTTTCGGCCGCACGATTAAAGCTGCGTATATTGGCCTCTGCATCCGTCGAAATAATCAGAAAAGGGCTGCTTTCGGCCACCGTCTTTTGCCATTCAAAAGCAGCAAAAGCTCTTTTTTCTGTTTCGCGCACGCGACCATAAAAAAGGATGGCGGCGCCGACCAGCAGGGCGATGAATAAGCCCACCAGTAAAATAAGCATGGGCAGATGGGTTGCTTGTTGATTGATTGTTTCAAGAGTGGGCGACAAAACCAGAGTCCACTTTTGATTGAACAAATCAATGTCCTGCGCGACAGCCCATCGCGCGCTCAACGCCGGATCGGCCTTCCCTGAATTGTATAAAAGTTTTTTGTCTTCGAAAACTTGAAAGGTAAACCCCGGAATCTGAGGCAACTGCAAAAAAAGCTTTTGAAAGCGGAATCCCACGGTCATCAAGCCATCATATTTTTCATTCTTCACCAGCGGATAAAACATGGCAAAGCCCCGCCCGCCGATAAGAAGCTCGCGTCCCGGAGTGATGTATACTCCCGTTGATTCTTTCGCGGTTTCGATATTTTTCAAGACAGCAGGGTATTCGGAAAGGTTTGCATGTCGTACGGCTTCGTTGCCTTCCAAAGGATAAATATACCTGACATGATTATCCCTATCAATCCATGCGACATTTTCAAAATTTTGAAAATCCTCCAAATAGTTTTTAGCATCCTCCCGCCAATTCTTCTCGCTTCGGTAAGTTCCGCTGTTCCACCTTTTGACCATGCGTAAAAAGGATTTTTCTTCGGCTGTCAGCGAATTCGCAATGTTCTGCGCCGCCTCTTCCGTGCGCAAACGGACCACCGTCTTTGCCTTTTGCACGTAAGATTCGGCCATCAGTTGGGTGAGGAGAGAAGAGAGGATAAGGATGCCCATCATCGAAAAAGTGGCCAATCTGAATCCTCGGGCCTGCGAGCGCAGCCGGCAATCACACAGATAAATGGCGATCAACGATAAAATCCCGAGAAGCAAGGCCCCTTGCAAGGACATTCGTCCTTGCGCGCCCCAAATGAAATCAGGATTCAACTGAAAAATATAGCCCGCAATTTCTAAACCCGAAATGCAAGTTGCGAGCGCATTCAAACTCAAACCGGCAAAAGCCCCTATCAAGCTTCTTCCCGAAAGGGCCAAGCCGCAGGACAAAAGGAGCAAGCAAACGGAAGATTGAAGAGAGGAACGCTGTGCAAAGGACGCCCCGAAGCCTCCCCATAACGGCGAAAATAAAGAATTCATCCAGGCACCGAAAGGATGAATGTAACCCACTAGCATAGCCGCAGCGCAAACGAAAATAAGGCCGCAAAGATTCAAAGCAACTCGGTCGCGGCGCAAAGAAAAGAGATGCAGGCTCAAGGCGAGAAGTCCCACGAGAACCGCGGTACTCAGACGCATCGGCGTGGGATTCAAAAAAAACTGGCTGATACTTGGACTGCGCGTGAGCCAACCCAGGATGACGATCGAGGTCACAATCCCCACCATCACCAAAAAAACCTGTACTAGTTTATTGAATGACACGGCTGACTCCGATGATGCCTTTAATTTTTTGAATCTCGTAAATAGCTTGATTCAATTGAGAGACATCTCGGACGTTGAGCTCAAAATGGCAGACCGCTTTTTTATCTTTTGTGGTGCGAATTTGCGCCGACTGGATATTGATCTCTTGCTGGGCCAAAGCTTCTGACATCAGCTTGAGAAGACCGGGCGTATCCTGACTCAGGACCTTGAGCCGCACAATGCGCTCCTGACCTTGAGCCGCCTGCTTCAGATTCCATTCGACGTCCACTTTGCGAGCTTGATCAAACTCAAAGGCCTTGCGGCAGTCGCTCCGATGGATCGTAATCCCACGGCCCCGACTAATGAAGCCTACGATGGAATCGCCCGGAATGGGGTGACAGCATTTCGCGTAATGCACCAACACATCATCCATTCCGTCCACCGAAATCAGTGAATTGTTTTTCTTCGATTTTTGCGTGGCCGCCTTGAAAACCTTTTGCATAAAGGAGGTCGCATCCCCCTTCGGATTTTCTTTGGCCAAATGGTTGGGATTCATGCGCTCCACAAGCAAGCGGGGCTCCATCTTCCCGTAGCCCATTTGCACGTAGAGATCGTCTAAATCGGCCAGTCCCGCGTCGCGCAGATATTTTTCAAATTCGTCGCCCTTGAGGTAACGACTCGGAGACATGCCAAATTTACGGAATTCCTTTTCAACCAATTCTTTACCCAACATGATCGAACGTCGACGCTGCTCTTCTTTGACGAATTGGCGGATCTTCGCCTTGGCCTTGTTAGTGACAACGAACTTCAACCAATCCTTCGAGGGCATTTGCGTCTTTGAAGTGATGATCTCAACCGTGTCGCCATTTTGCATGGCGTGTTTAAGCGGAACCATGCGCCCGTTAATCCGCGCGCCCACGCATTGATTCCCCAGCTCGGTGTGAACGGCATAGGCAAAATCCACCGGCGTCGCTTTGTCGGGAAATTCGCGCACATCCCCATTGGGAGTGAAAACGTAAATCTCCGACTCGAAAAGATCGGTCTTCACCGTATCCAAGAATTCATCGGAATTTCCAACCTGCTGGTGCCATCCCACGAGGTCACGCAGCCAATTGGCCTGCTGAAAACTCTCATCCGTGATTTTACCACGCTCTTTGTATTTCCAATGGGCCGCGATCCCGCGCTCGGCGATCAGATTCATCTCTTGGGTGCGGATCTGCACTTCAATTTGCTCGGCACCGGGGCCGATAACGGTTGTATGCAAAGACTGGTAGTTATTCGCTTTAGGCATCGCGATGAAATCTTTGAATCGACCCGGAATAGGCTTCCACAAGGAATGCACAAGCCCCAAAACCGCGTAGCAATCGGCGACGGAAGCAACGATCACCCGAAAGGCCAGGATATCGTACACCTGATCATAGTCGATGCTGCGACTCTGCATCTTTCGGTAAATAGACCAGAGATGTTTGGAACGACCAAAAATCTCGTATTTAAACCCTGCCCGATTCAGTTCTTTCGCGATCAAAACGCGCACGTCATCAATGTAACGATTTTGTTCGCTCTCTGTTTTTTTAATTTGCTGAACAAGGGCGTAGTACATATCCGGTCGATAATATCGGAAGCAAAGATCTTCGAGTTCAATTTTCAGGGAACTGATCCCCATCCGTCCCGCAAGAGGACAGTAAATTTCAAGGGTCTCGAGCGCGATGCGCTCTTGTTTTTCAAAGGGCATGAAATTCAGCGTCCGCATATTGTGCAGGCGGTCTGCTAACTTTACCAAAATCACGCGGACGTCTTTTCCCATGGCGACGATCATCTTGCGGATGTTCTCGCCCTGCTTTTCGTGATTGTTCTTGAATTTCATCTGCGAAATCTTGGTGACTCCGTCCACGAGGTGCAGGATGGCCTCACCGAATTCGCGTTTAATATCGGCGAGAGTGGCGTGGGTGTCTTCGACCGTATCGTGCAACAGGCCCGTCGCGATGGTGTCTAGATCCAAATGCAGATCCGCTAAAATCCCTGCCACTGAAAGCGGGTGAGAAATATAGGCCTCACCGCTTCGACGAATTTGTCCTTCGTGGGCCTTCTCAGAAAAAAAGTAAGCTTTTTCAATAAATTTCAAATCCGCACTTGGGTAATAAGTACGGATACGATTGAGAAGATCATCCAGGGTTTTAACTGGTTTATGTGAAAGAGAACCATCCGTTGGAGCGTTAGCCATACCAATTAATTCTAGCGCAGGCCCGAGGCGATAACCAAGGAAGTTCTCTGGAAGTTTCTGAAGATCGCGAAAAGGCCTGGGTCTAGAGAGCTTAGACCTTTATCGAGACGTCAAATTTATTTGTTCAGATCTCTTTGGATTTGGACCAGAGCGGAAGCGAAATCCATACCGGGTTCGTAGCCCACATTACCTGCCGCCACTTCACGCAGCGAGGTCACAATGTACTTATTGCTGCGAGCGGCAACGGTCGCTTCAGAGCCCTTCAGCAACTGTTTGGCTCTTTTGGCAACCATCAGAACCAAAGCAAAGCGGTTAGGAACTTTTTCTAAGCAATCTTCTACTGTTACACGAGCCATGAATAAGCCTCCAAAGCTCATTAGATAGCATCTAACCAAGTAAAGATTCAATGATTTTCTTAAATTGAGCGTAGGATTCGTCAAACTTGTCGTTGACGATCTGGTAGTCAAAGTGGGGAGCCTCGCGCATTTCGCTCTCCGCATTCTGCATACGCACCTCTAAATCAGCAGGGATCTTGCCGTCCCGTTTGACGATCCGACGACGAAGTTCATCAATCGAAGGGGGGAGAATAAAAAAAGTCACCGCATCCGCAAATTTCTGACGGAAAGTCGCCGCCCCTTGAACGTCCACATCCATGATCACACATTTACTCTGTTCCCAGGCCTCTTTAAGCTGGTAATAGGGGGTCCCGTAGAGGTGTCCATGGACCACGGCCCACTCGACAAAGAAGTCTTCTTTAACTTTTTTTTCAAACTCTTCTTTCGAAACGAAGTGATAAGGATGACCCTGGCTTTCGCCTTTTCTTGCTTGACGCGTCGTATAGGTGACCGTATCCACCAGGCGAGGATGCTCTTGGGTGATTTTTTCGACAAAACTGCTTTTTCCGGCACCGCTGGGCGCGGCGAGGATAATCATGCGCGTCTTCATTGGATGTTTTGTACCTGTTCCCGTAAACGTTCAATAATTGTCTTTGCTTCTACCACGGACTGGGTGATTTTGGCTACCTGAGACTTCGAACCGATGGTGTTCACTTCCCGCAAAAGTTCTTGGGTGTAAAAATCAAGTTTCTTACCTTCCGCATCCTGGCTACCGATCAACTGGCGGTAATTTTTAATGTGCTCCGATAAACGCGAAAGCTCTTCGTTGATGTCCGCTTTTTCGAGTTGAATCACAATCTCTTGCGAAAGTCGGGCGCTGTCCATCTCTGAACCCTTCAGACGTGAACGGACTTTTTGTTCGTATCTGTCTTGCAACTGCAGATTCGCCTCTTCACGCAATGCCGCAACCACACTCACCTGTTTTTCCAATTGGGTCATGAGCTTCTCGAGATCTCGGCGCACCGATTTACCTTCGCGAAGCCGCTCAGCATCGCAAGCTTTACAGGCCGCGGTGAAAATACTTTTCAGGCTTTTCTCTTCTTCTTTAAACAAACTATGGAAGCTTTCGACCTGCACCACTTCAGGCAAGCGAACCAGCGTTTCCAAATGCACTTGAAGGGGCAATTTCAGCTCCTTCGACAACTGCTGGTAGGCCACCAGGTATTGCTTCGCCAAATCTTTGTTCACGCTCACTTGCGCTTGCAGGCTGCTCGCCTTCACGCGGCGGGAGATGAAGACATCCACCGTCCCGCGCTGCACGGATTGGGCAAGAATTTTTTTAAGATCCCCCTCAAAGGCGACGAACTCCCGCGGCAAATGAAAGCGGGACTCTAAAAAACGCCCGTTGACAGAACGAATACTCACCTCAAGAGTGAAGTTTTTTGTCGTCTGCTTCGCGGTTCCGTAACCTGTCATGCTTCTCATAAATTTTCCTTGAACTGATTCTGGCACGCCAGCACAAAACTCTCAACTACGGAGAGGGCCTTGTCATATTCACTCGCGCCGTCAAACCAGCGGATTTCGGGATCCCGTTGGAACCAGGTCTTTTGACGTTTCGCCAGTTGTTGGGTGCTTTGCGCGATTTCCTCTTCCAGCCATTCCTTGGTCTCGTGCTCTTCCAAATAAAAAATCACTTCCCGGTAGCCGACACTTGCCAGCGGGCTCCAATCGAGCAAATCTTTTTTAAGCAAAGCTTCGACTTCTTGAATTAATCCTCGTTCGAGCATACGTCGCACGCGCAACTTGATTCGACTGCGCAGAACTTCCCGTTCCCAATGCAGGCCAATCTTGAGTAAAGGATAAGGAAAATCACTTTGGCGCAGGCTAAACTCGCGGCGGATCTGGGTGATGGTCTTCCCCTGACTGCGAATCATTTCGATGGCCCGGCCGATGCGGTAATGGTCGGCGGGATGAATTTTACGGCCCGCTTCGGGATCCTTTTGTAAAAGCTCTTGATAGAGGGCTTCGCAACCTTCGGGTGACTCGAGGCTTTTTTCAACGGCCTCCTGGATCTCGGCGGGAACTTCAGCGACGGGATACATACCCTTTTCGATGGCTTGAAAATAAAATCCCGTTCCTCCCACCACAAAAACAGGAACGCCTTCCGGTATTTTGACGATCTCTTCAAAAAAATCGCGACGGTACTGGCCCGCCGTCATTTCTTTCATGGGTTCGACGTAATCAAGCAAAAAATGCGGGACCAGGGCGCGCTCTTCCGGGCTGGGCTTCGCCGTGCCAATTTCCAATTCACGATAAACTTGCACGCTGTCGCAATTAAAAATCACGCCTCGGCATTTTTGCGCCATCTGGAGAGCCCACTCGGACTTTCCCGTTGCCGTGGCTCCCACGACAAAAATGACTGGATTTTTTTGCATCGCCATTAAACAATCCGTCCAAAATCTTTTTCAAGCTTGTAGAAACCATAGTCTACACTGACCGGGCGTCCGTGGGGACAAAAACTTGAAAGAGGATATTGATCCATCTCGGAAAGTAGATTGCGCATTTGTTCGGGACTCAAAGTTTGCCCCGCCCGGACGACCGAATGACAGGCCATGGTCGCACAAATGTCACCGATGGCCTTTTCAAGGGAATAGCTATCGCCCAATTCCATGCATTCACTGGCCACCCGATCCAGCACGGAACTGAGAATAGATTCTTTAATAAACAATGGAGCCGCCTTAACGCCCAAAGTTCCCGGACCCAAGGCCTCGATATGAACCCCCAAGCGAGCGATCGAACTGGCGAGGGTCAATACTGCCTCGAGTTTATCCGGCGACATATCGATGGCGAGTGGAAATAAATAATCTTGCACGTCAATGCGGCCGCCCTTCCAGGCGTTCATGAGTTTTTCGTAACCCACTCTTTCGTGGGCGGCATGCTGATCCACGAAGACAATCCGATCACGAGCCTGGCACACAATATAAGTCTGATTGGCTTGACCAAGAACTTCGAGCTGGGACCAATATCCCCCGCTCGGGAAATTCTCTCGAGAGGCCGCCGCTTGAGTCAGGGTCGAAAGAATTTCCCCACTCTCTAAAGAAGCGTTTTCAGCAGAAGGACTCCAGTGGAATTCTTTTTTCGCGTACTGCGCACGTTCCAATTGAGGATCTGCAAAACTCAAAGGCGTGGCCGAGGTTTCCGCAAAAGAAGAAGACCGTGAGGGCCGAGAGGGATTCACCGGTACATAGGCGACACCGTGGCCCTCATGGCTCCTAGAGGCCGCCTGCTTAAGCCAAGGCGCTTGCTCCAAAGCCTCTCTTAAGCTCGCTTGCACAGCGCGGAAGGCGAGTGAAGGTTCCTGAAATTTCACCTGCGATTTTGTGGGATGAATATTAACGTCGATGGACTCTGTCTCGGTTTCGACCCATATCGCCGCAATCGGATACTCACCGTGCATCAGCAAACTGCGAAAGGCCTCCATCACGGCCGCCTGCAAACTGCGATCTTGGATCCAGCGATTCTGCGCAAAAAGCCAAATATTCTTAGAGGTTTTTCCGACATGATGAGGATCTGCAAAAACAGCACGTGCGCGCACGTAGTCGCGCTGCGCCCGTCCTTCGTAGAGAGGTTTGATTTCTAGAACCTGCTCCACCCGGTCCTTGAGTTCCGCGCAGGCCGGCCAGTAAGAGATCAAACGACCATTTTCTTGAATGCGAAACTCCGCGTGGGGATGGGAAAGGGCCATCGCCTTCAACGTATTCTTAATCGCACCGTGTTCGGCCGCATCTGATTTGAGGAATTTTAAACGCGCGGGAGTGTTTTCAAAAAGTTTTTCGATGACAATCGTTGTTCCGAGAGACCCCCCAACGGCATCAATCGATTTCTTGCGTCCAAATTCACTGACAAGTTGCGAGGCCGAAGCGTCACCGACTCTGCGCGAAGTGAGCGTCACCTGGCTTACCGCCGCGATGCTCGCGAGGGCTTCGCCACGAAAACCAAAGGTTTTCAATTTCCACAAATCCTCTGTTACCGAAATTTTGCTCGTGGCAAACCGCTCAAGCGCCCGCCCCAGGTCCTCCGGCGCGATGCCCACACCATTGTCGCTCACCTTCACGTAACGCCCGCCCTGACCAAATTCAATGTGCAGACTGGTTGCGCCGGCATCCAGGCTATTCTCCACGATCTCTTTGACAAGATGGGAGGGTCTTTCAACGACTTCTCCGGCCGCGATCTGATCAACGACTTCAGCAGCTAAAATATGTATCGACATAGTCGGAAGCTAGGCTAAGAAAATGAGCCTGTAAAGGCTTTTAAAAAGCCCAAAGAAAGGACAAGCTGAGGGCGGGATACATTTGTTTTTCCCAATAATACTTGCCCTCCAAACGCACCGCACCATTATTAAAAATTCGGAAGCCCATTCCTAAATTAAAAACGGCACCGAGACCTACGTCGTCAGCCGCATAATTGCCACTCTTCCCCCCGCTCATAAGCGAGAGGTCAAAATGAGAGTATTTGAGGACAGGCCCAAATCCATAAAAATAGTTAAAATTGGTTCCCGCGGGATTCGTCGTTTGAAAGAGGAAATCGGTGATGATAATCCATCCTGTTCCCCCGTGCCCTGGAGCTGTATTGTAATAATTAGGCGCTCCCGAATGAAAAAGAATATTGGATTCAATCGGCACGTCACCGCTAAAAAGCGTGTTCGGTCCCGCAAACTGAAACCCGTAAAAAAGCAAACCTTGGCTTTGCTTACTGCCGAGAGTGTCTTCTTTGTATTGAATCATCTCGAGCCCTAACCCGCGAAAACGCTGCTCATCAAAAGGCCGCCGCTTCGGGCTGATCGGATCTTCCTCCTCTTCAACAACGGGAGCCTTCTTTTTTCGCGACTTCTCAGTAGAGGCCGAAGGGTTCTTCGTATTGTTCGGGCGGATATCATTGTCGGCAATCCACGCCGTCATTCCCGGCTTAATGCGTATTTTATAAAAAGGTCCTTTTCTCCCCAGAGAGATCTCATAAACACTTCCAAGCTTAAGAGTGCCAATCATGGGCGCATCAAAATCCGCATCGGAATAAACGATGGCGTCCTCATGAATAACGGTGGCCTTCTGGCTTTGGGCCATAGCCGGGCTCGCGAGCAAAAGCACAGCGGCGCCAACGACCAAAAAGAGCCCGACTGCGAAAACAGGTTTTACAAAGTGAGTTATTTTAGAAGCGAATAAGCCAAACACGGTAAAAGGCCTCGATGACAATCTTTAAAGACATCTTACTCTGACCCACCCGCCGGTCTTCAAACAAAATCGGCGACTCGACGCCTTTAAAGCCTTTTTTCAGGGCTTTGTACTTAAGTTCGATTTGAAAACTATAGCCCTCTGACTTCACCGACGAGAGATCAATAGCTAGCAAAACTTCTTTTTTCCAAGCATTGAAACCGCCCGTCCAATCATTGAGGGGATAGCCCAAAATAATTTTGGAATAAAGACCGCCGCCACGCGAGATGAGCTTGCGCAAGACACCCCAATTGACGGTTCCCCCTCCGCTGACATAACGCGAACCAATGGCAAAATCCGCCTGATGGAGTTTATCCAGAAGAGGTCCCAAATCCTTGGGACGATGGGAGAAGTCAGCATCCATTTCGACGACCGCATCATAGCCTTGATCCAAGGCCCAGCGAAATCCGGCGAGATAGGCTTTCCCCAAGCCTTGTTTACCGGGCCGGGAGAGAAGATTCAAACCCGCGAACTGATTTTGCATTTCGCGGACGCAATTGGCCGTTCCGTCAGGAGAGTTATCGTCCACGACCAGAATATCCACGCCCAAGTTCTGCGCAAAAATGGCAGGCACGATGTTCTGGATATTTTCACGCTCGTTGTAGGTTGGGACAATGACAATCTTTTTCATAATTTCCGGCAACTTTAGACCGCAGCGTGCGCTTACTCAACCTATTTCTTAGAACCAGCTTAAAGACGTCGGGAAACGAGCTGACCCTTCTCGTTTTTGTTGTGCAGAGCCTTTGCTTTGCTCGCTGAAATTTTTGGCAAATCAAGGGGCTTACTCAGTAAATAATGCGGATCTTGCTTGCGGGCATCCAGACGCAATTTTACTTTTTCGGCGGCCGCTCCCGGATTGCGAAGATAGAGAACCGGATCAAAACCGCATTGACTACAGGGGATCGAAAGCCTCCAGCGCACCTTGATGAAGACTTCAGAAAAAGCCAGGCAAACAACAAAGACAATGAGCACACGCGGATCAAACTGCTGCCACAGAGCAAACATCACCACAACGGAAGCAAGAGCTCCCGCCACAAGGTTAACAGCACCGATATTCTTCTTTCGGTAAATGCGTCGAGGGCTCTTGCAAAAAGCGCAGAAGCAGTTATTTTTTTCACGTCGAAGAGGAGTCATCCTTTTATTGTGCCAAAAGAAGGTCCAGAGCTACAGTTCATTTTTTGCAATTCAAAATGCTTTTGCTAAACTAAGGGTATGAATACTTCAAATCGATTTAAAAGCTCTCTTGTCGTCTTCGCTCTTTTCACCCTGCCTACTTTGGTCCAGGCCCAGAGCACTCCCATGCCGAAGGAAAAGCCTTCCGACTACCAGGAGGTGACTTACGAGGAACTTCTCAACGAGCTGAGCACGAAAAAAACCACTTTAACAAAAGCTCCTCCCAGCGCCCTGGATTCGGTCATGATTCACGCGGGTTTGGGTTACGTGAATTCCTTTTCAAATTTTCGCGCCCAGGACCGTAACCTCAGCCGTTACCAAAATGGCTTGCAACTTTCTTTGGGCATCGATCTTTTCTCTCCCAATTGGTATTCCGAAGGGACATTTAAAAATTACGGACTGACCACCGAAGGCTCCGAAGACATCAGCCTCAAGGAATTTGATTTGAAAGTGGGTTACAAAGCGCCTCTCTCGCAAGTTTGGTCCTATAGTTTCAACACCGGGATCGCCAATCGCTTCCTCAAAATTTCTGATCCTTCACAGAATGTGCACGTGGACGAAACCACGCCGTCGATGATGATCGGCGCCGGTTTCTTCGCGACCCCCAGCAAAAATATTTCTCTGGGGGTAGAGGCCAATGTGCGGACTCCTTTCTTAAGTCAAACGGCCGACAAGGACTCCTTTGATTTCGCCCTGAAGGTGATCACCTCACTTTAATGGACATCTTCCTATGCGCTTTCTTTATTTTGCTGCTGCTCACGATCGGGACAAATTTTTCCCGGCGATGGCTTAGAGTCAGCTACACTTTGACTCCCAACTACCTGATGACCCGTTGGCCCGTTCTTTTCGTGACGGGAAGACGAAGCGTTTTTTACTTCTCAAAATACTGGAATATCTTTCCGGAATTTTTAGCCGAGCATGGCTACGAGGTTTACACCCTTCACCTGCCCTGGTCCAAACAGAACTCACGTCTGCAATCGCTGCGGGATTTCATCAGTGATCATCAAAGCAAGAACCGCTTCTATCACCTGGTGGTGGACGGTCCCACCTACCGTGAATTCGCGAGCGTCTGGCAAGAAAATCCGAGCTGTTTTGTCAGTATCAATGAAGTCACCGCCGGGGCCCGCAAAACTTCGCGTTTAGGTTTATTGACTCAAGCAAGTTACACTTTTCACCGGGCGAAATGCTGGCCACAAAAAGTGGCCGACCCACAAAGCCTTGGGCTTTCGCGAGAGTCCTCCCTGCAAAACGCGAATTTACTTTTACAAAAAATAGCCCGTCGAGCGGAACAGGATTTTCAATCCACTTAAGTCTTGCCTCTAGGGGCTCTCCATGTTGACATAGAGTCATGTCAGAAGTCCGCGACGTCACCCCTCACACTCCCTTCCGCGAAGCTCTTCGCTTCGTCGTTCAGTATTTGCGGCACCCTCTGCGCGAAATCGCAAAACTTCCGGATTGGCAGTGGCCTCTGCTCATCACCCTCACCATTCTTTTTGCGATTATTTCGGGCGTGATCACGGGACTTATCCCGCCCAATCCCTACCGGATTGCCGCGGGCCTTTTACTTTCGCCCTTCGTCAGCCTGGTTCTCACGACGGTGATGTCGATCTTTTTTTATTACTACTTCCAAGTGTTTGAACGCCGGACCTGTTCCTTGCGTCGACTCTACACTTTGGTTTTTTTTGCGAATATTCCATTTTATATTTTTCAAACGATTTCGGACGTGGTGTGGGTGATCACACCCGTTGCTTTTGCCTTCACGGCTTTTATTTTAGTTGTCGGCCTGGTCGAAAATTTTCATATGGAAAAACGCCGCGCCCTGCGCCTGATCGGGATTATTTTTAGCTTAGTGATCCTCATTTGGGCCTGGAATAAAATCGATATTGGCCGCATGGAACGCGCGATGAGCAGTAGCAACCCGAGCTCACGCCTTTAGAAATTCACAGCTTTTATAGATTCACACTGCTAGATTCGCGCGCCTTAAAGGCGCCCGGTTGATCCGAAACCACCGGCCCCCCGCTCTGTCTGAGATAAATCCTGAACCAATTCGAATTGGGCTTGGTAAACCGGAGCCACCACCAATTGCGCGCATCTTTCTTGGTCATTGAGGACCACGGGCTCTTGTCCCAAATTGACGAGAATAATTTGCACTTCTCCACGGTAATCGGCATCGATTGTCCCGGGGGTGTTCAAAACTGTCAAACCCATTTTAGCGGCTAAACCACTGCGCGGACGGGCTTGAATCTCAAAGCCTTGAGGGATCTCAAAACTTAAACCAGTCGGCACAAGGGCCCGCTCGCCAGGACGAATGCTAAGGGACACCTTTAGCTGCGCACGAACATCAAAGCCACTGGCTCCGGCGGATTGATATTGCGGAAGTTCACCCCGAAAATTTTCTAATTTTTTAATTTTAACAGAGACCTGGTGCATTGTTAGACTCTCCTTCACATGCGCGTATCTTCATGAATCTTCTCGGCCCAGATCTGCAAACCAGTCCGCAAAATCATCGGCCTCAGGTCCCAGCAAAACTCCCGAGATATTTTCAATTTTCAATTTTGTCTGAATATAATCGTTCACTGACTCAACGGAGACTTTTTTGATCTCTTCGATGACAGAATCCACAGGACGGTATTTTTCAAAAACCATTTCGTTCACTCCGACAGAGGTCATGCGATTTTCAATATCATCCGAACCCAACAGAATACTGCCGATGACCTGAGTTTTCGCAAGCTCCACATCCTGCCGGCTCACGCCTTTGGCTTTGAGTTTTTTAAGCTCTTTAAAAATAATAGTGCCGACATTCTTCACGTTCTTGGTTTCTGTTCCCGCGTAGATTTGGATGACTCCCGAATCTATATGGGTATTCAAAGTGCTATAGATCGAATAAACCAAGCCCTTTTTCTCACGCACGCTCTGATACAAGCGCGAAGTCATTCCGCCGCCTAGAAGAGTGTTGATGATATAGGCTTCAAAACGGAAACGATCGGAAAAACCACCCGTGGGAAGGCCCATCAAAAGGTGAACCTGTTCAATTTTTTTATCGACCGTATGGCGAACTTTCTTCCAGCGAGGAGCCTGTCTTTTGCTCTGCAAATAGCTTCTTTTTTTGTGCGAGAGCCTTTTCTGAACGCCCGCGAGCAAATCCTCGTGGGAAAGACAGCCGGCCGCACTCACGATGATATTTTTACCCGTATAGGTGCGTTTATAATAGTCTATCACACTTTTTTGCGTCATCTCGGCAACCGATTTCGGCGTGCCTAAAATGGGCCGCGCGAGGGGATGGGATCCATAAACTTTTTCAAAGAAAAGATCGTAAATGACTTCTTCGGGACTATCATCCGACATGGCGATCTCTTGTAAAATCACGCCTTTTTCTAAATTGAATTCTTTTTTGGTCAAATGCATATGCGAGACGAGATCTGTTAGAACATCCAGAGCCTCTTCCCAATGGTCCTTTAGGACAAGAGCGTGGTAACAGGTGTGCTCTCGAGTCGTATAGGCATTGAGCTCGCCACCGAGGGCCTCCAGAGATTTTGAAATCTGATAAGCATTGCGGGTCGTTGTCCCTTTAAAAACAAGATGCTCTAGAAAATGGGAGATTCCCCCATCAACCGACTTCTCGTCGCGTGTTCCCGTCGAAACCCAAATTCCAATGGAGACGGCACGGGACGAGGGGTGAAACTCGCTCACCACCCTTATTCCGTTTTTCAATTCAGATTTTTTAAAATTATACATCAGGCCTTGAACGTATCCTACTGCAAGGAGCTGTTACAATCAGTTATTGTAACAGCGCTTTGCGAGAGAGCTTGATGCGACCCGCGCGATCCACTTCCAGAACTTTCACGTCGATGGTTTCGCCTTCTTTCAGGACGTCCGTGACCTGACGAATTCTTTCGTTCGCGATTTCTGAGATGTGCAAAAGACCTTGAGTGTTCGGCAAAATCTCAACGAAGGCTCCAAATTCCGCGATCTTCACTACGCGACCTTTGTAGGTCTTACCGACTTCCGCTTCGGCAATGATATCGTTGATCATCGCGATGGCTTTTTTCGTCGCTTCCGGATCAGCCGACGCAATGTGAATTGTTCCATCGTCTTCAATATCAATTTTAACGCCGGTCGCTTCGGTGATTCCACGAATCACTTTTCCGCCCGAACCGATCACTTCACGGATTTTATCTGGCTTGATTTTGATTGTTTCAATACGTGGAGCGAACTCAGAAAGCTGTCCGCGTGGAACTTTCATGACTTTTTCCATCTCGCCTAAAATATGAATACGGCCTTCGCGCGCTTGCGACAGAGCCTGCTCCATGACTTGGAAGCTGACAGAGTCAATTTTGATATCCATTTGCAAAGCCGTGATTCCTTCGGAAGTCCCCGCCACTTTGAAATCCATATCACCCAAGTGATCTTCATCACCCAAGATATCGCTCAAGACAGCTACACGGTCGCCTTCTTTGATCAAACCCATGGCGATACCAGCCACATTGGCTTTCACGGCCACACCGGCATCCAGCAAGGCCAGAGTCCCCGCGCACACCGTACCCATGGAACTTGAACCATTGGATTCCAGAACTTCACTGACAATGCGGATGGTGTAAGGAAATTTTTCGTGATCAGGCAAAATCGATTTCAACGCCCGTTCTGCTAAATTTCCGTGACCGATTTCGCGACGGCTTGTGCCGTTCATACGACCGGCCTCACCCACGGAATAAGGGGGGAAGTTGTAATGAAGCAAGAAACTGCGCTTGAGCATCCCTTGCAGGGAATCGATCATTTGCTCGTCGTCACCAGTTCCCAAAGTCACCGTGCCCAAACACTGCGTTTCACCGCGGGTGAAGAGGCCCGAACCGTGCGTGCGGGGTAAAATCCCCACTTCGCAGGCAATCGGGCGGACTGTTTTTACATCTCGACCATCAATACGAACACCTCGGTCCAAAATCATAGAGCGAGCGGATTTGTATTTCAAATCTTCAACGATATTGTTCAAATCTTTTTTACGCTGAGCAATCACATCTTTTTCAGTGAGTGAAGAAAGTAAAGCCGTTTCCGCTTCGGCTGCGGCCTCGTTCGCCGCTTTGTAACGCTCTAATTTTTCTTTGATGCTCAACGCCGCATCAATTTTACCCTTCAGCATAGACTCGGCTTTGGTGCGGAAATCCGCATCGATCGTCGGAGGGGTGAAGCTGCGTTTAGCTTTGGAGCCAAACTTTTCGCGCAATTCATCTTGAGCATTCAAAAGAGGCAATAAAGACTGGTGACCAAATTTCAAAGCCGCTAGAGCATCGGCCTCAGAAATGAATTTCGTCTCGCCCTCAACCATGAGCAAGCCGTTGCGAGTTCCCGCAACGAGCATGTCCATGTCCGATTTTTCTAACTGTTGCGGCGTCGGGTTCGCAATGAACTGACCCTCAACGCGACCGATTTGAATCGCCGCGGTGGGACCTTGAAAGGGGATATCAGAAATATGCAAAGCCGCAGAAGCCCCAATGCTCGCCAAAATTTCCATCGGGAAAGAACCATCCGAAGAAAACACCGTCGCGACCAATTGGGTTTCAAAACGGTAACCCTCCGGAAAAAGAGGACGAATAGGGCGATCGATCAAACGAGCCGTCAGGACAGCATCATTGGTCGGCTTCGCTTCACGTTTAAAATAACCACCCGGGATTTTCCCCGTGGCGTAGAATTTTTCGATGTATTCCACCGTCAGTGGAAAGAAATCCAGGGGCGAGGCTTTTTTAGAGGAAACAGCTGTCACCAAAACCATATTATTGCCGCAAGTGACAAGCGTCGATCCGTCGGCTTGCTTAGCGAGGCGACCTGTTTCGATTGTGATCTGTTTACCACCAACCGATGTTGTAACTGTCGTTTTCATTTATTCTCCTAGTTGGGTTTTTATTCTTAAGGCGGGAGCCGATTTCCCGAGAGACGCGGCAGCAGAAAACTTCAAGAGGGCCCCGAAGGCCCTCTTGAAGTAGAAATTATTTACGGAGTTCGAGAGCTTTGATCAATTTTTCGTAACCCTTTACATCTGTGCGACGAAGATAGTTTAAAAGTTTTCTTCGCTGGCTGACCATATTCACCAACCCACGGCGACCGTGATGGTCTTTTTTATGGGAAGCGAAATGCGGAGTTAAATCATTAATTCTTGCGGTCAAAAGCGCGATTTGCACAGCGCTTGATCCGGTGTCCAGATCGGCCAACTGAAATTTTTTGATGACCGCGGCTGTTTGTTCTTTCGTGACTGCCATTAAAGTCTCCTTCTTTTTAAGCTCTTTTAAAGCTCATTTTAGGTTTATTTGAGGTGTCCGCACACCTTTGTCGCAGAGCTGCGGAATGCAGTTTTTGCGGGCCCTCAGGTCGTCATGGCTGTCGATCCCTTGAGCGGATATTTTCAAGGCTTCTTTGTAACCTCGCCTCTCCAGGGGGTCAAGGATGAAGTGAGGCCTAAAAACCCAGGGGAAAGACCCGGCGAAGAACAAAACCTTTCTGCGGCTCAAGCCCGACAAGGGCTAATAATTGTCCTGTTTCCTGTGACATCACTTGCACAAAGAAAGGGACTTCTTCCATCTTGTAGGACGCAATCAATTGGACGCGTAGATCATGGCTGATTTGCCCGTTTTTGAGCAAAACTCGGTCCTGTCCCTTGATGCGAATTTTTTTCACTTGAGGAAGGGCCTGCTCGAGGCTCACAAAGCCCTCGGCCCCAAAAGCCGCGAGGGGACTCGCAAGCTCCTGCTGCCGTTGCCGCTCCATTTGCTGCTCCAGCTTTTCGAAGGTCAGAGCCTGGTCAATCGCGTAGGGCGAAGACCAAATACGGCGCAGGGCACTCATCGCAGCCCCACCCCCCAGCTTTTTCCCCAGCTCATCCACCCAGGTCCGAATATAGCTGCCCTTAGAGCATTTGATCTCAAAATCCGCCCAGCCCTCTTCGACCGCTAACAGCCGGATATCGTAAAAGCGCATTTTTTTAAACGGGATTTCGACGGCCTTTTCTTCCCGGGCATAGTCGTAAAGTTTCTTCCCTTGAATTTTAATCGCCGAAAAAATCGGCACCGGAAATTCAAACTCGCCCTCCAGCTCGCGCATGGCCTGCTGAAGACGCTCAAGGCCGAGCTCCATCGGGAAAGTCTCTAAAGTCTGGCCGGTTGTATCCAAGGTATCCGTGCGTAAACCAAATTGGGCTCGCACGCGATAGGCCTTGTCGCCTTCTAAAATATACTGGCTGAGCTTCGTGCCCTCGTTGACAAGACAAACCATCAAACCCGAGGCCAAAGGATCCAAAGTTCCGGAATGACCGATGCTTTTAGTTCCTAAAATGCGGCGTAACTTGGCCACGACATCGTGGCTTGTGATTCCCGAAGGTTTATCCACAAGTACGAGTCCGTGAAATTCTTTACTCGTCATCTTTGGCGATTTTCTCTTTTTGTGCGGGGCCTAAATCATGAATTATTTTTTCAATTTTCAGGATATTTTCTGTCGAGGTGTCAGGGAAAAAAGTCAGCTTAGGGCAGCTGCGCAACTTAAGCTCCTTGCCGATGAAATTTTGAATTTCAAAGGCCCGCTCTTGGAGAAGTTCCACCACCTCTTCGAGCTGAGCTTCTTGATTATTTTTTCGACTATTTTTTTGACCACTTTTTTGATCGATTTCCTGGCCACTTCCCTGGCCGATGACGCTCACGTAGACTTTTGCCGTTCGCAAATCGCCCGGCATCCTGACCTGACTAACGGTCACGAGCCCCGGCAGCGGGAATTTAAAACCACGAATTAAAAATTGAGCGATGGTCATTTGAATTTCTTTTTCAACCCGACTCACGCGTCGGCCATCGCTCGCTTTTTTCATTTAGGGACGTGCTTCACTCGTTGGAGCGCTCAGTTCACGGGCCACTTCTTTTTTAACAAAAGCTTCCATGACGTCGCCCACTTTAATATCGTTGTAATTTTCAATACTGATCCCGCACTCATAGCCCGTCGCCACTTCTTTTGCGTCGTCTTTGAAGCGTTTCAAAGAGGCCAGTTTTCCTTCATAGACAATTTTGCCTTCACGAATCAAACGAATCATATTGTTCCGCTGAACTTTGCCATCCGTCACGAAGCAACCCGCAATCGTCCCGATTTTCGGCACCGAGAAGATGTTACGTACTTCGACTCGACCCATGACTTCTTCCACCACATTGGGAGTCAAGAGACCGCCCATGGCTTTTCTTAAGTCATCAATCAGTTCGTAGACAATGCTGTAAGTTCGCACATCCACACCCAATTGTTTAGCTTTCGCCTGGGCTCCGCTATCAGGTCGAACATTGAATCCAACGACGATTCCTTTTGCTGCATTAGCAAGGAGAATATCTGATTCATTGATTCCACCCACACCGGTGTGAATGATTTTTGTTTTCACTTCAACCGTCGAAATTTTTCCGATCATGCCTTGCACGGCTTCTAGAGATCCATGCACATCGGCCTTCAGAACTAAAGCCAGTTCCTTGACATCGCCCGATTTCACCTTCGAGAAAATATCTTCCAAAGACATTTTCGTCACCGGCACGTGAGCCGCTTTTTCAGCATGTTCACGGCGAGTCTGCGAAACCCGTTCGGCCGTCTCTTCATCTACTAAAATATCAAATTTATCACCGGCCATCGGCGTTGAATCAAGTCCCAAAACTTCCACCGGGAAGCCCGGTCCGATTTCCTGAACGCGCTCGCCCTTATCATTTGTCAAAGAACGAATACGGCCGCGCACGATACCCGCTACGATATGCTGACCCACCTTAACGGTACCATCTTTCACCAAGAGAGTCGCCACACTGCCTTTGCCTTTTTCAAGCTTCGCTTCAATGACGATTCCGGTTCCCGAACGCAGAGGATTCGCTTTCAAATCCTGAACTTCGGCAAGGACTTTGATGTTTTCAAGCAGTTTTTTAATTCCCGTTTTCTTTAAAGCAGAGACTTCAACGAAGATCGTTGTTCCACCCCACTCTTCTGGGACAATTTCAAGTTCGGTCAATTGTTGCTTGATCCGCTCAGGGTTTGCCCCTGGCTTATCTATTTTGTTCACGGCAACGATAATTGGAACGCCCGCGGCTTTCGCATGATTGATCGCCTCTTGAGTCTGCGGCATCATTCCGTCATCGGCAGCAACCACGATCACCGCGATATCGGTGGCATTCGCGCCGCGCGCACGCATCGCGGTAAAGGCCTCATGCCCCGGTGTATCGAGGAAGGTCACCAAACTGCCATCCTCCAGCTTGACGCTGTAGGCCCCGATATGCTGCGTGATCCCACCCGCCTCGCCTTTAGCCACATCCGCATTCCGAATAGCATCGAGCAAAGAAGTTTTACCATGATCGACGTGCCCCATAACTGTCACCACAGGAGGACGTGTCACGTGAGCGGCATCCATATCACCGAAGGCTGTTTCTTCCGCAATATCTTCGGCCGTTTTATAGACATTTTGCGCCTCCCATTTAAACTCGGGGACGATCAAAGCGAGAGTATCGAAATCAAGCACGGTGTTCATGTTCGCCATCACACCATTGGTCATCAAAACTTTCACGAGCTGCGGAGCCTTGAGGCCCATTTCCATCGCCGCATCGCTGAGTTTCATGGAGCCATTCACTTTCAGAACACGCTTAGAGGCCTTAGGCATCGTGATCTGAGTTTTCTGGCCGTTGCGATCCATGGTGTTCTTCTTCTTCTTTGGCTGGAAAACCATTTCACGTTTACGGAATTCAACGGCATTGAATGAGGTCAGAACCTCTTCTTGCTCTCGCTCCTTCGCCGAAGGACCGGTCGCAACATTCACCACCGCTTTTTTGCGCTTATCAAAATCACTGCGGTTATGGTGATGGTCTCCCATCGCTGGAAGCGGTTCGGGTGGCTGCATGGCCGTTGAAACAAAACCCGTTCGGATATTGCGGTTCGCATTTGTCGGCCCGCCCGGACGGCTGAAACCACCACTGGTATTGTTGTTGTTATTAAATCCACTGCTCTGAGGACGAGGAGCTCCCGATGAAGGGCCCCGGTCATTCTGAGGACGGCCCGGAGCCGAAACTCGCGATAAATCCATACGGCCAATAATATTCTTACGACCGACGGCAGGAGAAGGAGTCGACGCACTCGCGACACCACTGGCACCCATGATAACCTCTTTTTTGCGAGCAGGAGCAGGCGCCACCGGCGCAGGCGCAGGGGCCGCAATCGGTGTCGGAGCAGGCGCTTCCGCGGGTGCAATAGGCGCGGCCACGGAAGGTGCTAGTTTCGTTGGACTGACAGGCGTGGCCGAAGCCACGACGGCAGCCGGCTTCGCCGCAACTGGAACAGATGAGACGGGAGCCGCCGCCGGGCGTGTTTTAGCAACCGGCACCGCGGCCTCAACCGAAGATTCTATTTTTTTGGATTCTTCTTTAATTCGTGCAACGGGCGCAGCCGTCTCTTCTTTAGGTAAATCATTTTCAACGATTTCCGCAAGCTCCTCTGAAGACTCTTCTTTAGCCTTGATTTCCGCTTCTTCCGCTTCTTTGGTTTTACGACGAATGACTGCTGATTTAGGAGTCGCCGCCCCCGCAGCGGCCGTCGGATGGGCATTTTCAGCCACAGGAGGAGCAGACGGCTTTTTAGCCGGAGCTTTGCGCGTCGCCGCCTTACGTGGCTTCGCTTCTGCGGAAGATCCTCCCCCGCCAGTCAGTTTAATTTTAATTTGCTCAAGAACTTCAGGCTCGAGTTCTGACATATGACTTTTCACGGGAATCTGCCACTCACGGATTTTGTCCATCAGAGCGATCGGTGTCAGGCCTACTTCTTTTGCAAATTCAAAAACTTTTGGATTACTCACTCAGTCTCCCTGCCTTACTCTGCTGCCTCTCCTGAACCCTGCTCAAGTTTTTGCAGTTCAGCTTTCAAACGCTGATCTGCCTGCTCTTTTGCGGAACCAGAAGATTTGCTATCTTTATTCGCAGAAGGGGCCGTCGGAACGGGGATCCCTTCTTGCTCGTATTTTGCGACGAGACCCTTAGCCTCGTTCACTAATTTCTCAGCCTTGGCCGGATCGTCATAACCTGGAATAGTCATGATTTCCTCGACGGCCGCATTCGCAACGGATTGGAATGAACCAAAGCCTGATTGAAAAATATTCTGCGCCATGGTTTCGGTCATTCCCGGAATCAGCATCAAATTGAAAATGGACTCGGCCGTGCGTGAAGACGCCGCCGTTTCAGAAATGATGTCCAATTTCCAAGTGGTGAGCTTAGCCGCTAAACGCACATTCTGACCCCGCTTGCCGATCGCGAGACTCAGCTGGGTATCCGGCACCACGATTTCCATTTCTTTATTGGTATCATCCAGGAAAACCCGGGTGATCTCGGCCGGAGCCAAAGCGTTGCAAGCAAAGCGCGTGATGTCTTCGTCCCAAGGGACGATATCGATTTTTTCACCACGCAACTCCTGCACGATGTTCTGAACGCGCGAACCCTTCATGCCGACGCAAGCGCCGACAGGATCTACCGAATTGTCCTTGGAACGCACGGCGATTTTCGCGCGGGCTCCGGGCTCTCGCGCCGCGGCCATGATTTCGACCACGCCATCGTAAATTTCGGGAACTTCCATTTCAAAAAGTTTCATCAAATAGCGTTCATCCGCTCGAGACATGATGATCTGTGGACCACGGGTGGTCTGACGCACTTCCGACAAATAGCCTTGAATGCGGTCGCCCGGTTTGTACTGCTCGCCAGGAATTTGTTCGCGAGGAGGAATATAAGCTTCCGTGCGACCCAAATCGACGACGATGGCGCCTTTTTCAACACGACGGGCGATGCCCGAAGCGATTTCGCCTTTGCGCTCTTCAAATTCATTGAAGATGATTTCACGCTCGGCATCGCGAACTTTTTGCATGATGATCTGCTTCGCGGTTTGCGCCGCGATCCGACCCAAATCAGTGGCCTCCATCTTGATCCCGATGGAGTCATCCAATTGAACATTGGGATCTAATTTTTGCGCTTCGTCATAGGGAATTTCAACTTCTTCATCGATAAATTTTTCACGCAAGACGACTTCTTTGAATTCATAGAGTTCAACTTCGCCGGTTTCTTCATTGTAGGAAGCTTCAATCTCGCGATAAGTCCCAAATTTTTTACGTGCAGCGACCAACATCCCTTGCGTAATCGCATCAACAACAACAGCTTTATCAATGCCTTTGTCTTTTCCAACTTGTTCAATCACTCGCGCCAAATCTGAAAACATATTTTCAGCCATCTTCGGACCTCTTTTATTTACTTTTTCTGACCTTTATTTAAATCAAATACTAATTTTGCTTTTTCAATAAGACTGTAGGGAATTTTAAACTCGACGTCTTTCACAACGAAACGAATCCCTTCGGCATCGGCGGATTGCAAAACCTCTTCAACGGTTTTTGCCGATTTCCACTTCTTGTCCGTCACGCCCACGCTTTCAAGGGATTTGGAGGTTTTGATAAAAACTTTTTTACCAATGACCTTTTCGAAATGCCAGGGCTTTTTCAAATGACGGTCCAAACCCGGCGAAGAAACTTCGAGGCTGTAGGATTCACCCGGAACAAGGTCCTCCTGAGCATCGAGAACCTCATTGATTCCCTTCGCCACATCAGAGCATTCATCAATACCAATACCGGTTTCTTTATCGATGAAAATACGCAGGGTGCGGTTTTTACCCGTGCCGCTGAAATCCATGTCGTACAAAACACAGCCCTCGCGCACGGCGATCTCTTGCGCGAGCGATTCAAGCTTTTCCATCCATTGTGGATTTTCTGACATGCGACTCTTAACTCCAAATGAGGTCCGATCAAGCCGAACCTTCCTAACAAAGCTTCTTAACGCAAAATGGGCCTTGAGGGCCCATTTGAACAACACTAAAAAACAAGCGAACCTAGCAAGAAAACATAACACGGACAAGGACTCATCTTGCTTAACCGAAATGACTATACATAAAGGCCGCCCCGCCGTCACGATAATAACGTGGCCTCGTCCCCACTTGCGTAAATCCGAGCTTTTCATAGAGTTTTTGAGCAGCGTCGTTGCGCTCATGCACTTCAAGCCAGATTTCAGTAACCTGATTCATTGCGTCAATTATTCTTTGCAGGAGCTGCGACATGACCCGGCGGCGACGCTCCTGCGGGGAGGTGGCTAAAACCGTAATCTCCCAAACGTCCATTTTTTCTCGGTACAAGGCGAAGGCCACCAATTCGCTTCCTTTGAAAGCGCCCCAGCCCTCGGTGATCCAAATCTCTTCTTCCAAATCTTTCTGGGGCCAATAAAAATCGGGCGGTAGCCCCTGCTGCTTCTCCATTTCAGCGGCGAGGTGAAGGATCTGTGCCGCATCTTCGCGGTTCAAGGGCCGGAATTGAAAGCTCACGAGCTTGCACTCTCCGCCGCAAAGTTACGGACTTTATATTTACGTTTGATCACTTCAAACCAAGAGCGGAGCCGCTCTTGAAGTTGTTGCCGGGACAAATAGGTTTTGATGCTTTCACGGAACGAACTGAAGGGAATATTACCAAATTTCATGCGATTTTTTTCGTAGTAACTCATAGCCTCGCGATCAGTCACGATGCTTCCCATGGATTCCGTTTTCAGCTTGATGAAATTTTTGGCGATCAGCTTTTGCCGCGCGAGCTTTTCGAGCTCCTTAGAGCCGACCTCCAAATTATCCCAGTAGGGTTTTCCTTTGGTCGCTTTTTCAATTTTTTCGAGGCTCGTTTTCAATTGGCCGGTGTTGATCTGGGCCACACCAAAACTTTCAGCCTCGATACTCACCACAGTTTCAAGCAGCAGCGAAGTGACCTCTGCCGGAAATTTGCTGTCTCCGGGATGAACCTCGTTCAGGCCAACAAGATCCTTTTCGGGCTCCAGAATTTTTTCAATGACGGAAGAGATTTGCACCTCACGGCTGGTCAGGGTGCGATCGCCCACTTGACCGACGGATTCGCTCACGACCGAGGCGGCGAAGCCGAAAGAACCTATGAAAATAAGGCTGAGGAAAAGGAAAGGACGCATGCTCTTATCTTGGCCGAGGAGATAAAAAAAAACAAGACCCTTCGCTTACGCAAAGGGTCCTGCCACCACGAGGAAAATTTGAGACTTAGATCTAGAAGGCAACGCGGCCAACGAGAGCCATTGTGTAATACTGTAGCTTTTCGATAGGCGTACCGGCTTGGTAACCTGGAACCCAATAGTTATTGTTCTGAACACGGCTCGAGATATTGTACATATAACGAATATCTAAACCGAGCGAGAATTTGGAGTTGAAGGCTAAGTCCACACCGCCGACAACACCGATGTCGATCGCGTGGGAAGAGGCCGTATCACCGCTGTTATTGCTGTAGCCGTTGTTATAACCATTGTTGTAACCATTTGTTTGGTTCCAAGCAAATGTACGGTAAGAGTACTGAACCACTCCGCCCAACACCGGACGAACAAGACCGCTGAAGAACTGGTACTTCGCCGCAATCGCACCTGAGTACTGGTTCATATCAACGCTGCCATAAAATGGATAAGATGCGTAACCAATTTCATCCACCGTGTAATTCGAGTAGAGGAAAGTTCCTTCAACGATCAAACTTTCTTCGTAAACAGTTCCGAATTGAACACCCAAGGAATAATTTCCACGCACGTTTCTCACGTCAGGGTAATTACCCACCCCGGCCATACCGCCGAAGTAACGGGTCTCAACTGATTTCGGAGCCACTTCTTCTTCAGACTTCATGGCCGCACGCAGTTCTTCACGAACGATGTCACGGGTGTTGTCTTTTTGCTCTACCTTCTCCGCTTGAACAATCGGAGCGGGCTGAACATAAACAGGTTGAACCTGCTGCACAGGGACCTGTTGCGCTTGAATAGGTTGTTGGAGCTTATCTCCGAACAAAACATTCGCGCGTCTTTTTTCATCTTCCATCCGAGAAACTTCTAATTTCTCGACGATTTTCTGTTCTGTTTGCAACTCAGCATCCTGACGGGCCTTACGGATCAACTCCGCACGGGATTCGGTCAGCGGGGTCGCTTGAATCACCGTGGTTGGCTGCGTCTGTACGGCCGTTTGGGCCTGGACGGCTGTCTGAGCCTGGATCGGGGCATTCGCATTGGTATTGGAGGCTGTCGCCGCCACCGGTGCGCCCTGATTCAATATATAGATCGGCTGGGCCGGCTGAACGTTTTGCGTTTGCACCGATCCGCCTGCTTGCTGGGAAGCAATCTGATCGAGGTCTTGGTCGACCTCGCTATCGAAGCTTTGAGCGAGCGCAAAATTCGGCGCTATACTCAAAGCCGCAAGGATATAAAAATACTTTTTCATACATTCTCCTCGTAGTTACCGTGGTAAAAATCTAAGCACGCAGACACGGGAAGCAAGCCAAGTGCCACAAAAGGCCACCTTCGGTCGAGGGCCACAACTAGCTGAAGGGACTATGTATTCGGCAACTCTACGGAAATTCCACAAAGTCCTTCTGCCAATAAAAGTGACAATGCTTGAAACAGGTCATGAAAAAACTTCTTGCCTAAGCCTCTGCGTTTCAATTAAAAAGATCCTCTATTAAATGGCCCTGTGGTGGAATTGGTAGACGCGCTGGACTCAAAAGAGTTAGGCGACGAAGAAATGTGTCCGTAAGGGCTTGAAATGTGGGTCTTTTTTAGATTCACTGGTAGATAACCCCGAAGTTTACTGGTAGATTCGTCTACCGACTAAGGGCGAGTTTACAGACAAGTCTGTAAGGATCTAGGCTCTTTGAAAATTGAATAGAAGTTTTAAAATGGCTCTGTGGTGGAATTGGTAGACGCGCTGGACTCAGACCGCTGACCTCATAAAAAAGTCAGCATAACTTGAGTGCCCTTGGGGAAACCCTCGGAGTAGAACCGCCCAAATTCGGTGAAGGCTTATCTGAGTAAAATTGGATTGCTAATGCCGAGCCAAGCCTTAAAGAAATTTAAGGAAGGTGTAGAGACTAGACGAGCGGGACCTAACGAGCTGAAAGGCTTCAAGGTCAAGGCATAGTCCAGACCACAAACTCCTAAATATAGGAGCTAGTGAAAACTAGAGTGGTAAGAAAATCCAGTGTCCGCAAGGACGTGACGGTTCGATTCCGTCCGGAGCCACCATTTTATTACTTCGATTCAATCAATCTTTTATTTCTGTGTATCCCCTAAATTTAAACTGAACTTGGCAAAGGTCTTTCGCCTTTAGCCCATCGTCTCGTTCAGAATCATTGGGGAAATACCGAAAATGACAGTGATGACGAGTGCTATTCAAAGAATCAATTTTACGATCAAATATCCTGACAAAAGTGGACGAGCAACCTTCGCACTACTTAAGGTCACTCATTTTAGAGACGGCTCACCCAAAAAAGCTGAAACTATTGAGAGTGATCGAATCAAAGCCATCAATCAAGAATGGAAAAACTCGAAACACAAATCGGAAACACTTCGCGACGAACTTCTCAGAAGAGTCAAAGAAATCAGGTCTGAAGTTCATCGCAGCCAGCAAATTAAAGACGGCAAAATTAGGCTCGTCAAGCACGTCGATAATTTAAAAATATTAGAAGAGTTTGTTGCTGAACGAATTGAAGATCGCAAAATTGTAAACCCTAAAGGGCATGAGCAAGATTTTACTCGCGCCGTTCTCGTTATTGATCGCGCAAACCTATCTCTTAAAACAGCATCAAGAAAAGAACTACAACGAGCCGTTGATACAATAGACCGCAACACCATTCATCGACGTGTTTGCTCTCGAATTAACTCATTACTTGGTTTTATTGGTCGCCGCGAACGTCTAGAAGCCGCCGAATACAATGAGAACCCAACCATTTTCAATGAAATTGATTTTTTAAATTTAGTACAAAATATCGAAGCCCCCAGTGAATTTAAGCAACACGTAAATGATATTAGAAACCTATTTTACACCCTCTATTACACTGGCTTAAGACTCGGAGAAGTTTTTGCATTATTTAGTGACCGAAAACAAGACCCGAAAACTGGACGCAAATTGAACCATTTGGCAGAGACACAAATTAAAGTTTTTTCTCAAATGCTAAAAGATTCAAAAAAAATTACCTCGACAAAGACTGGTAACGATAGAACAGCTTACGTCATTCAAAATCACTTTGATAAAATTAAAGCTTGGGCTGATCTGGATCGCACAACTAAAGAGAAACTTAGAAAAATTGAATTCAGCTATTTAATTAAAAAAGCTGGTCGCTTAACTTTCCCTCGAGACAAAGACACTGAATTAACAAAACAGAACTTAAGAGCGCACGATTGTCGCCATAGCTACGCTGTGTATTTGCTAAATTCAGGCGTATCAATATCACTAATTGCTAAGTCACTTGGCAATAGTGTTCTAGTCTGTGAAAAATACTATCTTAGCTACATGAATGAAGAAGGCATCGAAATGATTCATCAGATGCTAAGCCGACCAAAATTAAAAAGAGTTTCTTAGAGAGATGCAACAGAAGTCAGTTAACCTACTGACACGTTCAGATTCAAAATTGAACTAAAATTTTGCTAGATTGCTTCTTGATGCTCACGACAAATCTTCTTGATATCGTCTATCGAAAGTTTTTCTTTAGTTAATCCACAAATAAAAATATTCTTCATAGGATTCTGATTATGCTTACATGAGCCACAAATCCCGAAACCTTTAAATCTATTTTGTTTCTGGATTGAAACAAGCACTTCTTCAAAAACAGGATCAAACTCTTTAGTCTTTTCGAAGCTTATAGCATCAGAGAGTCTTTTTGAAACACTCTCACCCTTTGAGGTCAGAACGATGTGATAGATTCGCTTGTCCACTTTATTTTGCACTCGCTTAATAAAGTTATTTTGCTCAAGTATAGACAAGCTCTGTGAAATACTTCCCTTTGTCTGACCTAGGTATTCAGATATCGACTGTGTTGTATTTGAGTAATGATTGCAAATAGATAAATACTGTAAAATTTCAACATGAACCAGTTGGAGTTCTTCTTCATTTGCGAATCGTCTCAGTAAATTTCTGTGAAGGGCTGAAAGTCTTTCTATTAACTGACTCGCCGATCCAAATCTAACATTCATTAAAACATAGTATCGAGTCTAAACTTGTTTGACAAGAGGAAAAATCAAGGTTAATTTATCAATAGTTTAGATTCTAAACTATGTAACAAAGAGCTATAAAAGCCAAAAAGGAGACACTTATGCCAAGAATTGAACTACTAGACCCGCAAAATACTACTGGTGACAAAAAAGAAATTTTTAATCAAATCCAATCAGCTTTTGGTGCAACACCAAACATGTTTAAGACAATAGCGAACTCAACCGCCGCTTTAAAAATGATGTGGTCAGCCTTTGGAGCACTCGGTGGTGGTAAGTTAGGTGCCCAGCTTGGCGAACAAATTGCGGTTGCTGTTGCGGATGTGAACCGTTGTGAATACTGCTTAGCTGCTCATACTGCGCTTGGCAAAGGTGCGGGATTAACAAGTGAAACCATGTCGCATGCTCAAATCGGCAAATCAATTGATCCAAAAATTCAAGCCGCTCTTACTTTTGCAATAAAGCTTGTAAAAGAAAAAGCAAACATAGCTCCAGACGATATCGCCGCTCTTAAAAAAGCTGGTTATACAGATGAAGATATTGCAGAGATATTGGCGCATGTGGCTCTGAATATATTTACTAATTACACTAACGTTGCGTTCGATGTCCCTGTAGATTTTCCGAAAGTGTCCTTAAGCTAATGAGAGCTCCAGAGCTTATCGTCTCTAAATGGCTCAACACCAATCAAGCCCTTTCAATTGAAAAGTTGAAAGGGAAGGTTATTGCCATTCATGCATTCCAAATGCTTTGCCCTGGGTGCGTTCTTCACGGAATACCTCAGGCACAAAAATTATTTGAAACATTTAACTCAGACATAGTTGCAGTTTTGGGTCTGCACACTGTCTTCGAGCATCATGAAGGCATGCAAGAATCATCTTTAAAGGCATTTTTACACGAGTTCAGAGTGACATTTCCCGTTGGAATTGATCAACCATCAGAGGGGCTAGAGATTCCACAAACTATGAACATATATCAGATGCGTGGCACACCGACCTGGATCATCATTGATAAAAAAGGAGAACTGAAATTGCACTCTTTTGGTCAATTGAGCGATCTTCTGCTTGGAGCTGAAGTGACAAAGTACGCACTTGAAGGCTTAGATACAAACGCAAATATTTACAAAACAAAAATTAAAGGAACTTAATATCAAAGCAGACATATTCCCATCAACAAAAACTAATATTCTTAAAGGGCCACTAAGGCACTCGCGATTACCATCAGTAAATTATGAACCTGTTGATTGTGATTTTACCGATGATCTGGAATTCATTTCGATTAATAAAGTTGTCGTCATTGTAAAGCACTGGGACTCAGAAGCAATGCTTGTTGAGTGCCAAGCTCAAATTATCGACATCCTTACTAAGAACAAAGAGGAGTTTTTAATATTGTCTAATGGTATCCATATTCGTTTAGATCGTATTTTTGAAATTGGGATAGTTAATGCAAGATGAAAACTGTAATGAAGGTACTTGTCAGGAAAAAAATTACTCAGGAAAACTAGCATATACAAAATATTTGCCCATTCAAGAAGAGGTGATGCAAATATGTCAAGCAAACAATCGACAGCCTAATGCTTGCAAGGTGCTTCCTGTGACGAGCGCATAACAAAAAATCGGGCGAAAAATGAACTTGGCTACAGCGGGTAATTGAAGCAAAATAAACTTGGTAGTAGGCAGTCAATGGATCTATCGTGTGGGCCTAAAAGACTATCGTGAAGACTCAGCCAGAAACCTACAGCTTTTCGTGGACCTTATTTAACACAGTTCAGGCGGCATGTTGGCAAAGCGAGAAGGCTCTACTTCCAGAAGTAAAGTTGGTTGTAGACATTAACTGAAAAGGATCAGAGGTATATATTGAATTTCAAATTTGAAGTGGTTTTGATTGTTGCAGGTACAAAAAAGTCGAACGTCCGAGGCCCCTTTGCCTAATCCAAATATTCTCGGCGGCGCATTTTCTGAAATCAAAGGATTTGCCCTATTTAAGGGCCTGAGTGACGATTTGATTCTGGATCTCTGCGCAACTTCGGAAATTAAAGTTCATCAACATAAAGAACAAGTTTTTACTTTTGGAGATCCAGCTTCCTATTTTGGAATGGTCTTATCTGGGGCCTACAAGCTGTCAAGAATTGCAATCTCAGGAGAAGAATCTGTTATTCACTTTTCCTCGCCAGGCGACGTTGTTGCTGCTTTAGTAATGCCACAGGCGAAACCAGTTTACCCCGTCAATGTTAAGGCCATGGGCCCATCCAGGATTCTATTGATACATAGGGATACCTATATTCAACATTGGCTAAAAAACCCTGATTTAATTGTTCGTATCCAAGGTTTACTATCAACGCGTATGGCTCGTTTTCAGAATCAAAAAGTCATGCAGCGAGCCCCACTTCAATCAAAAGTGGCTGCTATGTTGTTACAGCTCGTCGCAAAAGACACAAGTAAAGATGAGCTTGAAGTGCCTTTGCCGCTCACCCGCAAAGAAATTGCAGATACACTTGGCGTTACAGTAGAATCAGTAATTCGCGTCATGAGTGAGTGGGTCAAAAAGGGTTATATAACTACAACAGATCAAAACATTAAAATTTTAAAACCAGACCTTCTTATAGCTCAAGTCGACGAATGAGATGCCAATTCGAGTTTCGAAAGATGATCCACATCATGTACGATAAAAAATTTTAGTCTGTTGTTTGACTATATCTAGTGGCTGCGGCGCAATTAGGGCATGAGATATAGTGGTTTACAGATAGTCTTTCAAGAAATACCAAATGAAATATCGCTAGCCATTCATTTCACTGGCTGTCCTTTAAAATGCAAAGGATGCCATTCAAATGATTTATGGAGTCCGGCCAGCGGTTTTGATTTAGATGCTTTAAAATTTGATCAAATTGTTACGCAATATTCAAAATACATTTCCTGTATTGTTTTTATGGGTGGTGAATGGCAACTCGCTTCCTTAATTGAAATGATTCATGTAACGAAGAAGCACGGTAAAAAAATCGCGCTTTACACAGGACTTCAATTCGACGAAATCCCTCAAGTACTTATTAATAATCTAGACTATCTAAAATATGGTCCCTACATTCCCGAACTGGGCGGACTCAGTTCAAAAACAACAAATCAAAGACTGATAAATTTAACGACAAATGAAGAACTTAATTCATTTTTCAAGGAGGATTCAAATGATTCGCTTAACTAACGACCAAATAGACCAAAAAATACAATATATTCAAGACTACAAATTCGCGCAGAATGCGGCGGATGGATCAAAGCTGGATGCAAATGCCAACGTCAGCATTAAGAATATCGCAACTCTAGAAGCCGAAATCAACAAGGACATTAATATTCAAATAAATAGAAAACTAGTATCCGATAAAGTTGCGGAACTCTTCGGTACTGATTTAGCAAATGAATATATTCGACAAATTGAGGATCATGAAATCTATGTTCACGATGAAACATCTCTAAAGCCCTATTGCGTATCTGTTAGCATGTATCCGCTACTAACAGATGGCCTTAGCAAACTCGGTGGCGAATCGTTAGCTCCAAAACATTTAGGCTCTTTTTGTGGAACATTTATTAATTTCGTATTTGCTGTTAGCTCGCAATTCGCAGGAGCCGTTGCAACTGTTGAATTTTTGACTTATTTTGACTATTTTGCTCGACGTGAATTTGGTGACGACTATTTGAAAACCAATACAAAAACAGTTAATTCGTATTTACAGCAAGTAGTCTATTCAATTAATCAACCCGCGGCTGCCCGTGGATACCAATCTGTGTTTTGGAACATCTCGGTCTATGACAAATATTACTTTGAAGCTCTTTTTGAAAATTTCATTTTTCCAGACGGTGAAAAACCAAAATGGAAAACAGTTTCGCTACTTCAGAAACATTTTTTAAACTGGTTTAATAGAGAAAGAGAAAAATCAATTCTAACATTTCCTGTAGTTACCGTTGCCATGTTGACCAAAGATAAAAATGTGCGGGATCAAGACTACTTAGAACTTTGCACGAAACAGCTCGCCAATGGAAATTCGTTTTTCATGTATCTTTCTGATAGTGCCGATAGTCTTGCTAGCTGCTGTCGACTCAGAAATGAAGTCCCAGTCAAAGAATTTTCTTATACGTTAGGGGCCGGCGGAGTCGCAACTGGAAGTATCAATGTCATTACTTTGAATATGAACAGACTCATTCAGGATGGCCGCGATTTATTAACTGAGGTTTCTAAAATTCAAAACTATCAAATAGCTTACCGAAAAATTATTGAAGATCTAATGAGTCATAAAATGCTGACTGTTTATGATGCTGGCTTCATCTCACTAGACAAACAGTACCTAACCATTGGAATCAATGGCCTGGTAGAAGCCGCAGAGTATCTAAAGATCGAAATTTCGAATAATGAAAAATACATTCAGTTTGTTTCAGACAATCTTAAGGTGATATTTGATGCCAACAAAGCAAAATCTCGTGAAACAGGTTACAAATTTAATACAGAATTTGTACCAGCGGAAAATTTAGGAGTAAAAAATGCAAAGTGGGACAAGAAGGACGGATATGAAGTTCAACGTGATTGTTATAATTCGTATTTTTACCGCGTCGAAGAGGAAATGATTAATCCCTTGGAAAAATTTGAAATGCATGGAGAAAAAGTGACTCGTTTTTTAGACGGTGGTTCTGCATTACATTTCAATATTGACGAGAATCTGACTCAAATCCAGTATCGAAAACTGATTGAGCTGGCTGCAATCACTGGGTGTAACTATTTTTGCACAAATGTAAAAGTAACGATTTGTAACGATTGCAAACACATTGATAAAAAAACTCAATCTAGATGCCAGAAGTGTCATTCAAAAAATATTGACTATGCAACTCGAGTTATTGGCTACCTTAAACGAATAACATCTTTTGGAAGTGGACGCAGAAAAGAACATTCTAGCCGTAAATATCATCTGATAAAAACTCGAAATCAAAGCGAGAATGTAACCCAATTATCGTAAATCTGATCTAGCTCGGCTTGGCTTAGGCAAAGTTCACATACGCGAAAGAAGCATTTCTCTTCTTTCACGTTATGATGTTTCAATAAATAGACATAGCTTTCAAAATTTCTAAGAAATTCAATATCAGAAAGGATATCTTTTTTTTCTATTAAAAAAATCAAAATATCGCGCAGTGACCGATGTTCCTCGAGAGGAATATTAAGGGACGTCGGGTTTGCCTTGAATCCGATTTGATGATCTTGCCAGGAAACATCCTTGTTTGTTATTTTTTTACATATTTCTGAAGGTCGATTCGTGATATGTTCGTCGAAATACAAAGTACAAAATGGCCCGCCCTCCATGAGCTTCTTCTTTTTTGCTAAAATTGGATAGATCAATTTCTCTTCTTTGTAATGATGTTCATTCTCGACCACGTTCCAAAGCCATTCTAAAATGTTCTTTTTATCGGTTATAGTTTGGGCTTGTTCAATAACTTTGCTGCATTCAGCATGTTCTGAAATAATTCTTTTAAATAAATCATTTTTTTCTAGAGACATAGATTTTCTAAATGGTTTGAATCTATAAGTATGATTTTACGGCCAGCGTAGGCAATTATTTTTTGCTTCTCGAAAATAGCTAATGTGCGTATCACTGTTTCTGGTGTTGTATTCACAGCCTGAGCAATCATTTTGCGTGTTATCGTCGTACTTTTCAATAAGGATTTCTTTTGCAGCAGAAAAAAAGCGATTCGATTTGTTACTGGTAAATTTTCAATGGATCTGCACAATTGCAAATAACTCATCCGTTCTTTGAACTGGCGTATGAAGTATTCATTAACGGAATGATCCGAGTTCATCAAGTCAAAGGCGACTTCAGCTGACAGCTGGAGTACTTCAGATTGATCGATAGCCTTTGCTGAGACGGGGTAAGTCTGTTTTGAATTGCCCGAGTTTAACAGTGCTGCCCCGAGCGACTGCCCAGGCTCAACGATATCAAGCAAGGTATTGTTCTTGGTCAGCATCAAATAGCCCGAAATAACAATATAAACGTGCTTATTCTGATCGCCCGCGACGAATAGGTTACTCTTTCTTTCTAAAACAACTTTTGTCCCGAGTTTGATAAGGGATTTCCAAATCTGCGAAAGTTCATCCGTCGGTGGTTTTTTCGGAGGATTACTTCCTTGAGCCAAAACTAATGTACTTTGGGTATTCATACCATCGAGATTAGGACAAATATCATCGAGTCCGTATGATCTAAATCATACGGACTTTGTTTTACATCCGCTAACCTTAGAATCGAATAAATACAAAAGGAGCGTTTGATGAAAGAAAGTGTAATCTATATTCCATCGTTTGAAGGTGAATATAAAACTGGCCTTATTTTTTCGATGATTGATGGGCTAAAACTCGGAAAAAATCTTAAATTTATTTGCGATCAATCGCCAAACGAACTCGAAAAAATGCTCCGAGAGTCGGGATTAAAGAATGTAACTTGGACTTCTCGAACAGTCGATAACGGACAATGGGAGCTGCTCATTCACAAAGATGACCCAATTAATTCAGCATCAGTAGGATGCTGTGGTATGTGCGGCGGTCATCAACCAGAAAAAAATGGAGGCTGAAAATGCTTTCAAAATCTCAAGCAAAAGCCTTTTTTATTCTTGGCACCGCTGCGTTTTCAGCAATTTTTGTCGGCTTAACAATTGATACGTTTCAAAGAATTCCAAAGCAAACAAATGCAAACGAGCTAACCGAGTCAGCTATTCGAGGCAAACATCTATTTGATTCAAAGAACTGTATGGGCTGTCATACAATCATGGGTGAGGGAGCGTACTACGCACCAGAACTTACAAAGGTCCTTGATCGGCGCGGCGAAGCTTTCGTTAAGGCAGTGTTAAAAGACCCTGAAGCGATGTACCCTGGTCAAAGAAAAATGGTCAACTATCATTTTTCTGATCAGGAGATTGAGGATCTTACTGCGTTCCTAACTTGGGTCGGAAAAATGGATTTAAATGGATTTCCGCCAAAACCGGATTTACTTGCATCGCCAGTAAATGCAGCGGTCACCAACCCACTTGAATCAGTAAAACAACCTCAAATCTTTGGTCAAATGTGCACGGCATGCCACGCCCTGAATGGCCGTGGCGGCAATGTGGGCCCAGCCTTGGATGGCGTTGGTTCGAAATTTGACGTCCAGTATATTACAAAATGGCTAAGCGATCCAGCCTCGATAAAAGCGGAGACTAAAATGCCTAAATTACCTCTTTCAGAGAAAGATATCACTGAGCTTGCGAAATATTTATCAGGCTTGAAAGGTGAAACAAAATGAAATATCAATCACAAAAAGTCGCTTACTGGTTTTTTGCAGTATGTATGTTGTTATTCGGATTGCAAATTGTTTACGGATTCATAATGGCCTTTGCGCACATGGGATTGGATGGCCTGCACAACATCATTCCATTCAACGTAGCGCGCGCAACGCATACGAATTTACTAGTCATGTGGCTACTGTCTGGATTTATGGGTGCCGCCTACTACATCATTCCAGAGGAATCAGAGCGTGAAATACTTTCGGTTAAATGGGCCTATATTCAGTTAATTGCCTTTGTTCTTGTCGGAGTAACCGCAGTGATCGGCTTTCACTTTCAATGGTGGGAAGGGCGAAAGTTCTTAGAAATACCTCGCCCGCTGGATTACCTAGTTGTGATTGATGTCCTATTATTTATTGGACTTATCGGCGGTACTATCTGGAAAGGCAAGCGCCATACAACGACAAGTCTCGTTCTATTTTTTGGTCTTCTAACAGCTGCGCTATTGTATTTACCAGGAATGATTGAAACTGATAATCAAACGCACGACTCTTACTGGAGATGGTGGGTAGTACACCTTTGGGTCGAAGGAGTTTGGGAACTCATCATGGGAGCCATCTTGTCGTTTCTATTAATTAAGCTAACTGGGGTTGATCGGGAACTGATCGAGAAATGGCTGTATGTCATCGTCGGGTTTACGTTTTTAAGCGGTATTCTAGGAACAGGTCACCACTACTATTATATTGGAACACCAAGATACTGGCTTATGATTGGCGGAATATTTAGTGCATTAGAACCCATCGCATTCTTAGGAATGGCCATATACGCGATTGCTATGGCTCGAAAAGGCAAAAAAATTGTAGACAACAAAACGGCACTATTGTGGACACTGGGGACAGCAATTATGTCATTTGTTGGCGCAGGTTTTTTAGGCTTTGCTCATACGATACCGCAGGTTAATATGTACACCCATGGCACTCTGGTAACTGCTATGCATGGCCATATGGCTTTTTGGGGCGCCTATGCCTGTTTAGTCCTTGCGATTATAACTTATACGATGCCATTCATGACAGGTCGAAAACTTCAAGACACTAAAACAAACGTATTTGCGTTTTGGACGTCAAACATAGGAATGACAGCCATGACTGTGGCATTCGGTATTGCTGGAATTGCGCAGGTCTATCTAGAACGTAAAATGGGGCTTGATTTTCTGCTCGTACAGAAAGAAATTGAAGTTCACTTCTTAGGGCTCGTCATAGCAGCAACATTATTTACCGCGGGAATAATAGCCTATATCTGGAACTTTATTCGATTTGGTCTACCTGTTGGTGAAATTGAAAAAATATAAATATGAACAAATCCAACCCTGAACTGATGTATCTTTCGAGCGACAATGAAATTGAGGTTTTTGAACACTGCTTTAAGCTTCAACTACCTCTACTTCTTAAAGGACCGACCGGCTGCGGAAAATCGCAATTCGTCGAATACATGGCAAAAAAGACAAATCGCCCATTGATCAAAGTTTCATGCCACGAGGACACTAACGCGGCCGACTTGATAGGAAGATTTCTAATTCAAAATGGAGAAACTGTTTGGCAAGATGGTCCTGTTAGCAGAGCTATCAAAACCAACGCACTATTATATTTGGATGAATTTGCGGAGGCTCGCGAAGATGTTGTTGTGGCCCTACACCCATTAACGGATCATCGCCGCGAGATTTATATTGATAAAATAAACTGTACCCTACGTGCAAATTCTGAATTCATGCTCATCGCGAGCTATAATCCCGGTTATCAAAAAGGACTCAAAGAGATCAAGCCTTCGACGAAACAGCGTTTCGTCGTTGTTGCCATGAATTATCTTTCGATGGAAAGAGAAAAAGATCTCTTGATAAAGCTTACGGGAGTTGACACTAAACACGCGCAGCTCCTTGCACAATTAGCCTACAAAATTCGATCTAAAGAAGATCTCATGTTGAAGGAAACGATATCAACCAGACTGCTTGTAAACGCGGCCTTAATGATTCGCGAAGGAATGAATTCCCGGAAGGCCTGTCATGTTGCGATTTCAGAGGTACTTAGTGATGATCGCCAAATTGTAGAATCATTAAATAATTTTATTAATCTGCACATATAATTTATGGAAAACTTTTTTTCCCGAATCTGGAAAACGAAACCTGACAAAAATAAACTGACACCAGGGTATCAGTCTTTAGATGATTTAATAACGAAGTTTAACATTTTCACAAAAATGGTCTCTCCGTTTCGAATGAACGGAGATATCGGTGGGAGTCTTTGGTCCGTAGGATTCGTGGATACAGATTTATTACTTCCAAAAGATATTTGTTGGACGCCCAACCAAACTTTAAACACAAATTTGGTGCAGTTACTTATTTTGAAATCGGTCGCTATTAAAGCCATCGGCCTAAAATACAAATTCAACGATAGAGAACGAGTCGCACCCCGTCTTTTTATTTTATCTAAAATGCATTTAATCAATTCTTGGCTTGATCAGCAATATCCACAATTTTTCGAATTTGAAAAACAAAACTATGCGCAACTTGAGGCCTATTTGCCCAAAAAAAGTAGTCCCGTCTTAGACTATTGGCGAAAACAAATTTCAACTCGATCGCTGACTTTGAATCGGGACTCAGAAAATACCTTGGAAAAATTAATTAGTCTGCAAAAACGAAATGATACCGTTCCGAATTATTTACACGCCTGCGTCCCTTTGCCGTATCGCGAGTTGAACTTGTCCGCATCGAATTCGATGTCCACATCGGACCGACCGAGTTCAGATAAGAAGACTCAAAAAAAACGTCACCAAAAGGAATTCGTCGAGGAAGCTGATTTAAGTAAACAAGGCCCCGCAAATCCCATCTTGCATAGTTTTGAGAAAATGGAAACTGCTGATGACTACGACGGAGGCCGCCGCGTTGAATCTGGGGATGATGAACTTGATGCTCATAACAACGCACTGGATGAGCTTGAATTAAACAGACATACTACCGTCGGCGAAGCCTCTTCCCTTTACAATCAAGACAGTCCGCAATTCAAATCACAGAATGCGAATTTAGATCAAAGCATTTTTTTTCAAAGTCACCAATACCCCGAATGGAATTTTAGAGAAAATAGGTATTTGAACTCATTTTGCTCCGTTTTTCCAATTCTGCCAATTGAACTGCAGGAAAGTGAAGGCTTCAAAAAAATAGTCTTAGTGAAATACAAGTTACTGATTGCCGAATGGAATGCCAAAATTAATTCGATTGTAAACACTCCAAGATGGAAAAATAGATTGATCGATGGTTCTGAAATCGATTTGGATAGTATGATCAGATTGAAGCCAGAACTAAATCATTTTTCAGGTAGGCCACGAATTTTCTCTGAAAAACGGAAATCTGAAAATGACATCTCGCTTTTAATACTTGCTGATGTATCCTACTCCACAGACACATGGATTAATGGTCAAAAAGTAATCGACATAATAAAAGATTCTATCGCTGTTGCTAGCTTTGTATTTGAAGATATCTTTAACAAGGTGAGTGTCGCTATTACAAGTAGTCAAACAAGAAAAAATATTGAATATAGAGAGCTCAAAAAATTCAACGAATCTTGGATTCGTTTCTTTCGACGGTCACATGAAATCATGCCTAACCAATACACTAGACTTGGGCCTGCCATTCGGCATGCAATTAAAATGCTCTTAATTGAAAATTCGACGAAACCAATCCTTATTTTGATTACCGATGGCAAGCCAACTGATTTAGACCCCTACGAAGGCTCATATGGTCAGCAAGACGTTCGCAAGGCCATCGAAGAAGCAAAAAATAAAGGCGTCCATGTCCTTACATTAACGATTTCAGATTTTGATCCTATTTCATTAAAACGAACATTTGACCGACCGTGCCCCATGAAAAACCCTGATGACTTTTGTCGTGAAACCTTTCAATTTATTTGGAAATTGTGCCTGAAAGGTAAATAGAGAAGTTATATGCAAGTGCATATGATTTATATCATATCGACACCCTAGAAAAATTCCGTATAATTCACTACATAGACAAAAAATACTGGAGCTTTTATGAAAAAATATTTACTTGCCGCCTCGATTTTACAGCTACTTTTCGTCGGTGGTCCTACATTGGCCGACAATACAAAAGACGAAATTGCAACTTTAACAGCGCCGCCTTTTGTACCACCTCCAATAACTAGAAAAACGTCGGCTAAATTGATTGTTAATCTTGAAGTGATTGAAAAGAAAATGAAAATCGCTGATGGAGTCGACTACACATTTTGGACATTCGGTGGAACAGTTCCCGGTAGCTTTATTCGGGTCCGCGAAGGCGATTCTGTCGAATTTCATTTAAAAAATCATCCTTCATCTAAAATGCCGCATAATATTGATTTGCATGCGGTCACTGGTCAGGGCGGAGGCGCTGGAGCGTCTTTTACTCTTCCAGGGCATGAAAGTGTCTTTTCATTCAAAGCCATCAATAAGGGACTTTACGTCTATCACTGCGCAACGGCGCCGGTTGGAATGCACATCGCAAATGGTATGTATGGTTTGATTTTAGTTGAGCCTAAAGAAGGTATGCCTAAAGTAGATCGTGAGTACTATGTCATGCAGGGTGATTTTTACACAAAGGGGAAATTTGGAAAACAAGGTTACCAACCTTTTGATATGGAAAAAGCTATTGACGAAAAACCGACCTACGTCGTTTTCAATGGGTCTACCAATTCAATGACCGGCGACAACGCCCTAAAAGCAAAAGTGGGTGAAACTGTTCGTTTGTATGTCGGTAACGGAGGTCCTAATTTAGTTTCATCTTTTCACGTGATTGGAGAAATTTTTGACAAAGTCTATAAAGAAGGTGCCTCTGAATTCAATACCAACATTCAAACTACTTTAGTACCTGCTGGTGGCTCGGCCATCGTTGAATACAAAGTTGAAGTGCCAAGTAACCTCGTGCTTGTAGATCACAGTATCTTTCGAACCTTCAATAAGGGTTCATTGGGACTTATGAAAGTCGAAGGTGCGGAAAACAAAGAAATCTATTCTGGAAAAACAGCAGACAATGTTTATTTGCCAGAGGGTGGAGCCATTCAAAAAGTGACTGACAAGGAAATCGTCAGTACGGCAGCAACGCTAGAAGATCAAATTAAGTTCGGGAAAAATATTTACCAACAAAACTGCGCAGCTTGCCACCAAGCCGATGGCAAAGGAATTCCTGGCGCATTTCCTCCGTTGGCAAATTCTGACTATTTCAATGCGGACTGGAAGCGAGTTATCGATGTCGTAAAAAATGGAAAATCTGGACCAATCACAGTAAATGGCACTCCTTACAATGGGGTTATGCCATCGCTTGGGATGAGTGAAGAAGACATTGCCAATGTGCTGACATATGTTTCTCATTCTTGGGGAAATAAAAAACGAGTGTTTAAAAAATCTGAAGTTTCTGCTGTACCTTTGAAAAAAGAACAACCAGCGGAGCACTAGATGAATTTTCTAATCAGCAGCCTGATAATCACTTTTTGTTCGACAAGTTTTTTACAAGCTGCTGAATTGGTCATTGTTCCAACTGGAAAAATAGAGGCTATCTGGCTATCACCTGTTTCGAAGAAGGCAAAGGTAAAATCTAGCCAAGTTATAATTACAGTTGATACTTTTAAAGCTCAGGTTTATCCGGTAACGGTCGCACAATTTAGAGAATTTCTAGCTGCGCATCCGGAATGGTCCAAAGCCAATATATCTTCGTTATTCAAAGACGATTACTATTTACGAGATCTAGAGACGGCCCCAGCAAAGGCACCCGTCACTTTTGTAACTTGGTTTGCTGCAAAAGCATATTGTGAGTCATACGGACTTCGTTTGCCAACAGTTAATGAATGGGAATATGCCGCCGCCGCATCGGAATCAAAGAAAAATGCAAATCGTGAAGAAAACTTTTTACGACGTATTCTAAACTGGTACGGTGAACCCCAAGGCGAAAGGCTCAAAGACGTCGGAAGCATTTATAAAAATGTTTACGGCATTTGGGATATGCATGGATTAATTTGGGAATGGGTTGATGATTTCAATTCAAGCTTTGTAACCGGTGAAAGTCGTGAAGATAGTTCTTTTAATAAAGATATGTTTTGTGGTGCGGGAGCGCTTTCATCAGCAGACAAAGAAAACTATGCCGCGTTTATGCGATTTGCATTCAGATCAGGTTTAAAGGGCAAAAGTGCCGTTTGGAACTTAGGATTTCGATGCGTTAACTAGGGAGTAATATGAATAAAATTAATTTAATAAAAAATTTTTCCATCATTTTAATATTTCTCGTAACGGTGCAAAATGCTTTCGCGGATTCCCTGTACGACCTTAAAACAAATTGGCGAGACACAGAAAACAATAAAACAGATGTATCCATTGCAAAGGGCTCCTATACGATCATTGCGATGGTTTACACGGGCTGTGCGCACGCCTGCCCGATGACAATTTCAAAAATTAAGGAAATTGAGAAGGATTTTTCAAAGGCTAAATTTACAGATCTAAAAATTGTCCTTGCTTCATTTGATGTAAAGAACGACCGACCACCGAAACTAAAAAAGTATCAAACTGAAAGAAAATTAAACCCCGATCAATGGAAGTTTTTATCTGCCGAGACTGAAGACGACGCTCGCAAGCTCGCCGTCACCTTAGGAATTAGTTACAAAGATATCGGCGACGGAGATTTTTCTCACAGCAATTTAATTACTCTTCTAGATCCAAATGGTAAAATAGTAGCTTCAATAAATAGTTTAAATGCAAGTACTGAGCCGTTGATTGATGGCCTTAAAGAGTCTTTAAAAAAAGAGACCAAAAAGTAAATTATGGATTCGGTAAAAAACGAAGAGAGAATCGAACCCTATATATTGCTGTTTCCCACCGGCTGCTTACTGGGTTTTCTTGGTCTTGTTTTTTGGATTTTCTTTCAGTTGGGCTGGATTCAGTTTTATCCTCGTGCACTCCACGGTAATTTAATGTTTTTTGGCTTCTTATGGTCTTTCGTCGCTGGTTTTTTGATGACGGCCGTACCAAAAATGACATCAACTTCTGCAGCACATATAGGTGAGATTTCTTTTGCAGTCGCACTGGTTTTTATTCAAATGGTTCTCAATGTCAGGAACCTAACCGATATCTCAGTCTTTGTTTTTTTGATGCAAAACGCCTTTCTTCTATTTTTTGTTGTTCGAAGATTCTTAGTAAACCGAAAGGTTCCATTTTTTGGTTTCATTTTTTTACCTATGGCCTTCATACAGTCTGTCTTAGGTGTTGCGCTCTATTTTTTTTACAGTGATCGTAGTCTTTTTGTTCTATTGTCAGGTGAAGCATTTATTCTGAATTTGATCTTGGGCCTAGGCAGTAGACTGATACCAGTTATTTCTAGATTACCAAATGCATTGCTTCCAAATGAAAGTTCAAGTTCGGACAGTTTGACTTGGCCCTTAGTAACTTTACTACTTTTAAACGTAGGTTATTGGTGTGAAGTTTTCAACTTTAGGGAATTCGGAGTCATACTTAGAATTTTTGGTATTCTAATTGCCGCCGTAAAGTTACTTAGACTGTTTGTAGTGCCAGTAACCTGGTCCTACGTTGGCGTCGGACTGAAAATATCTGTTGTGATGCTCGCTATTGGTCAGATTTTTAGTTTGTCTTTTTTTAACAGTGTACTGGCGGGTCAACACATTATTTACATAGGTGGATTTTCAACAATAACTCTGCTTATCGCGACACGAGTCATTCTTGCCCATGGCAATCAAAGTTTGAATTACGAAATTTCTTCAAAGCGTTTAATATCTATTGTCATACTACTTTTTATATCAGCGCTTATTCGGTTCTTTGTAGGAACTGATGTATCAAATTTCTTTCTTAGTATTTCAGCTCTCTTTTTTGTTTTTGCGATTGCACTTTGGTTCGCTCGATTTTTTAAAATATTGAATTCAAAAATCAACAAAGAGGGCCCGGCCTAATTTTCACCAACTCAACAACTGTGTCTATTTTGACAGAAAGGACCATTTTATGAAACGAAGAGATTTTTTAAAAAACATTTTAGGAGGCAGTGGGGCATTAATTGCCGCGCCAGCACTCCTTTCTACTTTACAGGCCAGCCAAGCCTTTGCTGAGCGTCGTGCAGCTGGACCAAAATCAGACTTAGTAGATGTAAAAGATCCAGTGGCAAAGTCAGTGGGCTATGAGGAGGATTTTTCTAAATCAAAAGTCGCAAAGGGAAGTAAGTGCAGTACTTGTTCACTTTATGTAAAGGCTGCCAATCAAAATGGTAAAGAAGCCGGCACCTGTGCTATATTCCCGAAAAAGTTTGTATATGGCGATGCCTATTGCAAATCATGGGCGAAAAAAGCATAGCAATGAGCAAAACGGTCGAAATCAATGGAGTACTGTTTTCACATTCGGACATTTCAACTGTGATAGATCACTTTTATGGTCGTGTTCAGCGTGATCCGATTTTGCAAGTCCCTTTCAAGTCGGTCGAGGACTGGCCTGAACATGTCAAAAACATTACTCATTTTTGGTGGATCAAATTTGGGGGAAGTGCTTATATGTTTAGTCAGTACAACCCCGTTCCCAAGCATTTTTTCGCAGGATTTAGTCGCGATCTACTTAAACGATGGCTCTTGATTTTTCACGAAACTCTGCACGCTCATTTAACTTCAGATCAGGCTGCACTATGGATCGCGATTTCTACAAGCATGGGTGAAAGTCTTGCTATAAAGAACGATCATTATAAAATGATCCACGAGTCGCAAATTGGCAGTGGTTGAAAACCGAGTTCTACGCCTTTGTCTTTTTTCATTGGGCGTTCTATTTGTCTTGATTGGGGTAGCCGGAGTTTTTTTACCAATTCTTCCGACTACTCCATTTATTTTATGTGCCGCTTGGTGTTTTCTAAAAAGTTCAAAAAAGGCTTATGTGTGGATTTACAGCCACTCTATATTTAGTGGTCCCTTGAAAAATTGGGAAGAAAATCATGCAATTTCAAAGTCTGCCAAATTAGTCTCACTGACCACAATTACCTTTTCGGCTATTTACACTTACTTAGCAATTGATGGTCTTTGGGTAAAACATATCGTACTTGTCTTACTAACAGGAGTGTCTATATTTATCGGCACAAGAAAAAGTCAATAAAATCGATTCCCGTTTTTTAATATTATATCAGAATTAACTGGCCCGACTTCTAGCCTATAAAAGATAGAAGTCGGTGGTTTGAATTTTGGCTTATTTAGAGTATTTGCTACTACCATAGAACCGTTCAAGGAACCAAAAAAGCTTTAGAGCATATAACCATTTTTTTTGCATAAACTTATTCGCTCTATGATCTAGATCATAGGTAGCGACCTAAATTTTTTTGTAAACTCATGGCTACCGATTGGAGGTTTTCGTGTTTAAATTCACTCTGGTGCTGGCTGTATCTTTGGCCTTACCCGGCTTCTCTTTTGCTGATGATGAGCTGAAGATCGTCGGAATGCCCAGCATTGCATTTAATTCCGGTAATGCATTTGTAAATTTCGGAGGCCCGAGTGTGAAATTGGAGTCCGGCAGTTACTTCGGTGGACTGAGTTTTTTCCCTTCCCTTCGCCACAATAGTTCGGCTAACGAGTGGTCGCCTATCTTGGGTGCCGGAATATTCATCGGTCGCAAAAATGTTTTCATTATCGTACCATCATACTATTATACATCAACTTGGTATACCGCTGTTGGCCTAGGCTATAAATTCTAAAAATATTGATCTCGTATTGATTAAAACTCATGCTGTGCACCCGTTTGGTGCACTTTGCTTTTCTTCTGGGCTCTGTTTTACCCATCCGGCATCCTTTTATCAATTGCTTAATAGAAAATACGAACACTCGGCTGCGCAGCACGAATAATCATACAGAAGAAATAGACAGTTCGTATGAAGCCTAAACAAAGCAAAGAAAGGAGCCGCAATGAGTAATAAAGGTATCGAACTCATAATGAAGAAAACCAGTGATTTTGGAACAAGACTAGAAACTCTATGTCGTGATCGTGGAATACCAATCAACGAACTTGCTCGTCGCATTTCTGTAAGCTCGACAACTGTCCACGAGTGGATTGGAAAGTCTGGCAGACTTCCAAGAAACCCCGACCACTTAAAGAAACTTTCAGATTTTTTTAATGTGAGTCTTGAGTTTCTTTTGTTTGGCGAGGAGCAGAATAGCTCGCTGGAAGCCTTTCTACAGAAAAGCGAAATCCACACTGGTCTTTACGAAATAGCTATTAAAAAAGTTTCACAGAAAAATGGAGATAAAAAATGAAAACAAAAACGATTCAAATTTATTTAGCCCTTATCATGACAATACTTTTAACTGCTTGCGGTTCTGGCGGAGGTGGAGGCGGAGGATCATCTTCTGACCCTTCAAACGGTGGAGGAACTGGTGGCGGAGGCGGTAGTACTTCAGGTGGCGATGGCAATGCTGCTTATTACGGATTCTCAACCGATAGTGCTACGAAAATCTCCAACCAAGTGACTCCGCCCAATTCGGGTGTTAATCAGCTTGCCATTGCGTCGCAGGTTTCCTTTAACTTGAGAAACTTAAACAACCGTCTGCTCGATATTACAATTTACCAACCGAGTTGTATTGTGGGACTTTTAACTGAAACTTATTCGGCGGTCTTAGTCAGCGGTGCAACCACTTCGCCGTCGATTGCTTCAATCGTTGTGACTGCCACGGGTTTAACTTTTCAAGAGCGAGCCATGCTTTCGGGTGCGCAAGTTTATGACTACGGCTCGCCTGCGTCTGTGCCGGGAACTTGTACGAGCGGAGAAATGAACCTAGGCTCATCTGGCACTTTATATTCAAACGGAAAAATTATGCTCTGGAGGACTGGCTTAGGCGATCTTTATATGGGTGGACGCAGTTCTGCAATTGAGACTGTTATGGCTAATTTTCAATTGAAGCAATATGACAAATATGAGCAGATCGACAATAGCTCAGTGAACCCTGGAAACTCGCTATCAACATGGTCAAGCGGCAATGCTGGACAAGTCGTGACCGACGCTGACGCCACAACTTCCAACAGTGCTTTCGGCAATTCTGGCGGCAATACAATTATTAAAGGCTTTGCGTCCAACTCACGCAACGCTCGATATGCGGCGAACTCAAACGGATACTCGACAAGCACAACCCAGCACACACGCGTGTGGAGTAACTTGTCAGCCGATGTTCCATTCTATGGTTTTGGGATTTCAAATATTGGTTCAAGCGGCAAAGCTATATCTGTGACGGCAATGAAGCAAGCCAACGGTTCAACGGTTACGGCAAACGACGGCACAACCTTGGTTGAATTAATCAGAGGCTCAGGAGCTTTTTTAATTCACATTCAAAAGTAGTCAAACCAGTCGGAGCTTACAGGCGTCTGTAGACTCCGACATGAATCACAAACGAAATGTTCAATAATTTCAAATTGGTGCACCTTCATTTTTCACCGGATCTATAAAGACTTGTCCGGTAAAATTATCTTATAGACAATAAGAGTCTTTTAAAAGGAGGTTCAAAATGCAAATCATTGCAATTTATATTTTTAGAAATTCCCAAGCCGCTGACAACGCCCTTGAACAACTTTGGCGCTATTTTGATAGAGGCATGGAAAAATCTGGCGGAAACGAACTTTGGCTCAATTCAAACTGCGCAAACCCACATCTTGCGAGCCAAATCTGCGAAAGTTTGGGCGGGATCGCAAAATGATCGAGCATAGCTATTTACACTCATTAACGATCGGTCAGATCACTACTTTGATGTTCGTAGCCTATGCGAATTATCAAGTTCTAAAATGGGTGTTTTTAGCCATTAAGTCGATGGTCACTTCGGATTTTTTTAGTGTTGTTATTTTTAAGCTCACGCCAACCTCGGTTATTAAAAAGCGAGAGGTGCGAAGAAAGTTAGAAATACACTACGCAAAACAACAAAAAGAAAAAGCACACCAAGAAGCACTTAAATCGCATCGCAAATACAGAAATCTGCTATTTAATTTACAGTTTATAAGTGAAGACAGAGAAACTCTCTTCAAGACTTTCAACATCAAATGGCAAGAAGGCCATCAAAAAATGGGACGGACTAAAAAATCTTGGGTCATTGAAAATCAAGAAATCGCGTTTGCCATGTTCAGCGAGATGGCGGCAATGAGGCTTGAGATTCAGCGGCTTGGGCGCTGGAGTCCTGAAATGGAAAAGTTTTGGATAAAAATATTGCCGAAAACGTTTGTTTCAAAAGAAAAGCAAATGACTCCATTGGAATTAGCACTAGCGAACTTTGATGACGATACCCCTACAAAGGCTTCTGCTTGAGTTTTCTTTTTTCTTGAAGTTCACGGAGAACTTTATGACTTAACGACTCTTTAGTGTGAACCATATAGATATCGACTATTTTGAAAATGAGGTTAATTAAAAGTGCCGAGATCAAAAAATAAAAAATAAATAAGGCATTTTTATATGGAAGGAATAGTTTGAATACATTGCCAAAAATTAGCCCCAAAAACAGAAACCAAATCGCCAGCACAAAATTGAAAAGCAGATCACCTTCTTCAAGAGTTTTTAGGAGTTTATGTTTTTTCTTGCGTTTTATTTTCATAAGCTCTCCATTAAAATCCAAGACAACATCGTTACCACCAGAAAAAACTGAGTTAAAAAAGGAGGCGAAAGCAAGGCTCCCAAAATGGATGCTAAAAACGCAAAATAGCAAACCTCAGTCAGCCTTGTGTTAAACTTCTTTCGCCTCATATCTCATAAATAGAATGGTTTAAGTCATTTCCATTTAAAGGGCATGAATACTAAGTTTCAGCTTTTTCACCTTTACAACAAGAAAGTGCTCAGTCACGGCGCCTATCGCCTGTATCGCCTTTTCCTTGACTTGGAGGCAGTACAAGCGCAGCCGCACCCGATTCGAGCAACACGGGGGCTTTTGGGCGGTTTTACAGGGCTATCTGAGAATAGCCTTAAGGCAGCAATAGCCGAGCTATTGAGTCTAGGGTTGGTGGCTCTAAAGTCCGAACGACCGAGCTTGTGGCAGGTGAATACGCCCGACAAGTTCAATCACGAGGCACTAGCTAAGCTCATAGCTCAAGACAATGAACCAGCAACTACTGATCCCGATTCCGCAGATTCTGATGCCAAATAATACAGTAGTTCATATACAGTTTTGAGCATTCAAACTTTTTTATTTTTTCAGATATTTTCTAATGCCTCATTTTTTGAGGATTTGATTTGTTTTTATTTTTTGGTTTATTCAGTCTTTTTCCATTTAGTCTCTATAAGGAGAAAGACTTTATGATGAAAACTGATGAATATATATTTTGGGTTGTTCCGGAGTTACCAGAAAATCCAAAGAGGTATCTGATCTATAGAGCTACTGACCAAAAAAAGATAATTGCTGTTCTTCAATTTGAAGACAAAGACTACGATGTTTTTGAAGTACCTGGAGAAAAATCTCTGACTTATACTGAACAGCTCAAGATCCTTGAGGCTTGTGATCTGTTTTTACAGAAAATGTATTTTTACAACTGGGACTAATTAAATTTCACGAACTACGATTGTCAGTGTTTAAAGTGTGAAAAGGCTCAGTTTGGCTCTACTTCTGTCAAAATTGAAATCTCAAATACAAGCGATATTTTTGCTATTTTCTATTGATGATTCGCAACGCTCTCGAAATCCACACACTTCACACCCACGATTTGCAGTATCTTTTGAATATAACACAAACCTCGATCTTTTTTTTGATGGGTTGGGGTTCGCTACCTAAGTAGCGACACCATACCAGATTTAGATTTTAAATCTTTATTCTTAATTCCACCCTCCCGGGCGGGCACATAGTCCCCAACAGGGCTAAAAAATCAAAAAACCAGCACATTTGTGGCTATTTTCCATTTATATATCAACAGACACAGGAGGACTGACAAATGAGCCAAATCGATAAGTCGAGATATTTCTACGCTAAAATACCAAAGCGGCTGTTTCAGTCTTACAACCTCCTAAATCCCACTGATCGTGCCGTTCTAACTCAAATCATTAGTTGGTACCCCAATGAGTGCTTTTATGCCGTTAACTACTTTACAGAAAAAGTCCTTGGCGTCGGGGATAAAGCATTTTATCAGTCCGTCTATAAACTTCAATTTTTAGGCTTAATCCGCTTCAAGCGAGGCAACCGCAAGCGCCCTAATAGATACCTATATGTCGCAGATCCTCGCGACTGGAGGCTTCCTAAACCCTTGTGTGACCAAATACGGGCTGACCAGATCAAGCTCGGCTTTGAGGACTATAAATATCAACATGAGCCATTTCCTAATGAATATGGATTCAAGCTAGCTTTCAACAAGCTACACCCCAAGCATGCCATAAATATTCAGACTAGCGAGGAAGCGAACGAGCTTACAAACACGCCTGTAGCAGAAGCCGAATTAAGTGAAGAAGAAAAAGTATGGTTTAAAAAATATGACAACCTAAACGGAGTTCATGCTAGCCCAACCCGTACAGTTGCTGACTACTACAAATATCAGACTATAATTTCTCAGGCAAAAACCGAAACAAGCATTTCACCTTACCAGAAAAAATATTTACTCCGTCTTCAAGAAAGGTTTTTCGAGGTGAACTATAATCCTCCGGATGAAATTGTTAAAAAAATACTTGCACTCGCTATTGAGCTAGAAAACAAAGGATTTAACCCCGATGATATTCAAGAAAAACTTTTATCAGAGGCTAAATCCTTAAGACAAAGACAAACACAAACCACTTAAACCGCCTTCTTAGCAACACGAATATCGTGCCTGATAAACTCAAGCTTTAACTTATATTCTTTTCTTAGCTTTTGTTTTTCAATATCAGACTTAGCCCTTTTAATTTTCTCGTCATATAATTTTTTAAGGCTTTGAGCGTTTGCCGTGAATAATCCCAATTGATTTTGCTTAAAAACATTGGCGATTTTTCTTGAAGCAATATCAAAGTATTTCGGCATTAACTCAAAACCTACAAATCGTCTATTTTCTAGTACACAAGCTAGTCCCGTCGTGCCCGACCCCGTGAATGAATCTAGCACAATGTCACCTTCACGAGTCAGCATTCTAACAATGTATCGCATGAGTTCAATGGGCTTTACCGTGTCATGGATATTTTTAATATTAACCAATTTTCTTTTATTGAACATGGCTCTTTTGGTGTAGGGAGTATCTTCTAGCTCCAATCCAATGTCTTTTTCTTTTGGAGTTGGCTTATTAAAAAATAAGGCTTGGGCAAGCTCAATGTCTAAAGGACAGCTTTCAATTTTCTTAAATCTATCGCCCATGTATCCAAGGTGCTTTTTTACAAGTTCAGAGTTTTCAACAATTACATTTTTTGGATAGCCGCTACTTTTGTCCATTTCAAACCTTGCCGCATTTACATTGATAAAACCAACTCCGTGTTTTTTCTGGTTTTCTAAAACATTTTTTTCAGAGAACGGTTTTCTAGCCAGCAAAGCAACCTCCATTGCGGGAGCTAAACCATGCCTTGCTCCCAAACAAGAAACCAATTCTGGGTCACTCAAAAATTGATTGTCTAGATTTCTAATCTTTGGAGTTCCTTGCCCATGCACCCACGATATTAACTCAACAATTTCAAAGCCCGCTTTTCTAAATGTTGCCGTAACTAAATCAAGATACTCGTTTGCGGTAAAAGCAACAACATATCCACCGGGCTTTAAAACTCGATACAACTCCTTTCTATGACTCAATGGCGGAATATCAGAGTCCCATTCATTGCCACATATTCCAACTCCGCCACGGCGATAGTCTTCACCCATGCCAAGGGCTGATAAAAAAGTATCATAGTCAATTTCTTTGCTATTTTTCCCGTAAGGCTCGTCTTGTATTACACAAGAGATAGAGTCATTTGCTAATGACGATAGTAATTTTTGGTTGTCACCTTGCCGAAAATCTACAAATAGATTCTCGTCAGCCAATTCAATTTTTAATTCAGATTTATTTTTTATAATTTTGCTCATACTTCCCCCTTATTCCTTTCCTGTTTTTTGTTTTTCATTTTTCCACTTATAAAGCTTATCAATTTCCTTTGCTAAATCAGACGGTATTTTTCCGTCACCAATTGCCTCCATAACTACTTCCGAGGCTGTTCGAATGGTTTCTAGTGGTGTCATTTCTTCAGTTGCGGCTTGGTCTAAGAATGATTTCTCAGACGGTTGCCTGTTAGTAGCTGAGGTGACGCTTGAGTTCTTTTCTTGCTTTGGTCTATTCCGTTTATTTTTATTATTTAAGCGAACAACTTCTTTTACTTGGCGAAAGTTCATATCTTGAAGTTTTTTTTCAGAATATTTACTTAAAACAGTTTTAAGCTCTTTTTCACTCAACCTGTTGAGTTCGATAAGTTTAGAAATATCAACTCTAAGCTTTAGATTTTTATTATTTTCAATAAGACCAAAGTATTCCTCAGCCCGATTAATTCCAATATCAAATTGGACTTGAATATATTCTTTAAAAGCTTCAATAACTAAAGGTGTGGACTCTTTTCTTTTTTTGCCAATTTCAATAAATTGGTTTTTTAATGCAAGAAGGTGCTTACTCAACATTAAAGTGCCCATGTCTTGTTGAATCAAAGCACTCCTAACAAGTTTGGTATTTTTCTCAACTTGCTTACAAAGCTTACTGTCAATCATTACATTGACATAGCCATTTACCGCATTGGCGGCGTCCGTTACTTCCGCATTTTTTAGAACCGTAGTTTTTTGTTTTGTAGCCATAACTTTCTCCTTTGTTTGTGTTTGTTACCTGCTACAAAATTAACTAACGCCAATCTTATTTTTGGTGCTATATTTGGTGCCTTTACAACGTAGGTATTAAATGGAGTTCGGGCGTAGAAATGCGTATAGACACGTTACGAGTGTGCCTATACGAGCTATTTCTAATCTTTTATGTATTGTTTTAATCCGAGACGAAGAAGGGCTTCCCTTAGGAAGCCCTTCTTGATTTTGAAATCAGTCTAATTTTAGCGGCTTTTATTCGAAACTCTTTTTCTAATCGCTTTCTTTCTATATCATTTTTAGCATTGCTAAACTTTAAATCGTAGATTGCAACTAACTCCTTATGGGCGTCTGTAACTTCTAATTTTTTCTTTGAAGTCTCAGGTGCATTTTCTATATTGCCCTTTAACGCAATGTAGATTTCTTTAAATATCGCTCTTATAACCGGAACACTGACAGCATTACCAAGCTGGGCGTAGGTATCACTATCACTGCCTGTAAACTTATAGTCTTCTGGAAAGCCTTGTAGTCTTCCGCACTCTCTTGGTGTTAAATATCTTAAGTTAAACTTTTTTAGTTTGTTGTTTTCGTCAGGCAAATCAATAACACCATGCCCAGATTGAGCAGCGCCTATTTGCGCAGGCACAGGAATCAGATTTTTAATTTTTGAATTGGAGCTTTTTAGAAGAGTCCTACTCGGCTTATCAAGGGCAAGGACCTTGAACCCAAATCCGTGTCCCCTTGATTTATAGATTTCTTTTCTTAGTTTGAGATGATTAATTTCTGTTTGATTCAAAAAATATTTTTGATGCGGGCTTTCCTCTAAAATTGAAGCTACATTAGGAATATGCTCTCGTGGCTCAGGGAACTCGAACTGAATATTTTTATTAAATGCACAGATGTAGACTCGCTCTCTAGCTTGAGCAACACCGTGGTCGGATGATTTTATAATTTTATAGTGTGGGAAATAACCTACAGACCTGAATAGGTTTAGGAAAATATTCAAATGCTTTCCTTCTTCGAGATTAGCCAAACCAGTGACATTCTCCAGAAAAATCGCAAGCGGCTTTTTTGCCTTCACCATTTTTATAAAATTAAAAATTAATGCTCCCCGCTCGTCTTCAGTACCTAATTTATTGCCTTCACTAGAGAATGACTGACAGGGCAGCGAAGCCGCGATAACTTCACAATCTGCCCATTCACTAATTGGGATTTTGGAGAAGTCACCTAGTGGGACTTCCCTGAAGTTGTCATAGTAGGTTTGAATAACTTTAGGTTCAATTTCACTTGCTTGAACTACTTTGAAAACACCGAGCTGCTCGGCTCCTAGACGAGTGCCTCCGAGCCCTGCGCATAGTTCGATGACTCTTAAAATGTCGGGTATGGTTTCCTTTAAATCTTGGCTCGGACTCGTCAATTTTTTATTCTTACTCATAAAAACCTCCTTTAGATTAGTTAAAAAGCGTAATTGCCTTTTATCTAACCTACAAAGTGGTTGTCTAATTTTTGGTGCTATTTTTGGTGCTTTATATTCGCAATTAATGCAACCGATACAGATGTGCCTGTATTAGTTTAGCATTCGACTAAACTATTTTTTCTTCTCAAAATCAAACGAAAGGCAATAGGTCTTTTCGTTACCAATTTTGCCGCCTGATTTTACTAGACCGTAAACCCATGCCGGGTGATCTTCTTTGATCAAGGTTTTTTCAAGTCGCCACTCGTACCTATATTCATATTTATAGGCGATTTTTTCAGTTGGATTAGGTTTCTGATTTTTTTTGCGCCTGCGCTTACTTTCATGCTTATTTAGACGCACCATTTTTGAAGGACTTCTCTGGGCAATTTCTTTGGCTTTTTCTTTTCCGTATAATTTTTCAATCAGCAAGCTTCGTTTCACTCGACAATCTATCCAATTATAAAATGCTTCATGCAATATCTTAATTACTGCTGCCTGCTTGTCTGTGAAATGAAAAATTGGAAGATTATTATTCAGCGGACGATATTCTTTATAGTCTTCCGTGAATATACCTGTTTTTGGTTTTGTTTTTTTGCCAGTATTTAAAATCTCATGCACATATGGAATAACAACATTAGTTTGCCCTAAGCTTTTTTCTACAGCCTCATCAACCTTCTCTTGATATGACTGCGACAAGACAACGCTTTTAAGTCTAAAATATTTTTTCAACAGCTCTATTATGTAAGTTTTCTGGGAGAAAAGACGATTACTAACCTGAACTGCCGACTCAACAATGCCTTCAAGCTGGTCTTCATTTATTAAATCTAAGGCATCATAATAAGAAAAATCGAGGAGATGTGGTCCATCGACATCACTTGAGTAATCATAAATTGGTCTCGTATTTTCATAATATTTTTTAAAAACTCGATTCTCAATAACTGAAGGCACTTGAAAGCAAGTCAGCAGCAGTCTTTCAAGTGTGCCAGACAAAGCATGGCTATATTTAGTTTCTTCTGGAAATCCGAAATACTGAGGATTTAAACCTCTAAGCGCTGAGAATTCAGATCGACTAAATTCGTCTTTGATATATTCCGCTAACCGTCGATTGGGCTCTTGGAGGTTTTTTCCTTCTAAGTATTCAATTAAAAAAGTAAGCGTTGAAATGCGAGCGGCGAATATTTTTTCCCTAAGAGCGATATCTGCATTCTTTACTCTTTCGTTACTATCTGCCGGATTTGCCTTCGCCAGCCTCTCTGCTAAACTTGTAGCTGATTCAGTATTTTGTGGATAAAATGAAGTTCGATATTTATTTGATGAACTGCTCTTTGAAGATAACTTTATTTTTTCTTGCGGCTTTGCAGAGAATTCAGTTTTTTCATTTTCATTTTTAAATGCTATCGGAAAGTAGTGTTTAGAACTATCGACTAGCAAACCTTTACGGTAAATGACAACTGGTACTTCGACGTGAGTATTAAATGCTTTTTCAAACCACGCGTAATCTTCAAATATTTTTTGACCCTCCCCAGAAAAATAAATGAAATCATCTTTTTGATTTTGCAGGTGATTTTGATAGCTTTTTAGAAGTTCAATTAAAACCGCTGTCTCCTCATCTAATGAGTCTCCATCAATATCTAAACTATCTGGAAGCGGCGGTGGAATGCGCTTGAATAGTGATAAAAAGGTGGCATTCCCTTGAATAACTTTTTCGACCGCACGCGCTTCTTTCTTAGTCCACTCTCTTCGTAAAGGCAAAACTCGTGTACTGGATGTAAAATCATTCTCTACATAATCAGAAGTATCGACTTCGAACAACTCCATCGTTTTTTCAGCACCCAGAATAGATAACGGCATAATAATGTTGGGCAAAAAATAGATCTTTAAATCTTCATCGTCCAAGATTGACGTTTCAGCCTGATATTCAGGTTTAACGTCTTTAAATAAAATTCCTGAAATCTGCAGACTATTAACTAAGAAAATCTCAAGCCATTGTGAAGTAGTCTCGAAACGAGTCGCCAGACTAGTTGCGGTTCGCTTAAGTAGCTCCAATGTTTTTACGTTTATCTGCTTTTTTTCGCGAGAACTCATACCCCAATCTTAGCACCAAAACTAGCACCAAGTAAAATACGGTCATTTCATAGTATAAACCAAGCTCGTAAGCTAGATTTAGGTCGGGTGGGTTTGGTTAAAACCTTCACGCCCCAAAGTCCTAGCTTTAAGCCCTCAAAATAGCATTCTGTCTCATTTCGAGACTTTAAATTGACTTTTCCAAGTCATTCCAATACTTTGGTCTTTAACTGGTGGATACGCTAGACTCAAAATCCAGTATCCGCAAGGGTGTGGGAGTTCGATTCTCCCCGGGGCCACCAAATTCCCTCCCCCAAAAATGCTCGGACAGTCCTCGCGGACGGCCTTCGGCTTCGCCGAAGGGCCTGCTGCGGAACTCGCATTTTTGGGGGAGGGAATTTGGCGCTGGGGTGACGCTTTAAAGAAAGCGACGGTAGTCGATGCCGAAGGCTTTTTCGATTTTTTTTGCGAGAGCTTTACCGATGGGGCGCTTGCCCTTTTCGATTTTCGAAATGTCTGATTGTTCAAGGCCTAACTTCTGGGCCACTTCAGCTTGGGTGAGATGATTTTTAAAACGAATTCCCCTAAATATAATTCCGATGCGCTTGGAGGGATCTTTCATCTGAGGGAAAGCTTCCTCGACTGGAATTAAATCGGTAGAGGGGCCTTGAAGGGCCCTTAAAAACTCGAGCAGACCAAGCCCAGCTTCAAAAGGAAATCTAAATTGAGTCACTTCATGACCCTGTTTAATCGTCACTTCAGTACGGCGCATTTTCGCGGCTCCCGACATATTTTACCTCTATCAGTATAAGCTGTTTTTCCTCTTCAGACCACACGGCAACAAATCTATAGGTCAAATGGCAGTGATGGCTCTTTTCCGAAAGTCTCGAGTAGTTGGGCCAGTCACCGCGAACGGGACCGTCATCTTGTAGATCCACCAAGAAAGACTCAAAAGCGTCTTGTACGTTTTGAGGAAGCTTTCGCACATTCTTTTGAATTTTTTTATGGATGTAGACAATCCAGCCCAATCTCTATCTGCAGGGTAATTTATTTTTTGCCCTTTTTCAAGGGTATAAAATACCCTATTAAGTCCGATTCGCTGACCAAACTCGGACTCAACGGTATGAGCGGGCTTGCTCCTATCGGCATTAAAGCCATGGAGGGACGAAGGAAGCAAAAGGAGTGCTCACGTCACCGTCCCGAATTGAGAAAGTGACGGCTGAAAATTGTCCCGTGGACCTAGTTCCCATTCCCAGGCGGCCGCGGCTAGAAAGCGTGGGGATAGTTTTTATTGAAAAATTCTCCGGCCTCTTGGGGCGAGGCTCCTAGAAATTCTTTAAACTGCGGGATCAACAAGATTAACGGCGTGAGAATCACGAGGCCCCCTCCCATGAAAACGAGGGAAGGGGTTAGGCCCAGGTTTGAGATCAAGAGACCGGCGCCCGCGACGCCTAAGGGCGAAATTCCGTTGCACAAAAAATTCATGATCGAGCCAATGCGGGAAAGATAAGCGTTGGGAACAGACAGAGAGATTTGCGTGCCCAAAGGAATATTCGCCCACGAGCTCCCGATTCCGATCCAAAATAAAACCACTAAGGGCAGAAGAAGATTCGGGACCCAGGGCAGCAGCATGGTGCCCATCCCAATCATGGCAATCGATCCGACAAAAAAGAAATGAGGCCTTAAGTACCTCTGCACGACCGTGATGCTGAAAGCCCCCACGATGGCGCCAAGACTGATGCTGCTCTCGAGGCCGCCCAGAAACCAGGGAGGCATATTGCGTCCCTCCTTGGCTAAGACAGGCAAAATAATTCCCAAGGGAGAGAGCGCCAAATTCATAAGCATCGCGACCAGACAAAGCCAGAAAAGAACGGGAATTTTGTAAAGCATTTTGAAACCGCTCACCAGTTCATTTTTCCAATGAATCAAGCTACTCACATCCTGATGTTTGGATGCCCGCGCAGGCTTCGTTGAAGCACGGATCAGGCTCGCCATGAGGGCCGCCGCCAAATAGGAAAAAGCATCGAGTACAAAGGCTCCGAAAACGCCGACAAATGTGACGACGAGGCCGCCGATCACGCCCCCGATAATCCCGGCGAAGGAATTGATCGCTTGAGTCTGCTGAGAAGCGATTTGCAAATTTTCACGAGGAACGAGCTGGGGCACGATGGCGCTTGAGGCCGTATTAAAGAGCGCGGAGCCAACGGAAAGGAGAATGTAAACACCGGAAAGAAGAGGAACGTTAAAATAATTAAAAAACACCATGGCCGCTAAAAAGGCCGTGAAGATAAATCTCCAGGCATCAGCCAGGATGACCAGTTTTTTTCTTGAAAAATTATCCCCCAGCGGACCTAAGAGAGGTAATAAAAAAAGACGCACGATCATCGCCGGCGCCAAGACCTGAGACATTGCGGCGGCGGATCCCGTCTTATCCAAAATCCACCAAGCTAAGGCGATACCGCTGCAAGAATCGCCGAGCAAAGAGATGAGCTGGCCCAGCCGGTAATTCCAAAAATCGCGGCCTAAAGAAAAATCGAATAACTTGAGAAATTTCATTCTTTGCCCTCAGCCGCGGAAGCACATCGCGTTCAGTTTAAAGTTTGGGCCTGCATCAGCACCTCCCCGTCTTCAAACAGCAAGAGGCTGCCGGGGACGAGGGGGATCCAGGCTTCGTTTTCGGTGAGCGGACTGGTCGCGATGATGGCGACTTGATCTTTCTCGGTGGTGACGGAACTAAAGTCGACGACCAGATCCTGATCTTTCAGACGGGCCAGCGTAAAAGGCGCGCGACGAACGATGTAGGTTAGCTTCGTTGCGCAGTGAGCGAGCAGAATTTTTCCGTTCGAGAGAAGAAAATTGAATTCGCCATGCCGATTGATTTCACGGGTGAGCTCTTCGATGCTTTTCAATAATTCCTTGTTCGCTGGCGCGGAGTGGCCGTACCGCGCGCGCAGCTCCTGCATCAACCAGCAGAAAACTTTTTCGCTATCGGTATTTCCGACGGGAGTGAAGGCGCCATGCAGGACCGGATCGAAATTCAGGATATTGCCGTTGTGGGCAAAGATCCAGTATTGGCCCCAGAGCTCGCGCATGAAGGGATGAGTATTTTCGAGGGCGACCTGGCCTTGGGTGGCTTTGCGAATATGGGCCACGACATTTTTAGAGTGAATGGGATAGCTGCGCACAAATTCGGCAATTTTCGACTGAGCCGACGGGGCGGGATCAAGAAATTGGCGCACCCCGGGGCCCTCAAAGAAAGCGATGCCCCAGCCATCACTGTGCACGTCGGTGAGGCCTCCCCGGGCTTGGAAGCCTGCTAAAGAAAAGCAAATGTCGGTTGGTACATTACAATTCATTCCGAGAAGTTGGCACATTCCGCAAGCCTACTTGCTAGGGCCGGGGCTGCCAACCAGAAGTGTTCTACCTTGCTGAGCAATGTCAATTTCCTTTGACTTTTCCACAGCCTGCTCCTAGTTTTTGTCCCATCAACTGTCCTCGAGCGCGGGTGGTGGAATTGGTAGACACGCAGGTCTCAGAAGCCTGTGGGAGAAATCCTGTGGGGGTTCAAGTCCCCCCTCGCGCACCACTGAAATTACTAGGGAAAATGAAAAAGATCAAAATGAAAAATGCAAGATCGGTAGACGACCACCCCCAGATATCGGTAGATAAAACTACCTCTGAGTCTTGTGTTTTAGACCTAAGAGCCGTAAAGGATGCGAGACGAATGGCCGACCTACACTTCAGGGTGAACGGCATTAAGTCCTCACCCAAGGAAGTCTTAGAGTATGCTCTATCGTTACAGGTTCACTATAAAGGTACCCAGAGATACACATAAGTCCTTCGATATTGTCTGTGACAAGAGAAACGCCTTAGAGCGAACTCAAAAAACTATTAAGAAATTAAAAGAATTTGAAGCCGAAGCAATGGCTTTGGACGAAATAAACGAACGCTTTTTAACCAAGAAACTGGACGATACAACGGCAAAGATAATGTGCGAACAAGTGGTCAAGGGACTCTACTCTCGAGTCAACACCATAAAGGACGCCCATTCAACCGTGGTTATCTCAGACGTTAATCTTCGATTGTTCAATGAATACTGGGCAGATATCTACACGGATCGGCGACTGAAAGACCGTGACCGCACTTACAACACTTTCATGTATACGTTACGAACGCTAGAACCGCATTCGCTACTGGGTACAGATAAAGAGACCTTGCGGAAACACTTCGAAAAAAAACTTAAAGGCAACGCTCACAGACGATACACAGTTTATCTCAATATGCTTTTAACTTACTACAAGCGAGGCTTCTCACTGTCTGTTGATAAAACACAACCTAACCACATTGATTATATTGATATTGACGACCTTAAATCGGTTCTTCCCAAAGTAACTGATGAGTGCGTGCGATTACTAATTGCCACGCTGTTTTGCACCGGCTGCCGTACCGGCGAAGCCTTTGCACTCACTAAGCAATCCATAAAAGGCGGATTAGCTGTGTTTATAAGTCATCAAATAGATCGAGACTTTGTGCGCCGTGAAACCAAGAATGGTCGTGAACACGAGGCTATTATCATAGCTGAATTTCTACCGGAACTTAAGACTTGGTGTGCCCTACCCTTCGAGGAAAAAATGGCTATACGTCTCACCTGTGCCCATGAGATATCAAACTTTTTTGCGAAACATTCATTTCAGATTACCGCACACGACTTGCGACATTCATATGTCCACGTCTTAGCGGACAAAGGCCTTAGTCTTGACGACATCTCATCTTGTATTGGTGATACAAAGGATGTGACTGAGAAACACTATAAAGGTTGGATACTTGGAGACAAACGCGTAACACATCTTTTTAACCTGGTTAATCCCATTCCAATAAAAATCGCGAAATAGCAGGAGATACGAAAGGTAAGATCTCATGAACAAGTCGCACAGGAGTATACATGAAAGGTTGTCGCCAGAAGTTCGAGCACTAGTAAAAAACGAGAAACTTAAAAAAAATAAAGTTACCATTTTATCAGTTCCAGAAAAGCTTCCCATTGAGATTCAAAACTTAAAAGCTTCACTACTTTCATTAAAGCTATTTTGCGGCAATGGATTTGTTGTCGATCCAAATAGTTCAGTCTCTATGTCGATTAATGTTACAGCAAGGCAAATTGATAGGTCCATCGCAATAATTTATACTCTCTATTCTGAGCTTAAGGCGAGAGGAGTTACCTTAATTATACCCAATGCAGGCCACGGTACCCCCTTCGTACTTCTAGTCCGCGACCAGTCAATACGTTTTCGTCTCACTGAATCGTATGAATACTATAGGCCGTTAGACTGGAGTCGTTATTCAAACAAAGAACAGCTAGAAGGCGGTTTATTCAAAATAGAAAATGAAGATGCTTATGCTGTGGGCGAGCTGTCCTTCATCCTCGAGGATGAAGGAGATCTTCCCTGTCGAACACAGTGGCATAGTAACAAACATAGGCCACTGGAAAATCAGCTTAATAACTTCATTGCGGGTATATTTATTCAGTCCGAAAGCTTGCGGTTAAGGCAAGAGAGTCAGGCTATTTTCGAAAAAATTCGAATGCAAAACACAAAAATAGAAGCCGCTCTTCGTGAAGAAGCGGCTATAAGACACCAATCGAATTTAAGAAAGGAAAGAGTTCGACGAGTTGTGGTTGATAAGGCAAATCTTCTTGCCGAAAACCGTAGAATTAAAAAGCTTTCTCTTGAATTGGCTGAAAAAATAAAAACAGCACCTACACATGAAATCAAAAGATTAGAAAGGTTCGCTCTTTTAATCGAAGAGTATTTTTTAAAGAATGATCCTTTTGAAATCATCCCAGAACTAGAGTGAGGCAGGTGCTAGCCATTCTTTTTCTTAGCTACACATCTTTGGATATTCGACAGCTACACCCAAAAAACTCAGAGGACTTCCTCTGAAATATCAAATGTCTTCTTAATGGTCTTCTATGAACTGAAGCATGAACTCTTCAATTACTCGAGAAGCATGCACATTTTCAGCCGCGCAAGCGGCTTGAAATCGTCTGTATGTTTCTAAGTCGAATGTAAAGCTCACCTTGCTTCGATATGACTTTAATTTTGCCTTTGCGAGTATGGACTTCGTATTTACTTTTTTCTTCATGACTTATTCTTAAATAGATACGTTTTAAATGTCAACATTGTATCGAGTTAATACAATATTCGTTTACCATATATTTATATGGTATACTGTAGTAGTCTTTTATTCAGTGGAGGCTATTCAAATGAAAAAAATCAGCGATATAGAAATAAACGCTTACCACGCACGAATCGGCGTTACAGTAGAAGAGCGCAAAGCTCGCCGTCTCGCCGAAGGATGGAAACTCGAGGACATTGAAGCCGAGATGAACTCTGCAATTATGATGTCTCAAATTTTTGAAAAATATGAAGCCATTAATCAGGAGGACCAAGTGAATCAGCAAGTCTCGAAAATCGAACTAAGAGAAAAATTACTTGCTCGTGCAGATTCTCCGAAGGACGAATCACAGAGGGAAGAAATATCTATTCAAGATGCTTTGGAAATTTTAGATTTGAAAGATCAATATTGGCACTTTGGAAAGATCGAAGTGGGATACATGCTTCCATCAGATAAGATTAAATACTCCCTAATTAAAGGCATCAAAATCGAAAAAGGTGAAATTCGATATGCTGAAACTGAAAATGACGGTCGAATAGCGGGCAAGTATATAAAATCTCTCATCACTGTTTGGCCATCTAAAAATAATTTACAAACACGCGAAAAAATTCAGAGATGTCTCCAGAATATGACATGGTCATTGCCGCAGAAAAGATCGTAAAGATGGCACTCTTGATCCTAGCAAGCTATTTCAGCAAATTTCTCAAAACGAGAAAGCAAGACAAAAGTCTAAAGTTTTTACGAAAAATGCCGATAAGTAATAGAGGTAGTTTATTCGTGAGCAGTCAGAAATGATCGAAAGTATTAAAGTTTTACAGACTTTCGTCCGATAAGGGTAGTATGGGCACTTTCGCGCCGCGAATTCAGTGTCTCAAATTAATACGCTTTCAGTTCAAACATGCATAAAGATCACGCTTTCTATAGCGCATTATTAATAATAAGGAATTAATATGTCGAGATCAAATCGTGGAAAGTTAAAGCAATTTGAAATACGGTTCGCTCCAGAATCATCGGCTGCTGTTCCTAAGTGTTTCAAAACCAAAGAGTTTCTAACTCTGCAAGCAGAGTGGGAAGCAAAACTCAGAGGAAAGACCAAACGCAATAAACCCAACAGTAATGAAAAACAAATCCTAGAATTCGCACCCATCAATGAACATGTTATCTTAGATAACATTTATCAGTCTTACAGTACAGGCGATGACGGCCACGGCGAGGAATTTTCTACACCTGAACGTGCCGTTTGTTCAAAAGATATAATACTTGATCCGCTCGTGATCACTCGTATTGAAAGATTCACACAAGAAAAAATCAGCAAGGGTGAAATTGACCAGTTAATGAGTGGTGCAACGGTCATTGTTCCATTGAAAAAAGATTACAAACAAATTAAAGTTAGAGCTATTAATATTCCCGACTGGACAGAAGAAGAGAAGGCGGCGGACGATTTTGGCGGCTCAACTTTGATTCCTAAAAATAGCTTAAAGGAATATTTAGAGACACTGAACAATTCTCTGTTTGCAGAATATCCCCTTTTGATACCCACCCAGTGGGAAGAAATTTGTTCGATTGTTCAAAAGGACGGTGAACCATTTCTGCGTTTTCAGTGCGAGACAGTTAATCTAAGCGCTGTTGAAATAACGACGCCTTCGGCACCCCGGAGTGAGGATGAGTTCGGGACTTTATCGAACCGTTATCCAACGGAATCAATAGAATTGCTGGCGTCATCCAATATGAACGACTGGTTCAAATATTTCGATGTTAACCCACTTCCTACTCAACTTATTGTCCTCTATATGCCGCAGGCCTATCAGTTGATGGAAACAATGGCTAGTGATGGTTTAATTAAGAACAAACGCCTCGAAAGAACCTTTCAGCTTTTGTCGGAAGGCCTCAACTACAAAGAAGCCAGCGTGATCATGACCAAAGAAACTGGCTACTTCCCATGCAGCGCAGAGACACTGCGAACATTAGTTAAGAATAAGTTTCTCGCCATGGGTTATAAACTGATAGGTCATAACTCGAACGGCGGGTCCAATTGTCGAACCGAAGCAAGTAGATAGGTCAATTTGTCGGTTCGTACCGCTAAATAGTAGAATCAAAAATATATATATTTAGCCTGTTCGGCGTCTTGTCGAGGGGCATTCTAATACCAATTTTATAAAATGGCATTCCTGTCCAGCTGTGGATGAGACGGCCACAGACGTAGCGTTCACCGCTGGATAAGGAAAGCTTGTGTTCACAGACCTAGATCTCATCGACACTCTGATTAATTCTAATCAGAATAACCATCGACTCACGCATCTCAAAGACTTCGACAAACTCCCGTCCGAAGCCCAACAAGACATAACCAAGCTGCTGAATTCTGTCACCGATAGGACCCATCACGCTTTAGGTGTGCTCCTATGGGCCTTAATAAGTAAAGATACTGCTGTGGCTGTCGTGTCCTGTCGCGACCTAGATGAATTGATTCTTGAGGCCGCGCCGCGCCTTACAGAGGGAGTATTTAGCGTCCGAAGCTCTAGGGCGGCGAATGTACCAGTGGGCAAGCGCACCATTACCGTATGGGCCCAGTTAACAGCAGTGCTCATCAACAACGACATAGTGGAAATTCTTAAGCCACAAAAGGGCCAGGTGCCCGCAGTGATTGAATTGGTTCACCCGAGCTTACTAAGGCATATCCAAACCAAGGCTACAGACGACTTCAGGGTTATGGTCGTGAACTCCACAAGCAAAATTAAGTTTTCCACTTTCGAAAACTTCAAGGCTTCAATTCACCAAAGCTTCAACACTACGAGGCCGCAAGGCCTCGATACTTCAACGCTACAATACTCTAATACTACAAGCAGTTTCGTGACACAAAACGTGACACAAAATAAGTCGAGGGAATTCAAACTCGACGATTGTGTGAAATGCATCAACCCAGAAGTCGGACTAAATTTAGACCGCACTTACTACGTTTCTCGTTTATACCCATACCGAGAGGAACTGTTTGTTGAAGATGACGGGCCTTATCGGTTTTCTGATTTTAAATTGGTACGTCGTAACGAGTAGATAGGTCAATTTGTCGGTTCGTACCGCTAATAGTATGAGAACAATTTTAAATAAGGGAATTACATGAACGACAATTCAGGTATTAAAAAAACAGGGTTCGAAATGGAGAGGGAGCTTTTTGAAACCGTCATTAAAACATACGGAAAGAAGGACCCAGAAGGTATCAATGCTTTGATTAGATGCTTTCAGGCTATGAGCGTAAGGTTCGGCACGGTCTACTCACAAGAAACTATTCATAAAATGATCAAAGACGCTTCTGATATAGTCGTGCCCGTTAGCAAACCAGTGTTGGTAAAAAAGAATTACAAAACCTTCATGTAATTTACTAGGAAAAATATGAAAAACGATAATTCATGGAAACTGGATGCTCTTTTAAAAACAGACCCAGTAAATACAGAGCGCCTTTCAGCGCTCTTTGGAATACCCGCTCCTGTCCCATATGGCTTTCCGTTGATCGTGGTTTCGCAACTCCAGGCCACTGGCGAAGCCCATAAAATTTTGACTGGTGCGGTCCTGCTTTTGGTTCTCCAGTTTAAATTAAAAACCTTTTCGATCACGAAGAACATTTTAGAAGAGATATCCAAACCGAACGTATGGCCGCAAGCGAAAGCTGATATAACCGATCAAGTCTATTCAGATTTCTGGTCTTATTTCACCTCCTTAAATACTATTTTCAAGCATGTTGAAGTAAATCAGTCGGAGCAACAGGGAGTATTCGAAGCAGTGGACCCATCAATTCTTGAATATTTCAAACTGGCTACACTTCTGGATGAGCCCTCACTAAAAAGCAAATTGCTTAACTAACAGCCCGTCCTGCGGCTCCAAGGCCGCAGCTTTATTTCAATCACATTGGAGAAGTTTATGAACGAGAATCCCGAAGGATCTCAGAAAGAAAAACATGGCCGAATATAAATCACTTAAGACAGCTTTCAAGGCTATTGAAAGCCAAACCAAAAAGGCTATTAATCAGAAGAAGTCACTTATAGCCAGCGCGGCGAATAAGGAAATAACAGCCGCTCGTAAAGAGATAGTTGAATCGTTAATGAATAAGACTGGCCTCAAACGAAAAACACTTAATGACCGCTTGGCGATTACTAGAGCCAATCCTAAAGATGCGATTATGGAAGCTAAGATAACACCCATATACGGCAAGCGTATCTACATGTCGGAATATCCTTTTGTTCAAGATGTAGTCAGAGGTGGTAGGACTGCCATCAAATTGCTAAGCCCTATATACAGAAAAAACATGAAGACCGGGTTCATGTCCACCGATGGTTCCCGTATGTACCTAAGAACGGATGGCACACAGAGTGTTAGAGCGGTGCGCGGTAGATCAGTTCCTAGGTTGTTCGATGAGCTTAAGATCAAAGAGAAGTATGAAAGCAGTATAATGTTTAGAGTGATTAATGCAATCAAGGGGATGTTATAAGAGATTGCGTGACTTATTTAAAAATAAATATACGTGATGTGAATTTATATAATCGATCTGGCTACCTCCCGTGGGCATTAGGTTCTTCCTATTGACTTTTAATTTGAGGGTGGAACGAGCGCATCTTTTTCCTAGTCATTCAGCATATTTACAATGTTCCAGCATATAATTTACATATACCCTAGTTATTATTCATTTTTTGAATTAATAATAGCGACGTTATTTCAATAACTTAGCTAGTCCAGCCGCAAGTCAAATTTATCAACATTTTCAATCGCCATGTTGCGCATCAATGCGCATTGGTCTCAACCAAATTAGGAGTAAAATCAAATGATTAGTAAAAACCGCCTTGTGGAGGCGGTATATAAAGTAGGCCCATTGCGAGGGCCAACGTCAATCGATCTCGTTAGCCAGGACATCACTGTCGACCAAGCCGCGTGAAATTCGAGACCAATTCATTGCAACTTAAGATTGCTTACGCGGTCGTCGCGGCACCTATGGACTGGCACGGTCTTTATAAAAATGCCGGAGCTTAATATCAATTAATGTTTTCTAAACTTACCCGCCCCTTCGGGCGTGCGACATACGATAGTTTGTCGGGCTGGCCAGCTATGGCCGTTTTCTTTGGGGAGGAAACAATGGCGAAGATCTATCGAAGATCTGATAGGGTCAAAGTAAAAATTGATGACGTGATCGTAACAATCGCTCCGCTTAGCCTTGAGGCTAAAGTCGAGGCGACCGAATACCTAGGCAGAGGCAAGGCCGCAGGAAATTACCCGTTGATTCAAAAGGGGCTAAGCGTTCTACTAAAAAACTCTATCAAAAATATTGATGGCGTTGAGGGAATGGACGGAAAGCCATACACACTTCAATTCGAGAACGACGTGTTAACGGACGATTGTCTTTCGGACCTCTATAATCTCGAATTGCATAAGAAACTCGTCATGGTTTGTTCTTCATTGATCAAAAATATACCCAGCGAATTTACAGATGAAAACGGCAATCTCATTGAAGGTGTTGAGATTGTCAAAACAGAGAATGGTGCTACTCCGCACCCAAACTGACTCTGGGTCACGTCCCTATAATTTGGGAGTATGTGGCCCATATAATTCTTAATATTTCATCGATCAGTCTAGCTGATATGATTTGTCTTGCCGCTCACTACACGACACTCATTTCCGGTGAGAAGGATCACGAACAAGAACTGCTAGATCGAGGCTTCACTCGGGATCAAATCAAGACCGCAAATGCAAAGAGGATGTTCTTTCCCACTGAAATACTGGGCCTGAAATTTAGTGTACCAATCACGCGATTCAAATCATCGAAGCTGAGCTATTTATTAGTTCTGCTTGATAACTATGAACGTGGAAACTTACCCCATCCCGGTTCAATAAGTGAACAGCCAGCGCAACTCATGGACATGATTCATGTGCTTCAAAATATAAAAATTAAAATGATAAATCAGGCTTCTTCGAAAAGTGAAAAGCCTAAGACCAGGAGATAATGCCCAATGGCAGATACAATAAAAATCTCGCTTGAGCTAGCTGACGCCGCAGCTCAAAAGAGCCTCAGCGACTTCATTACAAAGACTGATAAAGCAGAAAAAGGATTTAAAAAACTAGGTGAATCTGGCAAAGGTACTTTCGATGAAATTTCTGTCGGAATCGGCAAGTCCATCGGAGCTTATGAAATCTTTGAAGGTAATCTCGCTGCAAACGTAGCGATTAAAGCGTTCGAAGTTCTGAAAGATACCGCTCACGAATTGTTTAATGTCTTCATCGTAGAAGGCGTTCATGCCGCACAGGAAGCACAAAATGCCCTGAATAGTCTGAACGTCGCTTTGGGACAATCAGGTCATTACTCTGAGGAAACCAGTAAAGGGTTTGAAGAGTTTGCGAAGAGCCTTCAAAAAACCACGACGTTCGAAGACGACGCCATTATTAAAAATGCCGCGTTAATCGAGAGCATGGCCCATCTGGATCAAAATGGTTTGAAGCGGGCGACAAACGCCGCCGTACAATTGGCGGCAGCTTTCGATATAGATCTCGAGACAGCTTCAAAAGCCGTAGCCAAATCCGCAGATGGTAACGTCACCGCTCTCCAAAAACTGGGCTTACAATTTGAGAAGTCGGGCACGAACGCGGGCACATTTGCCAACGCTCTGACGGCAATCGAAAGTCAATTGGGCGGAACCGCAGAATCGAAAGTGAATACTTTCAGTGGTGCGATTGCTCAAACAAAGAATGTATTCAATGACCTTCAAGAGGAATTCGGAAAATTAATTATTTCCAATCCTGCAGTTATCGCGGCCATAGGTGCGATTACAAAAATTATCGAGACATCTTCCGATACCATTGCGAACGGAAATCAAGCCTACAAGATTTTGGTCGGCGAGGGTTTCCTCAGTCTAATCAACGGGGCTAAAGTAGTAACGCAGGCCTTTGACATTATGGTTAGCGCTGTTCGGATCTCATTCAACCTGCTTCTCGAGGGTACATACGCCCTAGTTGCCGGTGTTAGTGGAGCACTCTCACCCTTCTCCGATACGATGAAAGAAGTATTTAACGCTGCTGTTCAGGCTGGCGGAGATGCTCGGAAGTCGGTCGATGAGGTTTGGGATAAGGGCTCGCTTGCGCAGGTAACTGCAGCTCTTGATGAGGTTGGAAATGCCGCTCAGGCCGGTCTCAATAAGCTTAAAACAGGTGCGGAGGAAGCTACTCCGGCTATTCGTAATTCGAAAGACGCGATTCGTGAACTTAGCGAGGAGCAGAAGAGAGCCGCTCAAGAGCTGAACAACTACGTTCTTGAGCTCGCAAAGCAGAGCTCATCGGTTAAAGCCAACTACGATAGTCAACTTGCAACACTTCAAGAATTCTATGCGCAACAAGCTGCCACTGATACCAAATCAGATGAGGCGAACAATGAACTAAAGCTCGCTCGCGAGAATGAATATTACGCTGCGAAGTCTGCCTTATTGGCACAGAGCCTAGCGGACGAGCAGGCTAAGATTGCGGCTTCAACCGTCAGCAGTGCGACTAAATATACGGCAGACCTTGCGGCTCAGAAAAAATACAATACCGATGCGGCGAAAATTGCGACAGAGCACGCTAGAGCTTTAAAGAAAATTGAAGACGATAAAGTACAAGCCCGAAGAGAAACGCTTGCAACTATTGCGACATTAGCAACTAGCGGTAATCAGACTTTAGCTGTAATTGGAAAAGCTGCCGGACTTACCCAAATTGCAATCGACACGCCGGTGGCCGTCTCAAGAGCAATCGCGTCCGCTATTCCTTATCCACTCAACTTCGTTGCAGCAGCAGCCGTTGCAACAGCCATGGCCGCTCAAGCTGCACAGCTGGCGGGAGTGCAGTTTGCAGACGGTGGCATTGTGCCGGGAAGTTCATTCACCGGGGATAGAGTCATCGCGAACGTGAACTCTGGCGAAATGATTCTGAACTCGGCTCAACAAAGAACCTTATTCGATATCGCCAATGGACGATCTTCTGATCGCGGCGGTGAAATCTCTAGTCTGAGAGCCGAGATTCGTGACCTGGCAGAAGGGATGCGCGCACTGGCTTCTCAGCCAATCGTCGCTCAAGTCGATGGTCGCGAACTGTTTAATGTCACACGGAATCAATTGAAAAGCGGAAGGGCTTACTAAGCTTTAACATACATATCGAAGCCGGTCGTTCTGATCGGCTTGCGACTTAAATTCGTCGCACAAAATCAAAATATAAATATGAAATAGAGACGATGACAACGTAACCATGATCTTCAACGTTTACGAATCCTACGCAGACATCAAACTTTAGATTTTTTCTAAATTCAAATCTCTACAAGCCCCTACCCTGGGGCTTTTTTTATGCCCAAAGCCATGGAAATTTTTCATCTATTAGAGCTCTATCCCGGTAGACACGCAGGTCTCAGAAGCCTGTGGGAGAAATCCTGTGGGGGTTCAAGTCCCCCCTCGCGCACCATTCAACATTTTCTGATTTTTCAGCCATTTTTATCAAGACCGCAAATGGCTTTTTCAATTCGAATCGCACAGTTAGACCATCGAGTGTCGGGTTCGAGAGTATCAAATCTAAGAACTCTCGTCGTTCTTGAGGTGATTTCGAAACCCACAATGATTTCGCAGAAGTAGCCAGTTCGAGAATGGTTTTAGCGGTCTCCATCAATGCTGAAGTTAAACTCTTCTGGTGAGTTTCAAGCTGCTCGACAAGGGAATCACGGTTGAAACGAATTCGCTCAAGTTGTTGGTCAAAGAGTTCCTTGTCGATTTGCCGACTGAGCATCATATCAACGAGCGAATCTCTGCGAGTATCGAGTTCTTTGAGCTTATCGCTGAACCCTGCAATTTGAAGTTCTACAATTCGGTGAGCCTTCTTCTCGGTCTTATTCAAAGCCTCGGCGATGTCTTTTGCGAACTCTTCGCTGATGTTAATTTTTTCCATCAGTCCTCCGAATTGTTCCCAGATTTTTTCGCCACTCACATTATCAAATTTTGGGTGGGCACCCTTACCATTTGTGCAGTGGTAATAATGATAGGTCTTTGTCTCGCCCGATGATTTAATGACTTTTGTTTTTGGGTCGTAGATGATTCTGCAACCACAAGAACATTTAAGCCAGCCATCAACGAGAGCCAAATGCTCATCGGAGAAATGTCGCTTCGTGCATCCACGAAGGCCATTCAATTCATCGACCTTATCCATCCATACTTTCGGCACGAAGAGTTCGTGCTTTCCTGTATAGAGTTTCCCTTTCCAATCAAATTCACCACGATAGAAGCGATTTTTTAAACGATGCTCAATGCTGCTTTTACGGTAGGTCATGGCTTTTCTAGCCGTCAGCAAGCCTTCACCCAAAATGGTTTTTTTGATTTCATCGTAAGTAAAACCTTTCGCTCTCAATTCAAACTCACGAAGAACGATTTTTATATTATTCTGATTTGGGTCAAGACCAATGGTGGTTCCGCGATTTTTGGTCCGTCCAGTTTCAGGGTCGGTCAATTTAACAGTTACATAGCCAAGTGGAGGCTTATTGCTTGGATACCATCCTGCCTTTGCCTTGGTTGCCATCGCCTCAATGACCTTTTCACGGGTCACTTGGCTGGTATTGCGGGCTAATACAGCTTGAATGTTTCGAGCAAGCAACTCACTCGTCGATGTCCTTTGGTGATAAATCTTACCGTCATTTGCGATGTGAAGATTAAAGTCTCCTCGCAAAAATCGGTATTCATTTTCCTCGATGTCCGTAAGATTGCGACCCTCTCTATCGGCCATATAAAATACAACATTACCAATTTTTCGTTTTTTAACGAAGTCCATGGCCTTGTGATATTTTGTTCGTTCTTGTGAGTCCTTTGCACTTTCCGTTATGACAAATTGCTCGACAAGGTTAAGGCCCATTTTTTCGCAATATTCTCGACATCGCTCTTCTTGCACCTGATGCGAGACACCGCCGTCAGTTTGCTTAACACTGCTCACTCGCAAAATGGCTACCGCATTTTTATTTTTATAAATAACTTCACTCATAAAACAGCCCTCTCAGGAGGGAATAATAATTGAACCAATGCACTTCGTTTTTGCTCTTTGGTCATCGATTTTAGCTCTGCTTTGCTGAAAGTCTGGAGGAGCATATGGGTTTCCAATTCTTTCACCCAAGACCCTCTCGGTCTTTTCTTCAGCAAAATTTCACCTAACAAATAGTTTAAGGATGCCATTCTGATAATTTCGTTTTGGATAAGATTGCGGAGAAACTTATTGTTTAACTGTTCCGCAAAATGCATCCCAAGCCCTCTCATGTCAGGGTAGCAATAAAATGTTTTGAGTATTTTCGCTTTCATAAATCACCCGACCTTTTCTTCTATCGAAGATTCGTCGACCTTGGCAGAACTTTCGGGTTCGAGAGTGTCCGTTTGGGTGCTTTTGGAGTCTCGCGATTTTCGCAGGTAATCGAAAATTTCGACGACCTTACTAAACTCATCTTCGGTAATGGTGAATGGCTCACCACACGGAGTTTTGTAGGTTCGGGTTTTAGTCTCAGCTTCTTGGCTCAGTATTAAATCGGCTTGAGCCTGACCGGTTATAGAGGGTTTCATCTTTACCACCACTAATCAGGGTTTCTTTAATTGGGTTCACCCCGAACCCTATCGAAAAGCTGACTAAAGACCATCTATTAACCAACCTGTTCGACTTGAAATTAGTATATCGCAACGAGTTAAATAATTCAATAGTTTCGAGCACTTACATCATATTTCTGTTTTATAAATATTTTTTCTCTCAAGAAATACACCCAGTTGGACTCTCGAAAAGTTCGCAATAACGAACTTATTTTTCTAAACTGAATGTAGCCTATTACAAGAAATTTAATATTTTTATGCAATGGAGGGTCAATGCGACCGCAAAACCGACGATTATTAAAACTGGGCGAGAAAATTATCTCGTGGCGGAGACGACGAGATATGACCCTAGAAGCCCTCGCCTCAAAAATGAGTATCAGCAAAGGGAATCTCAGCGATATTGAGAATGGCAAAAAGGACCCACGGTATTCAACTTTGCTTGCTATTGCTGAAGGTCTTGGAATTACCGTTGCGACACTGCTTAGGGAGCTTTAGGAACCGTCCTGACCATCGGTTACGACAAACCCCAAGCTCGGAATATAAAACAAGCTGCCGGGCATTTCTGCTCGTTTAAAGCGATTTTAATAAATTCATCTCTTCTAATCGTAAAAACAAACACCATCGCCACTACACAAATATTTTCGGCGAAGCCTGTGCCGAGTATCTACAAGGCACAGGGCGAAGCCCGCCCAATAGGGCTACTTTTTAGATTTTCCATTTAAAGTTTTGAGCATTGCTCGCATGAGGCGATTCAAGCTCAAAAACGAACAAGACCAAGGAGGTCAAAATGGAAAAACCAAAATTAACCGATAGCAAGAGACTTACGATTGTCCGATTCCGTGAGAATACGACAACGGACCCAATCAAGAAGGCTCAATATCCGTATCAGCTCAAAGCAAAGTTCGAGGTCGTCGATAGAGATGGCGATTTGAGTATTGAACACCGTTATCTCGCTTCAAAAGTGAAAATCGATAAGGCTGGCGAATATGAGTTCTATGTTTCGCAAGGGTCAATGGTGGACCGTAAAACTGGCGAGCTTATCACCTGGCTTAAAATTGAAGACATCAGGAAGTAAGCCAATGAAAGCGGAATTTTTTAATTTTACCGCTTTCGAGATAACAGTGGCTCTTGCAGTTCTTGTAGGGGCTACTGTTTTTCTATTTGCTCGAAAGCTATTCATTGCAAATAAGTATCACCACAAAGAATTGAAGGTCCTCGGTCTTTTTCGAGAAACAACCAAAACTTTTGTAGACCCAAAAACTGGAGTTGTTAGGGAGCGAGCCGTTAAGTCTTCCATCAGGGCCAAATGGCAAAAGAACAAACTTATTTTCTCTCGATACAATCTCGCACTTTCGGCCCTCGATTTTGAAAGACTTAAGCCAAATCTGGAGCACATTTTTCGAAAGAAAATTGAAGCCGTCTCAAGCGAGAAAAGCTGGTCCCCATTTCTTCAGCCCAAAATTATTATTCATACAGAATCGTTTAATGAGGTCGTGCTGCTCGACGAGGCTCCGAAGAGTTTGAAGGCTGGCGAGTATTGGCTCGGGAAAACAGCACTCGATGAAGACCTTGTGCTCGATACGGTCGATAAATTTCAGTTTAGTCTCGGGATTTTTTCGCAAGCTGGGGGTGGAAAAGGAAATGCCCTCTATACCGCCGTTTCCACTCTTTGCGATACCTGGATTGAACGAACTGGCGAACTTCCTTTTCACCTAATTTTTTTAGACTCTAAGGGAACCGATTTTCTCCCGCTCATCAAGAAATATGAAAAATGGGGAGCAAAAACTCTCAATCCAATTTTTATCGATGAATTAAAAGAGGCGGTCGCACTTCTTCAGATTTATAAAAAAGAGGTCGATGACTACCGAAGGTATCTCGCACAACAGGGAGTTAGTGTCGCTCACTGGTTTGAAATTAAAACGAAACATCCCGAGCTTCTTCCGCCCATAAAACCCTATCTCTTAGTTGCGGACGAAACCGCTCAATACTTATCTCCTCGCCCAACAGTCAAAGTAACAAAAGACTCGAGCGATGAAGCACGAGAACTCGCAGAAAGGTATCAGCTCGAAGCAAAACTTGCCTCGTTACTAAATTCAATTCTTCAGCTCTTTCGTAGTAGCGGTGTCGTCGTTTTTCTCGCCAACCAAGCCTCAAGAGAAACCGACCTGACTATTGACCGAACAAATATAAGAACACTGCTTATCGGCCAGCAAAATGCAGTGATGTCGAGACTCTTAACAGGTGACGATATAGCGACAGACTCAACATTGGTTCGAGGGCGATTTGTATTCGTAGGGGATGGCAAGGTCGTCAAAGTTCAAGTGCCGTGGGTTCTTGGTCTGCCTGAGAAATATAAAAAGCGAGGTCGCAAATGATTTACGACCGCAGACCGGATTATTGCGACCTTCAGTTAAAAATCGAGCGAAAAGAAACAGTCGATATTTTCAAGTCGATGAAGACGGAAAGCCCTTTAAGACAACTCTGACCACCTTTGACGGTTGGGCGGTCGAGTTCTTTCAATTTATGGGCCTGCCTTACGACCTGAAAGGTTTTTACAAACGATATTATCAAACCCGCGATGGTAGTCTCGTTTGGGCGAGAGAAGGCGACAAGAAAAAGAAGGCCTCTCTTCAGTTCAAAGGCTCATTCTTTCTTCAGAAAAATTGGGAATGGAAGTTTGAAAAAGCCATTGCTTTTTTTAAGACAAGAAACATTGGTTTTCACCCATCGCGATGGGATGTCGGTATTTTATTTTCGGTTCAAAACGAAAGAAGTTTTTATCGACTGCTTCTTGATAAAGATAAATGGCCGGCGATGAGATGCCACTATCAGTTTGAAACTGAGCAAGAGGAAGGTTTTTTAGCAAAGCACTCCCGACTTGAGGTCGCCTTCTACAATAAACACCGCCAAGTTCGTGATGTAAAAGCTGAGACAGCCTACAAAGAAAGACTACTCGCTGTTCTGCAAATATCTGAGCTTCCAGAAAGTCTCATGAAGTGTGACATCCGCATCCGCCAAAAAGACCAAACCCGAGCAATTACAAAAATGCTACTTGCAGACAAAATTGACTTTGAGGCGATTGAGCAAGTGGTTCTTCAAAAAAGTCAGAACAAGACCAAGATGGGCAGAACACTTAAAAAAATTTTGGGATTGTCGCTTTCTCGGAAGAAAAGCCTCCATTTAGAGAGAAAGGAGAACAAATGAGCTATACCCAAAAAAATCTAAAAACTCTGCTTGATGAAATAAGTGAGCGGCAGGCGAATCAGGAAAAGGAAGTCGATGAGCTAAAACATATCAAATCCCTTTTTCACGAAAGTGAGAAGGCAAAGTCAGCCAAAGAAGTCGCTTGGAGCGGACAAATGGAAGGCTTGCGAAAGAAGTTTTCACATTTCTTCGTTCAAAGACCCGAAGGTCAGGAGGTCCGAGTATGAAAGTCATCATTTGGGACGACCTAAAAACAAAAACGAGTGAGGCTCCTTTTTATGGAGTTCTCAAAAGTCTGGGGGACAAAACTCGTGCATTGGGTTGTGGGACTCTGGCTTTTTTGAATCTCGTTCTTCTTCTTAAAAGGCAACTCGGAATTTCTGACGGAAAAACTGCTCACGATGTAGTTTTTCAAATTCTCGACTATGTCGAGGAGAAGCAGAATCTCTCCATCAGTTTTGAAAGTGCGATGGATTTCTTGGACAGGTTTCCATTGTTTAACAGCTTCCGAGTGCTGTTTTTAAATCCGAATGGAATGGTGCCAGAAGTTTTTTTGCAAATTGCCTTAAAACGGCTTGAGAGAGGAGAAGTTGCTCTCTTTCTTGTCGAAGCTCCCGACCCAGGAGGAAAAGCTCAAGGTCATGCGAATCACCTTGCGGTGGTTCACTCTGAAAATGGCGATTTGTTTTTGGATGGCTTAAGAATCGACCTCGAAGCTTTTATTAACATCGCTTATTTCAGCCATGTGAACTCGCTTCTATTTTTCACAAAAAATGCAGAGGTAAAGCTATGAGCCAGGAGTATTTGAGCCACTATGAGCGAATGTGCTTAAAAGCTGCCGCAGCGGAGATTAAGCAAGTTTTTCCTCGACTTTCAATGAGACAAATTAAACACGACATTGAACTTATGAAAGCGGTGAATACCGAATGGGAGAAGGCAAAGTTCCGCAAGTTCCTTCGGAAAATTAGGCACCTAATTTATCGGTGAAGAAAAGGCCCGCCATTACTGGCGAGCCTTCTTAACACCTTCAAGCACAGCCCGAAGAAAATTCGGGTGAAAGCTGTAAGCGAGAAGCGGACTTACAAAAACCAAAAAGTTTCCATTGGAAGCTCGTTTGACTTTGTAAGGCTTGGCGAAAACAACCTGATTTTGTGCGATTTCGTTCGGCTGTTGCTTCAATTGTTTTTTCATAAAATTGACCTCCTGATTTCCCGTTCATTCGGGGTTTCTTCAAAGCAAAGCTGAGAAACCCGATGACACGGAAAAGCCGATGATGGCTGAAGGTTAAAAATAAAAGTCATTGAGCAGGCAACCTCTTAGTGCCAGCTCCTACTGGAACGGAGTTGTAATGCTCAAATTCAATTTTGTAGGCCAGAGTCGGCGGTCGACTTGAGGTCAATCTTGGAAAGGCAATGAATTATAGGGTTGGCAAAAAAGCAGAAGGAATCTGGCCAGTGTGCTTTCGGAATGTCGAGATGAACTGCGATACCGAGCTATATCCAACTTTAAAGGCCGTATCAGTGACGGTTATTTTGCCAGTGGAAAGCATTTTTTTGGCTTCATGAATACGATATGAAGTGAGGACTTGCTTTGGGGTCATACCGCATTCTTTGAGAAAGAGACGATTCAAGTTGCGGACACTTAGACCAGATGTTTTTGAGATGGATTCAGCCGATAGATTCGTATCGAATGATTCTGCGATATGCTGCAACCCTTTTTTCATTCTCTCGTCGTCAGTCCTCGCAATAAGATAGGAAATGTCGCCTTCAGAAGTATCACTGACGGCTTCGAGCATTTCTGACAATGTTTGAATCAAAGTTTGAATGAGGGCATTTCCAGCTTTTGTTTTGGGATAAATCAAAAGTTGAAAGACGATTTCTTTGCAGAGTTGGCTTGCCGAAATAACTCGGGCATCAACGAGTGAGCCTTCAAATTTTCGCCAAAGATTATCATCTATGATGAGAATCAGCCGTTCGCCTTGAGATGCCGAATCTGATTTGAAAGAATGAACAGTTTGAGGCGGAAGATAGACCAGTTTGCCTGCACCCGCTTTTAAAGTTTTACCTTGAACGGCAATTTGAATCTCGCCCTGCAACGGGAAGAAGAACTCATGCTCTTCATGAGTGTGTTGGCTTACTTCATTTCCTCTAATTTTTTGATGAATGATAGTAAGCCCGTTTAATCGGATGTGGGCATCTTGGGCTCGTTGCATATTGTAAAAATTACCTCTTATTACGGGTAGTTATATCCTATTTAGGCAGAATTGACAATATGTGTTAATCGTTCCTGACTTAAAAAATGAAAAATGGCCAAGTTTCGCAGCATCATAGGCCGAATCTCGAAAGCCAAGAGCGAGCGAAACGGCTATTTTCCTTCCACCAATAGAAATGAAAATTAAAAACGGAGGCTCAAATGAACTTTAAAAAATCCCTAATGACGATTGCGATATTACCCGCACTTTTCTCAACTGGCTGTTCAGCGGCGGCAGTGAAAGGTGAACGAAGCTTGAATGCGACAAATGCAAATCCCCAGATTTACACTTTTGAATCGGATGGCAACGGCTTCAATACCAAAAACTTCTTCTATGATAACGGGCAAGAAGTTGTGGTGTTTGATACTCAATTCACTCCTGATACCGCAAAAAAATCCATCGAATTTCTTCGCACTAAGACTCAAAATCCAATTACTTATGTCGTCGTTACTCATCCGAATCCTGACAAATTTAACGGCATGAGTGTGTTTCAAGAACAAGGTGCCAAAGTTATCGCTTCAAAAGCAACCGCTGGAAGCATGCAAGGTGTGCATGATTACAAGAAATATTATTTTGTAAACATCGCAAAAATGTTTACGGAAGCGACCTATCCAAAGCTCTCTCAAGTGGATGTTGTTTTTGACCAAAATTACGAAATCAAACTTGGAAATGGCGAGACTGTTGAGCTTTCAGAACTTTCATCTCCTGGTGTGAGCAGTAACCAAACGGTCGCTTTTATTCCTTCTCAAAATGCTCTTGTCGTAGGCGACTTGGTTCATCACAAAGCCCATGCTTGGCTTGAGGGCGGGATTGTGAATGGTAAACCGACTCCGACTATCAAGGGCTGGATTGCGGACCTGAACGAGCTTTCAAATGAATTCAGCTCGAAAAATCCGACTGTTTATGGTGGTCGTGGAGAAGTTGCTCCCCTGAGTGTCGCTGCGAAAGCCCAAATCGCTTACTTGAAAAAAGCAGACTCTATCGTATCGAAATATGTTGCTTCACTGGGTTCGAAAAAAGCTGAACTTCAAAGCGACAAAGCTGGTCAGCACTATGTAGCTCTTCAGGGTCTCTTTGAAAAAGCATTCCCTGACTACACTTTGGGCTACATGATTCAATACGGTGTTTACGGATTGGTTAATTCAAAATAATCGCGAATTAATAAAAATCAGTCGATGGAAGCCACTCTAACGGGTGGCTTTCTTATTTTATTTATTAAATCGAATTAAACCGCACAAAGCAGACTGGTTCGGAACTCGTCCAACAGGGTGCACCAAATGTTTTTCCTAGTAATCAAGGCTCTTCTTTTGGATCAATCCCATCGAATGTCGCCTTGGGACTTTCGACAGCTGCCTCAAGTCCCGAGCGATTTCTGATTCCATCAGCGCCGCCGAATTCCTTTAGCTGACGCTGGTGAATCTCGAGAACGACGTCCAATGAAACGTAAAAGGGTTCACTTGGCGAGTTTCTTGAAGACATTCTTTTGAACCTTGCGGATTTTATCACTGGCTTCCAAAGCCATGCGGTCAACTTCCTTTTGGGTCATGGCTTCGAGCACGATTTTCTTTCCATCGACAGAAATTTTGAAAGTGCTCTCTGTATCGGCATCGACAAGACTCAGCAGCGTTTTGTCCAAAACAACAGCTTGGGTATTACCCACTTTGGTTAGCTTTTTGGCAATCATTAAGACCTCCAGGTCGATCTTAAGTATACCATTGGTATACCATAAAATCATCCAGCACTTGGAGAACGCTAGTGTTCTCCAGTCCAGCAGCCGACAGTAATAATTTCAACTACTTAGCAAAAGATCGTTCTTCAAAAGCGCGGTTCGAAAGTCGTCCCCAGGGGCGCCATCCCCCCCAAATCGGCAGATGGCCCTGTGGAAAACTTTTTTCATCTGAAAATTTAAAAAAATAAAATTTCCATGCTCACCGGCGGTGAGCGGAAGGGATAGGGGGCACAATAGTCTTTATGAGCCGGACTCCATTGAATTTCGAGAAGCAAATCTGCTGCTATACTTCTTTAACACAACATCCAATGAATTTTCGGCGTCGATATCGAGGTCGCTCATAAGCGTGAGCAAGCTATAAAGCACATCACCAAGCTCTTCTTGCCATTTCTCTGGTTCGATCTTTTTACCAACTCCTTCAGAAAATCCGAGCTTACAAACTTCACCTATCTCCGAAGAAAGGTCTAAGATTCTTAAGCTGCTCTCGACTTTCAAATTCCGTTCACGATTGAATCTGGCGACTTTTGATTGAAGGGAGTTCAAGAGATCGCCTTTGCCGATTTGAGAACCCAGTCCTTGAAATCTGTCATCTTGTAAAAGAATAATTCGGCACCCGTCGCTATCAAAGAGCTTCTCTTTGAATGAGTGTCCCAGAGTGCCGCTCCTCCGATAGCGGCGATATTTTTAGCACCAATGATATCTGACGGACTGTCGCCAATGACGATGACCTTATTCTTGCCGAGTGCTCGCCAGTCGAATCGAAGACTGTTCGCATGTGGTTTTGAATCAACTTCAGAGGCGAAGCTCAATGTTGTGAATAAATCTTCGATTCCGTGTTCCTTCAGCACTGTTCGAGCTGAATACTCATCTCTGGCCGTCCATAAGTGCAATCGAAAGCCGTGATTCTTCAATCCGTTGAGAGTTTCTAAAGCGCCTTCAAACAGTTCGTAGGAAAATCGGGATGAAACAGTGCCCCAGCTTGTGATCGCTTCACTTTTCTTTACGGGACAAGTGACGGCGAATGCTTCGAATAATTTTGAGAACTCAGGATGAAACTTATCAATCGACTCCTGTAACGAAATTTCTCGACCTAAGGCATTTGAGAATACAACTCGGTTGATTTCATAGATATTTTCTCGGGACTTGATGATTGTTCCATCGAAGTCGAAGATGACGTCTTTTATCTCTGCTTCCTCAAGTTCAATAACTCGGTCAAGCGATAGATGGTGGAACTTGGCCTGTACCCCTGAGCCGAGTCGCAAACAGAGTTCTGGGTTTAGAGTTTTATTGCCGCCTTCAGCAAAGCTGAGATGGGGAAACTTCGCACGAAAAGTTGCGAAGCATTCATTCACCACGAACTCAGCATGTTCAAATCCAGTTGAGTAGGAAGTATCTTGTTTAGGGGCTGGTAGCTCCAAAAGTGGAATCTCATGACAATTTGTCTGAAAGGGCAAAGTTAATCTGAAGGTGGAAATAGCTCGTCCGTTGACCATCGCCTCAGTTAAAAGTTTACCGTGATTGGAAATGGCTGCCCTGTAGAAGCCGTACTCTTCTGGTGTTCCGACCCGAAAACAAAGGTGGTCACTTTTTAAAGAGAGAGCGGGTATTCCTGCCTCGACGAGTTTCGCGGCGAGCGCCATCATAAACTCTTCACCAGCAGCCTTAAATTTCTTGAAATCAAATTTTTGTGTTTCCATAGCCTATGTTTTTCCATACGGATAAGTGATTGTAAATTACATTAAAATCACTTATTATTAGGTCTAACGATCGGAACTTTAAGCCTTGCGACTCTCAGACAAACAGTTATGAGAAGTGGCCACTTTGTTCTCGTCGAAAGTGGGCCGAAGAAAAATTGGGGCGATGGTTTTGAGTCAAAGTCATTTATCTTGACGGAGCCTCGCTTAGAAACCGAGAAATTGAAAACCGCTTATAAACGGCAATTTGGCCGTTCACTTCCTGTCTTATTTGAAATCAGTAGTTGGGATGTGATTGGCCAGCTTGCCCAGAGGGGAATGGGGGTGGGTCTGTTGCCTGATATTTCTCTCAAAAACTGGAAAAAGGGCTCTTTCAAAATAATAAAAAATATCGATTTTGAATGTCCCTATGAAATCTATGTGCATACCTTTAAGGCCCCAGGAGGCAACCGAGCACTCGAATATATTAGGGACGATTTATTAAAAAGTGAGTGAGCTGCATCTTAGGCATACCCAATTCATAAAGATACTGTTCGGGTTCGAAAATCGACTCGCCATAGATGGGCATCACCTCTCTGTACTCCAGAAGACCCGAGCGCTTTAATTTTTTCATCTTCCCCTCATCCGTTAAAGTTAGGCGTGATGAATCTAAATAATATTGACCGATTTTTATATTCGAGCAGCTCATGAAGAGTCTTATCGACATCAGCAAGAGAAAATCCTGGGACTTTTGTTCGAACAGTTCCAGGCATCATTTGAGCAAGTCCTTAACCGCCCGCTGACGGCGTGGGAGCAACGAGCCATCCCTCCGATGGTCGCCTTTTCTGGAAGGAATGGGACTCTTTTCGATCATACTAGAAGACAAATCTTCATTGGAGTCCGCCTGGAAGGCGTTCTCGGGAGCAATCGAACAACTTTTTAAACAAGGGAGGAATAGATGAGTTCAGGCAAGCTTGAATATAAGCAACAAAACGCGGCCATCAGCCTGCGTGAGGGCATCGAAGAATATCACCGCGCAAGCCGGAACGTTTTTATCAAGGAAGGTATCGAACCGGAAGCCCAAGAATTTTTGGATCTTCATGATCGGATTCACGTGGTTTTTGGGTGCGACACTTCCTTCAGGGAAGAAATGATGGCGGACCTATGGACCATGCATGGATCCGATTTAGGATTTTTAGGATACGCCAAGTATATTAAAAATCCCGCGCTTAAAATGATCGGACAGGATTTTCAGGAGAGGGGAAACCGCGAAGCCATGAGAAAAGAAATCAAGGCCTCGCTCCTTCCGTCCTTAGCCCTGTGGACAAAAATATTTTGGAGGAGTCGCCGGATGAAACAAAAGTGGGCCTGGAAAAACGGCGAAAGATATCTGGACATGCCGCTTTGTGAAATTCGCAAGCAGCTCGGAATTCAAATTTTAGATTGACGCAAATTATCCGACTTTTACTTTTAATGCTTTCTCAATTTTGGCCAGGCGTTTCTCAGGGAAATGCTCAAGAACTTCTTTGAGTTTGCTTTGCATCGAAGTTTGGCAGCCAATCAGGACCTCTTAAGAAAATCTGACCTTTTAGTCAATCGAGCTGAGGAGAGGTGTAATTTGATTTTCCATTCCAAGTACCAATTTCTTTGGACGGAACAAAGCGCATAGTTGTAAATTCATGATGAAAGTCTCTGCGAACTCTTTCCTGCATGGCCAATTTATGACTGTCACCATCGCCCAGCTTAGTCTTTCCACTAACCATATTGAGCATTTCAGATTCATTCTTCCAAATACTAAAAGTGGAGAAGGTCCTTAATGGTCTTAAAGCCGCTAGAGCTAGATTTTTCCCGTTATGAGCGCGCACTTGACTCTCCACAGGCCTCCCCCACCTCATAAATCTTCGGGTCTCTAAAATGTTTAGTCTTGCTAAAGTCACTGCAACTAGGGGTTTATCGGGCGTAGCCAGATCCGGGATAACGATTGCCTTCTTCAACTCAGCAACTTCGCCCCATCGCCTATAAAGCCTCATTCTAACGTGCCAGCCGTCCTCTAAAAATTTATGCGCCGGTTGTTTTAAAAAATCAGAGAGAGATGATTCTTCATTCCACCAAGCGAAGAAAGCGACCGTCTTTAAATTGTACCTAGGAGGGGCCATTATCGGCTCCCCTAAATTCATAGTAAAAAAACTTTCGGAATGCTTAAGGCCAGATATTTTTTGTTTATACAAAGGGCATAGCAAAAATTGCGGCAATTTTACGAACGGCACGTGCGCGAGATGAAAACTAAAAATTTCTTCGGAGGAATCTGATCCATTGGTCATAATTAATTGATATTAATAAGTTTTATATCTTTCGTCCAGCAGTTCGCATAGAATCATGGGCAGAATGACCGAATCTATGCTTCTTCATTTTTTTCTGGGTGTCGCTTTTGTTTTAGCTCCGCTAATGACCAACCACTTTTTTCTAAATAACTCTAAAAGATACTCTGATGCTCATAAATCTGTTTTAATGTTTTTATTAATCGCCGCTTGCTTCGGCCTAAATTATTTTGTCATCGTGTGGCCGCTATTTTGTGCCTTCGGACTTCTTTTATACTTAGCAAAACAAGGGCGGCTTCTTTTTTCAATAAACGGCGTAGCCAGCTCTATTCCATTTTTGTTCAGCCTTATTTCAGCGACATGGTTTTTTGCAGGGGTCAATGATTTACACCTTTTAGGATATAACCGAGCATGGAGTTTCTACGCGGCACTTCACGGTAGTTTCTTAGGATGGATATTTGTGGGCGGTCTAGCCTTTTTAGCACAAAGGCCGAATGCAAAAAATAAGCTCTATTTATTTGGGTGTTATCTCAGTCTTATTTTATTTTTATGTGTTGCTTTCGGAATTGACGGAATTCCCTACGTCAAGCGCATGGGTGTTGTTGGCTTATCCTTGATGGTTCCCATTTTGATTGGGATCTATGCCTTTAACTTAAAAAAAAGCCGCCGACACTCCAGGTTTTTATCAATTTTGAGTCTTTGCTCCGTTATTGCATCCATGACTTTAGCTCTTTTGAACGAGTTTTGGTTAGCAGCACCTCGAGCCGCCTTCGGAATTCCAGTGATGGTTTTTGCTCATGGGTTTTTGAATGCTATATTGACCATTCCCTGCTTTTATCTAGCGATTCGTTTTGAAGACGATCAAAAATCGGAAAAAAGCGCTGCTCAAGGCGATATTATTTTCTTCGATGGTTTTTGTGTTTTGTGCAGCGGTACGGTGGCTTTACTTATCAAAATTGATAAAAAGCGGATTTTTCAATATTCGTCGTTACAAGGAAAATATGCACAGCAGGCATTAAATCCGAATAAGATCAATTCTGGTGCAAGTGTGGTTTTTTTGAGTAACGCCAAATCATATGAAAGAGCCGAAGCCGTTATTCATATATTAAAAAAATTAGGCCTCTTTTATAAGCTTTTGGGAATTTTATTAAGTATGTTCCCTTTGTTTGGACTCAACCCGCTTTACGATTTAATCGCACGTCATCGCTATCGCATTTTCGGAAAGAACGATGCTTGCTTAATTCCAAAGGAAACGGAGCGAAATCTATTTATATCTTAAGCAAAGTATTTTAAAGAAGTGGCCCTGAAAAGAGAGCGAACCTTTGATTAAGGCTCTTGCTCCAAATTCGCAGTGATAATTCTTAGACCGGCATCAAACTCGCTCAGATTCCCCAAGTGTCCATCCTTGGACTCCCAGTGGCCGCTTGAAGATTTCGGGGCTCATAAGAACCCGCTCCTGCGCCGACATTGACAACAAGTATCTCTTTGAACTTCAAATATTTTATATAGGCTGGGTGAAGAATGGCGCCGGCCTCCGTAATCGGAGAGACAGCTGACAACTCCTTTGACAGGCACTTCCTGACCTACTTAAACAGATTCATGGTCACTTCGATTCTTTCGATGCTTCCGTCGGCGGCCAGGGTGAAGATCTCGGTCCACTGGTGCAGGGAATCTGGAATTTCGTTCAATCCTTGAAGCGGCTCTTCAAGGCTCAGAGTCCCGTGCAAGCGAGCAACGACTTGGGTCGAGGTGACCTTTACAATTTTGACGTGAAAATCAGGGCCTGTGGAAAACTCTTTGCTCCAATCGCCCAAAGACGCGAAGTAGCCGCTCGGGGCCTGGTAAACTTTAAGACCCGTGTGGTCCGAGGTGATCGTCGTGAGATGGGGCGAAAGGAGTTTTCTTTGTTCGGTTGTAAAGGCCGTCCAGTTGCCGATGAGAGCGTAGTTCGCGAAAAACTTTTCAACCTCTGCTTGGTTAAGTTGTTCAGCCATGATCGCTTGCTTATTCGATAAAATTTCGCCCTTTCCCGAGGCAAAGCCTGTCGGGCCGAAAGCCAGCATCGCCAAAAGAAGACCAAAAAAAAGTGACTTTGTTTTCATAAGAATCCCTTCTGCATTTCTGCACGTGATTGAAGTCGATGTTATAATACGCTGCGCTTTCTTTATCCTTGGTAAAACGACTGTTCGCTTTATAAAAGCGGACCCAATTCAGCCCGCGCTTGGGTCAAGCTCGACTCTGCGTCCTCAATGAGCGTGAGAATATTGTGAAATTCGGGCTTCTGACCTGACAAAAGTTCATAGAGCGAGACTTCGAAAAGGACCGCGAGCTCCAAGTAAAAATTTCCTTGAATAGCTCGTCCGTACTCCCAGTCCCGGTAAGTCGAGACCGGAACACCTATTTGAGACGCGACTTTCTTCATGGTGAGACCGCAGGCCTTACGCAAACGAACCAGACGTTGATTGATCGATTCCATGGATGAGCTCCTCCCTGACTTGAATTGGAGGCCTGCTTCTACGTGAATGGGGTCGTGTCTACAATGCAATTTTGTGCATTGATTGAATGCAAATATGCAAAAGAGAGAAACCTAACTTCTCTTTACAGTCGTGCTCTTGCAAATTACAATGGCCTTTCAAGGAGTAAGGTATGAACGAACCACGAGAATGGATCCGCGACGAATTTATTTTGAGCACAGATAAGAGCCGCCTCCAGCGGGTAAGGATTCATCAGTTTCTTTCTACCGAAGCCTATTGGTCCCTGGGCATCCCCCAGGACATTGTGCAGAAAGCGATTGAGGGGTCTTTGTGTTTTGGCCTCTATGTAAAAAGTAAGACTCAAGAAGTCCAAGTGGGTTTCGCACGCATTGTCAGCGACCGAGCGACATTCGCGTGGCTGTGCGATGTCTACATTGAAAAGGATTATCGCGGCCAAGGACTTTCGAAGTGGATGATGGAGGGGGTGATGTCCCATCCCGACGTGAAAAATCTGAGACGTTTCTGTTTAGCCACCAAAGACGCCCATTCGCTCTATAAAAAATTTGGCTTTGAGGTGACGCAGACGCCGCACAATTGGATGGAGATCAAGGATAACGATCTGTATAAAAAAATGCAAAATTCTTGATCACTTAAATTCATCATTAAATTATCATGATGAATTATCAATTTAGACCCGTTCACTCTACATTGCGTGCATCAAGGAGGCTTTATGAAAGCTATTCTCACGGCCGCAATCCTAATAACCAGTGCGGCCACAGCATTTGCCGATTTCAAGCAAAAACCCATTTCAGATGCGGAGGTCGTGGTCTTCGATGCCATTTGCACGGCGACGTCCCCCCGCGAAGGCTTTTTAAAAGTGGAACTTCAACTTGAATCCGCCGAACTCTCGATGAGAGGCAATTTTTTTAGCTCAGCAAAAGCGCCCGCGCAAACGGATCCTGAAAACGAAGTCTCCATTCCATTGCAGGAATGCCAGCAAGTTCGGGATCTTCTTCTGCAAAATGTCGGGCGAAAAATACATCTACGAGGCCAATACTCGGAACGCTCCCATACGATTTACGTCGATATCCAGGGCCACTGTGGCGGGTCTCCTCGATTGCGAGAAACCTATCCCTGCGTCATTGGAACCCGTCCCGTCATAAAAAAGGACCGAGAAGTCACGCTGAACGCCGGCGGAATTCCGATTTTAAATAAAAATAACTAAAGGAAATAAGATGAAAACGTTCTATCTTTTACTGAGCCTCACGCTGATGAGATCAGGAATGGCACAAGCGGAAAATTTTTCTGAACAAATTAAAATCACGGGATTTCACTGCGATTACGGTCAAGCCGCCGTTGAGCTGAGATCGCTCAAAAACGACCGCGTGCTTTACCTCGCAGAAAATGACACGGGCACACCGAGGCCTTTTCAAATGTTCGAAGAGCACTGCGAGGGGCTGATCAAAAATCTAAGTGCAAAACTGAAAGGACAAATTCTTGAGGCCCGCTTTCAGGCAGAAGATTTTTCGCGAAAGGAGCAGGTCTCAATCCCACCTGAGAATCCGTGTCGTCCGGGGCGAACGAAGTGCGATGACGAAGGCTCCTCCGTTGAAAAAATCTTTCAATACGAACGCATTGAAACGTCTATTGATGGATATCGATTTTTCAACGAAACGAAAATAGGCGAACAGCCCTAAGGATGAAGATCTCAATGGAAGTTCGCAGAATGCCTAAATAGGTGGCTGAGAGGCCGCCTAGAAAGAGAGGTGAAATGACTCAATTGAAAAGGAAAGGATGCAATTGACCCTTTTGCTGCCAACAGAACAATTGGAAGGCTCCGGAGCCCTTAAATTTTACAGGGCCTCTTATTTTCATACTCAAGAAGCCCTGTGATTGTTATAAGCTGGAGCCTATGGAAAAAAAGATCTGCTCCACCTGTTTTAAGCCCAAAGCGACTTTAGTCTGCGGCCTCTGCTCAGACCCGATTTGTAAGTCCTGTGCGCAATTTCTAGAAGAAGAGAGTTTTTTGTTTTTGCCCTTACGTCCGCCCGAGTCGCTACAGACGACTTTTTGTGGGCCTTGCTTTGATGCTCAAGTGGCTCCCATTCTCGAGAACTATAGCCAAACTCTGGAGCGAGCGAAGGAAATCCTGATTTTCACGAAGACCCAAAATAAAGAAACTCGTTTCATCCGTCGAGATGAGGACCGCATTCATATCACCGCCTGCAGTGATCGTGAAGAAGTGGTGATGCGTTTGGCTTTTCAGGCCGCGCAGAGAAATTTTAATGGCGTGATCGATATGGAAGTATCCACTCGCAAAGTGAGGGATGGCTCCTACCAAACGACCGAGTGGACTGGTTCAGGCATCCCTGCCCATGTGAATCCTGAAAAACTCGTGAAGGATCGCTCTTTCACGGACTAAATGAGAACAACCGTTGCGACCCAATGAAATGGATTCGAGCCGTCTTGTAAAAATGGGAATTCCTCATAAGAAAATTTTGGAGCAGCTCAAAGCTTCACCCCTTGCAGCCGGAAGACTCGTACGTCCCGGTTCAAAGGCCGCGGATGTCCCGCCGGCCCCGACGCCTCCAACAATGGTTCGCAGAACATGTTTAATGTTCTTTCGAAACCAACTGTCCACGTCAGTCACCTGGGCGAAGTCCACGATATCCATAAAAGTCGCTGTGAGTTTCGCGGCTTGCTGATCCAAACCGTCCGTTCGGTTCGAAGCTGTTTGGGCCTGCCCACCCGTCACGCTGAAACCGAACTGACCCACCGCGGTCACCAGAGAAGGATATTTTGCACTCAATTGTTTAGCCTCGTGAAAGGACATGGTCCGCAAGCCCATAAATAAACTCAGGACGCCATGTTTGACAAGATCCCGCTGCAGAAGTTCGTCCATTTTGGTCTTACGGATGATTTCGGCACCCGTGAAAGTCCCCTTGTCGGATCCTTTCGCATCGAAAGAATCCAAAGACTGCATGCTGCGACCTTTTTCAACGGGATAAAGTTCATAGACTTCCGCGCGGGCTTCGAAAGGAGTTTCTTCGGTGGTGATACGGGTCAAGCGATTGAAAAAGAGGGTCGGGGCAAATTCAATTTGCATCAGTCTTTCGTCGTCATTTTCCAATTGAGCCAAAAAACGATTCGGAAACGGGGATTTTTCATCGCGCCCGATCACCCAATATTCTGCAGGCGTATTGGCATGGAAGACTTTAACTTGGCGGACTGAGCTATCGTCCCAAGCTAGAATTTCAGACATTTTTTTTAGTTTAGGCAAAGTTTCGGGATGAGCCTGCACCCAAGCACGGCGGAAGGCTTCATCCTCACTGAAACGCTGAAGAAGGTCTCCCCAAGTGAGGGGGGTCTTTCCCGTGCCTTCTTCGAGAGCAGGGTCCAAACGGGCCTCCCAGGCCGAATAAAGAGCGCTCCCTCGCCTATTTTGGCGCCAAAAATCGATCCTATTTTGCTTTGCGGTCCCCGTGGGCATGGGACTCGCAGCCAAGGAAATCGCTTTCTGCGTTTGGATGCCAAGGGACATTGGAACCTTTAAAAACCATTGATCAAAGAAACGACTTTCCAGCTGCAACAGGCGATTCATATTTTGCTGAAATCTTATTTTTTCTTGGGCGTCAAAAATGTCCATTGGCTGACCCGTGGCTTCCATTCGGGTCAAACGTTCGTGCAAATCCCTTAATCTATCGGGAGAAGAATACTGAGCTTGAAGGGCTTCGCCCATTTGTCCCGCCGCGGGAAAAAGACTGTCGTAAAGAGAAAGGCGTCCGGCCACGACGGGCGCAAGCATCTGCATCGATTCCGGCGCGGGAACGCTCGTCTCTTGGCCATAGGCTGAGGAGAAAAAAGAAAAAAGAAGTAAAAAGAAACCTCGTCGCATCCTCAATGACTTGCAAAGCTGCGACCCTCCGTAAAGGCGCAAGGACGAGATAGGCAGGCGCTTACACTTGAAAAAGGGAATTTTGCATTATAGGGCTTAGCCTCTGTCTAAAGATTCGACAACGAAGCGGCCGCTGACTCAGACCGAACTCATCACGCGACGAATGGTCTCTAAAAGCACCATTGTCTCAATGGGCTTAGAAAGATGCCCATCGCATCCTGCACGCACGCATCTTTGCTTTTCCTCTTCCATCGCGTAGGCCGTGAGGGCAATGATGGGTTTAGAAAAACCCTGCGCCCGTAACTCCCTCGTGGCCCCGTAGCCATCCAGTACAGGCATTTGAATGTCCATCAAAACGACGTCAAATTCTTGGGCGAGAGCCTCGTTGACTCCCTCACGGCCATTTTTGGCGATATAGACTTCCGCTCCTAATTTTTTAAGAACTTGCTCCAATAAAATTTGGTTCTCGTAGACGTCCTCGACGACTAACACCTTTAAATCCGAAAGATGATTTTCTATCTGCTCTTCCGCTTCAAACCCATCAAAAAGAGTGGTCTGCAGAGGCCAGTCCGAAAAATTTTCGCGGAGAGCTTCTTTGTAGGAGACACGAATAGAAAAAACTGATCCCACGCCCATTTCAGAGCGATCAAGTTTCACGTCCCCGCCCATGATCCGCGCCAACTTACGCGAGAGAACAAGCCCTAGTCCTGTCCCTCCGTGAAGTCTTGTTGTGCTATTATCCCCTTGAGAGAAGGATTCAAAAAGTCGCACGGCCTTTTCCGGCGCGAGGCCCGGCCCGGTGTCAGTGACGCGAAAGTGAATTTGGTTTTCACCCAGGTGATCGATGCCGCAAAAGATATCAAGGTGCACCGAACCCTTGTCGGTGAACTTCACAGCATTACCGATAATGTTCACGAGGATTTGCCGTAATCGCGTCGGGTCCGTGCGTATGGATTTCGGCACATCGCGCGCCACGGTATGGGTCAAGTCAATATTCTTTTCTTTAGCTTTGATGGAAAACATGGCCATCACTTCTTCAACCAGATTTGTCAGAGAAAAAGAAATCATTTCAAAATCAAGGCGCCCCGCTTCGACTTTAGAAATATCGAGAATGTCATCAATGAGCCGAGTCAGTGATTTCCCGCTGCGGGAAATAATTTCAAGATATTCGGCCCGTTCTTTAGATTTGATCGATTCATCTTTCAGCAGTTCCGTAAACCCGATGATGGCGGCCAAGGGCGTCCTGATCTCATGGCTCATATTCGAAAGAAAAGCGGTTTTCAGTTGGCTCGCCATTTCGGCCGCTTCCTTCGCCGCCTTCAGTTCTTGATCCGCCCGTTTCTGATCGGTGATATCCCTAAACTCTAGAACGGCGCCTGAATTTTTTTTATTCGTCACCAAAGGAGAAATAGAATAAGAAATAGGGAATTTTTGACCATTTTTGCGAACAAAAATGTGCTCGACGCCGCTCTGTCTTTCGGTGAGTTCAGCCCCCGAAAAATAAGAAAAATGAGACTGAGATTTCTTTGCCCCGTCCTGAACCTCATAGGAAAGCATGCGACGGACGGGTTTCCCGGAAAGCTCGGCCAATTTGTAACCCGTCACTATTTCGGCGGAGCGATTCATAAAAGTAGGAAAACCTTGTTCGTTCAGCATAATCAAACAGGAGGCCGCGTTGCTCGCGATCGTTTCGGTGACGTGATTTTGGTAGATCAACGCCGCTTCGAATCTTTGAATTTGGGTAATGTCGGTCAAGGTGATAACAAACCCCAAGCCCACATCGGAATTCCGTAAATGACTGATGCTGACACTGAGCGAGAAAAACTTCCCTTCACTGAGGCTCAGATTCAATGAAAGACCTTTCGTCACCTCGTGCAAATGCTCATGGGGAATAAAAGTGAAACGCTTGCCATCCCCATCGTAAAGTGAAAAGGCATCATTGAACAACTTCGAAAAGAGGTTCACCTCGGCCAGCATATGGGCGGCAGGATTGGCACGGATGATCAAGCCGTTTTCATCACAAACCACGATGGCTTCGGCCACTTGTTCCAAAATAGAGCGAGTCAATTTCTCGGAAACGATCAGGGCTTCATTCTGCTTTTGTTCCGTCAGGTCCGTCACGATCATGGAAAGCACTTGGCTTCCGTCATAATTAACCATAGCGAGCGAAACGTGGGTGGCGATGATGGAGCCGTCGCTGGTGCAAAAGAAAACCTCGGCCTTGGATGGGCGGGTCAGGGCGACCTGAAAAAGGGCGTTGAAGGCCCGTTGCGACGAATGAGCAATGAAAGAGTCCACCTTAAGTCCGGGAATTTCCAGAGCAGGGCGACAGATCAGATCGGCAAATTGCTCATTGCAATAGATGATCGTCCCATCGGCCAGAAGGGTAGCGGCCCCCTCGTTCATGGATTCAACCATCATCCGGTAAGGATGTTCGGCGTTTTTCAAAGTGAAAACTTGTTCGCCATTTTTGCCATGAACAACAAAAGCATCCACTTCGCCATTAGAAATGGCGCGCAGAGTATCTTGCGCTTCCGTCAATTGCGCCTGGAGTTTACGACTTTTTAAACGGTAGTCAGGCGGCTTTCGCGCGTTGGCCTGTTTTGTCTTTTTTTTCTGTGGAAGATTTTTTTTCTGCATGCTTTAAACCTCGATTCGCACACCCAAAGCGCGCAAAACTTTTTTCTTATCTGAAAGATCGCCCACCAGCATCCTGCGGGGCGCTGGCCACATTTTCATGAGGGTCGGCACCGCTACAATTTGTCTTTTTTTAGCTAGAAGGACATCTTTGTAGATATCCACTACTTTCAGCTCGTACCTTCCTTGAAGGTACTGATCGCAAATTTCTTTAAGGTTGGCGATCGCGCGGATGGACTTGAACGTTGTTCCGGAAACGTAGAGCTCAAGTTTAAGTTTGTGGGGATTCATGGCCAGGCCGCGCTCAAAGGAACTCACGGAAGGATTGTTATTTTCGAGCACGCGCCGAGGCATGATGTTCCTATTTTTGAGCGACAATATTAAGGCCTACTAAAACACGTTCCCTATTGGAAAGATCTCCTATAATTTTTTTAACGGGTGTGGGGAGCTTTTTGACAAGGGTCGGTGTCGCGATGATCTGATCTCCTTTGGCCAATTGAGGATTACGCAGCAGATCAATGACCTCTATGGAATAAAGACCTTGCAGATGCTCCTCGCAAATTTCCTTTAAGTTCTGGAAAGCAACGACGGATTTTTCCGTATGCCCCGCCACGTAAAGCTTGAGCGCGTATTTTTTTTCGCGCGCAAATGATTTTCTCTTGGGTGGGGATTTTTTTTGAAAACTCCTTTTCTTTTTCTTCATGAAGTTCTTTCCCTCCCATTCCCTCGCTGCAGAGGCGGCCGGTCAAGCCGCCGGACTCCTGCAACCTCCGCCTGCACCCTCTCAAAGGCCTCCTGCGCGCGCCGGGCCGAGCCCGTCAGCACGCCCTGCGGCCCCACATAGACTTCGACGAGATCCACACCTTGATCCGTTAGCAGAAACTCCCGCACTTGATTGGAGTGAGGCATGCCTCGCGATTTCAAAATGTAAAGAGCCCGATTGCGTTCGCCGATCGCTTCCACCTCTTTGACCGAAAGCCAAGTATCGATCAGCGAAGAGATTCCCACTTCACTTTCTTCATTGGAGCTGTTTGAAGAGGTCAGGCTCGTGAAGACCGAGGTGATTCCGCCTGATTTCAAGCTATCAATCAGTCTCGTCATCATCATCCGAACTTCGATGAAGCTCCCCACGCTGATCATGTTGGAAATGGGATCGATGATGACCGCACTCGGCTGAAAGGATTCGATGGCCTTGTACATATGCACCAAGTGCATCTCTAAACCATAGAAAGAAGGCCTGGTCGCGATAATTTTGAAGAGCCCCTTTTTCTGCCATTTCGCAAGATCGATGCCGATCGATTCCATATTACGGAAAAGCTGATCCTGAGATTCTTCAAAGCAAAAATAAAGAGTCTTCTCTCCACGGGCGCAGGCGGCCGCAGCGAAACTGGCGGCGATACTTGTCTTGCCCGTTCCCGCCACGCCTGAGACTAAAATAGACGTTCCGCGAAAGTAACCTTTGCCGTCGAGCATGCGATCCAATTTTGGAATTCCCGTGGACACGCGCTCTCGTGAAGCGGCGTGCTCCAAAGTGAGAGCCGAAACGGGCATGACCGAAACTCCGTCCGCATCAATAAGGAAAGGGTATTCGTTCGTCCCGTGCACGGAGCCACGGTACTTAACGATACGTAAACGACGCGTAGAAATTTCCTGACTGACGCGGTTGTCGAGTAAAATCACGCAATCTGAAACGTACTCTTCTAGACCATGACGAGTGAAAGAGCCGTCCCCGCGCTCGCCGGTGATAATGGTCGTGACGCCTCTTTTTTTGAGCCACTGAAAAAGTCTCCGCAGTTCCGCGCGAAGAATGGATTGATCCTGTAGGCCCGCAAAGAGGGCCTCTAAGGTATCTAAGACAACACGCTTAGCACCGACCGATTTGATCGCGTAATCGAGTCGGGTGAAAAGCCCTTGCAGATCATACTCCCCGGTTTCTTCGATGTCGGCGCGATCGATATGGATGTATTCAATCACGAGTTTGTCTTGTTTCACGAGTTCGGCGAGATCATTATGCAAAGAGCCAAAATTGCGAATCAGCTCCTCTTCGGACTCCTCAAATGAAAACAATACCCCATTTTCATGGGAGGCTTTGATCCCGCATACAAGAAATTCCATGGCCAGAAGAGTTTTGCCACAACCCGCCCCCCCGCACACAAGAGTGGTGCGCCCTTTAGGAAGACCTCCTCCTGTAATATGATCGAGACCACGCACTCCGGAGGGAACTTTGGGTAACTCTTGGGATTTCGGCGGTCTTTTTCTGTTCGGCTTGCGCAAATTTAATTTTTTGCTCATCGGTGCTCCCACACTTTAACAATTTTTTCACAAATTAACCGAAAGTGCGCTTTTTTTTCAATTTTTTTTTGGGGAAGAGGGCTTTTCTTTGTTCTCTAGGAGCGAGAAAGCCTTAAAACATTTTGAAAGGCGTTCGGGCGTTCTGGAGATGTTTTTTGCAGCTTTCTTTATTCTGCAATTTTACATTATTTTAGGACTTTTCTTTTGCGCTCTTTGCTCCCTTTGAGAGGCCCTGCTCTTGCCATCGTCTTTCGAATATGTGATCGTGCGGCAGGAGCCGACTTGCAGCAAATTTGGATCACGGAATTTTTCTTTATTTTCGACTTTTTTTTAAGATTGTATTTTTGCGGAAGGGTGATTCAACGCCGCCTTCCCGTCGGCGTCGCTTGGGCCTGGATTTGCTTGATTCTTTTTTTGCCTCTCTTTGGAACCATCGTTTATTTTTATTTGGGCGAGTACCGCTTGGGTCGCAGGCGGAGGCTGAGGCTCGAGGCCACAACCAGGGCCATTCGGCAACTTTCTGGAAGTCTTGTGGACACGAACCAGGATTCTTCTCTGCCAGAACCCTCGCGAACTTTTGCCCGTGCGGTACAAGGTTTTTTTCACTCAGCCTTGCTGAGTGAAAATGATATTGAGCTTCTGCGTGACGCGGATGAGGCCTTTACTCGCCTGTTGGAAGACATTGATCAGGCGCACATTTCCTGCGATATGGTTTTTTATATTTGGAGCGATGGGGGCCGGGCCGACGACTTTGGCGCAGCCTTGATCCGGGCGGCTCAACGGGGCGTGCGCTGCCGTGTGCTGGTGGATCAAATTGGCAGTGCTGCTTTTTTGCAAAATCAGATGGCAAAAAAATTGAGAAGGGCTGGCGTAGAACTCGTGGCCGCAATGCCTTCCGGTTTCATCCGCTCTATTTTCGCCCGCCCTGACCTGCGCATTCATCGGAAGATTTTAGTCATTGATGGAAAGTGGGCTTACACCGGTAGCCTCAATTTGGCCGATCCTCTGTTTTTTAAGCGGGACGCTCAGGTTGGCCAATGGGTGGATGCCTTCTGCCGTCTGCAAGGATCCGCAGTCAGGGCCCTCGCCCTGGTTTTTCTCAGCGATTGGTGCGTTGAAAACGCTCTGGATTTTCAAATGGAAGAAGCGAAACTCATCTTTCAAGACACGGCCGTCAAACGCCAAACTCAAGTGCAATGCCTGCCCTCCGGCCCCGCCGTTCATCAATCCTCTATCGAAGAGGTTCTGATCATGGCGATTTATGCGGCTCAGAAAAAATTGACTCTCACCACTCCTTATTTTGTTCCCAGCGAGGCCTTTTTATCCGCGTTGATCGCCTCGGCCCGCCGTGGAGTCGATGTCACCTTGATTATTCCTGAAAAAGTGGATTCCCAAATGATCAACTACGCCAGTCGGCCCTTTTTGCGGGACTTAATCGAGGCCGGAGTGCAAGTGGCCCTTTATCAAGGCGGGCTTCTGCATACGAAATCGGTTTTCATAGACGGCGGCTTAAGCATTTTCGGCTCTTTGAATTTGGATCCCCGCAGCCTGCGCATTAATTTTGAAATCACTTTGGCGATTTACGATAGGGACTTTGCTCAAGCCATCGAGTCTTTGCAAAATCGGTATTTGCAAAAGGCGAAATTTTTAGACTTGGCCACTTGTGATTCTCAGGGCTGGCGCCAGCGCTTTATTGAGGACTTCGCTCGACTGGCAGGTCCCCTCTTGTAAGTCTTTTCCAAAGGGCCCGCTGATCTCAAAGTGACACAATTTGGCGCAAGGAATTGTAAATACGTCATAAAAACAAAGTCAGAGGTCTCCTAGCTGGCCCCCGCCTTGCAATCTCGGCTCTCATGCATTCTCCATTGAAGAATCTCCATTCTGAAGCGCAAGGAATTGTCTTTGCTTGTTTGTCCGCGGTGACGTGGGGCCTTGCGCCGCTCTACTGGAAACTTCTTGCCGGCTTCCCTCTCGTTCAAGTCATGTTCTATCGTATTGGGTTTTCGCTTGTTCTTTTGTGCCTTTTCTTAGGCTTTATCGAGAAGAAAAAATTCGGCGATCTCTTTTCTTTTTTAAGATCTCCGCGATTGCTGCGCACCCACCTCGCCACATCCTGCCTTTTAGGAGTGCACTGGGCCTTGATGGTTTGGGGCGTTCAGCAGGGCCGAGTTCTTGAAGTGAGCTTGGGGAATTACATGATTCCCCTCGTGAATGTGGGTCTGGGCTCTTTGGTCTTCCGTGAGAAATTAAGTCGCGCGCGCCTTGTGGCCTTGGCTATTTCGCTCGTCGGAGTCATCATTTTGAATGAGGAAAATAAAGCTGTCTCTTGGCTCGCGATCGCGCTGGCTTTGACCTTCGGGATTTACGGAATTTTGCGTAAGACAAATAAATCGTCGAGCATGCAAACCAGTCAAGGCGATTGCCTATGTCTTTTTTTACCTGCTTTATTTTTCTCGATGTCCTCAGCCCAAAAGATGACTCCGGGCCTCACCGATTTGCTTTTACTTTCCGGCGGTGGGCTTTTAACGGCCCTCCCCATGCTCTGGCACGGCAGCGCCCTCAAACGTCTGCCGATTTCAAAGGCGGGACTTTATTATTACATCTCGCCAACTCTGCAATTCTTGACCGCCGTCATTATTTACCATGAGCATGTGAGCCAATTGAAATTGATGGGCTTCGCCACGATCTGGACGAGCATCGCCGTCTTGATTATTTCAAGTTCATGGAAAAAGCGCATCCAACCCGCTTACGATCGCAGAAAATTCATTTCGCTCAGTAAAAAAGCGGGCTGAGTTTTCGGGTAGATCCGTTTCCAGTCCCGTTGTACTCTTTTAATTGATTATGCATACTAAACACTCGACGTTCACCAAGGACTTGCCATGCCCGCCGCTTTCATTGTCAAAAATTGCCTCGTGGGTCTCGTCGCCTTCTTGCATATTTATTTTCTCATTCTAGAGATGTTTCTTTGGACGAAACCGAAGGGCCTGCGTATTTTTCGCATGACACTCGCCCAGGCCCAGGATCGAGCGGTGCTGGCCGCCAATCAGGGTCTCTACAATGGATTTTTAGCGGCGGGACTCATTTGGTCTTTGTTACAACCCGATCCGGAGTTCGCGTTGCAGCTGGAGGTTTTCTTTTTGAGTTGCGTGCTCGTCGCGGCTCTTTATGGCGGTTATTCGGTCGGGCGAAAAATTCTTTTTATTCAAGGATTTCCGGCCCTGCTAGCGCTGGTGATGTGTTTGCTGACGTAGGGTGGTCGCCTGAGATTTTTATTTCTTTTTTAAAAGAAGTAATAACCCAGAACGCCGGTTTTTTCGGTGGCGACAACTTTTTGATAGCGAAGACCGAGATTCAGGTTTTTTGAAAAATGGTACCTGAGCTCAGAGGTCAACTGCTGTCCGTCGGGTTGATCGCGAACGGCCTGGTAAAAATAGGTTTCATCCACCTGGATTTTAACCCGGTCATTGAAATTCGCGACAAAGCCAATGGTGGGACCAGCGGCCACTTTATACGAATGACCTAAAAAATTCTCGTTATAGTAGGTCTGCCCGTCGAGAAAGACATAACCCAAAATTCGCTCCCCCGGATCCAGAACTTTTGCATAACCATAACCAAATTGCAGGCCCGGGGCGAGGCAATCGCTCACGCAGGACCCCTCCGTGAATTGATGGGCGCCGATGCGTATTTTCCAAGAGGGTTTTTTCAAAAATGGACTTAAGGGATTGTACGAAGCCACTTTGAAAAAATCAAAATCCATCAGCTTCGTGGATTTCTTCTGGGCGTCGTACTCGCCGCGAAAATGAAAAAACTCAAGCTGCGAGTACTGCGGATAACCACTGTGCTCATCAAGCAGGTCGTTCAGAGCGAAGCGAAACTCAAAATAAGCTGTCGAATGAGAGGTCTCATTGCTGCCAAATCCAAGGGCCACTCGGGTCGAGCCATGGCCCAAATCAGGCCTTTCCTTTTCTGGAATCGGCAACTCAAGGGTCGGACTCGTCAAATTCAAAATGGCTCTTTTTCTGAGGAGACGGCCTTTTTCTTTGGCTCCAGCTGATGTCGGATCAACCATATTTTCGGGATAGACCATATCGATATAGTCCAGAGTGGCATCTAAAAGACTGACTTGACTCGCTTCGCTTTGAGCCGAATAAAGCGAGGGATCTAAATTTTTGGTATAACGAAGAAAAAGGTCCTTTTGTTCGTCATTCAGTTTGCTAAAGCGGTAGAGAAAAACGCCCCGTAACGAAGGACGGTAATGCACATCCTTGACGAGATGGGGCTCGGCTCCCACGGCCTTGATCGCATCCGAGGGTATGACGTAGTAGCGCGGAACACGTTCGGTCAGATGCAGGCGTGGCGCTGCCGCCTCTAAGGAGGTCAACATATGGTAAGCGCAGTTTTGCGTGAAGAAATAATAATCGAAGTAAGAATTCCCAATTTCCCAAAGATGCCGCACCAGCAAATCGACCTCGGCCGGAGTCAGGTCCAAGTCGTAGGACCACAAGTCTCTCGATTCGTAGTCATTGTACTCACGTACCTTGTAGTAATAAGGAAGATTGGTGAAGCTGCCCTTGAAAAAACCAACCAGACCGAAAAGAGCGTAAAGAACAGGATTGCTGACCGTCACCTGGGCCGCGTAACCAATCCCATGGTCAAGCAACTCACTGTGCTTCTCTTCGCCTTGCGCCTTGCGATTGATGCGAAAGAAAGTATGGCCAAAGGCAGAACCCGGGCTGTTCGCATAGTAAGACGAAAAAATGAAACTGACGGACTCTGCGTTGACCACCCTTCGATACCGCTGGTACATCGGACAGGCTTGAAGAATGGGATCCTTGTCTTCGGGCGGACCTTGCAGGCCAAGTTTGTCTTGAAGCCATTTCAGACGCGAGGGAAAACGACAGCGCCAATGATCATCCGTATTTTTTGTCAGAGGCGGCATCCAAAAGGCCTGCAGAAGGGCGGCCATTTCGCCCTCAGGATCGTGAAAGCCATTCTTCGCGACAAAGAAGCCGGGCTCGGTCACATCACTGCGCCAGCGACCCCAGAGATTTTTTTTGTAGTGACCCAGCAAAATCCACTGAGGATCCTGCGCCAGCTGAAGAAGCTGAGCCCTCTTCAGGCTTTCCTCGTAAGTCATAGACCAGGCATTCAATGTCGAGGAAGAGTCGGCCGCCATCGAAAAATGAGGAAGAAGAATTGCAAAAGCAAATAAGAGAGAGAATTGAGAAAAAAAGGAAATGTCTAATTTGTATTTATGCATAGAAGTCGCACTGTAAATACAGTGCGACCGAGATTAAATCAATCAATTATCCAAGTTGTGAACATTGACCAACAACAGAAGAGTTGTCGATGATGACGCTCAAGATACCGTCTGTCACCTCATTTGGTTTCAAATTGTCTTCACCAAAGATTTGGTTGTAGTTCGACTTCAAAACTTTTCCGACGACTTTGCTGTCCACAGAGCAACCCATCACTTGTGTCAAAGCCGCGATGGTTTCTCCATTGCCTTTAGCGATGTCACCGTTCAAAGCCAATTGATTAGCCGCCACGAATTTGTCCATGTTCATCGCCACTTCATTCATAGGGCCGTCAACACAGTTCAAAGTTCCGAAGGTGATCCCGAACAATTGGTTGAAAGAGGTTCCGTTTGTTGTCGAAGCGAAAATTTGCCCGCCTTTTTTACCCACAACGACCGCACCTAATCCACAACCCGCCATTCCGTAGTCACGAGCGTAGGTTTGTTTTTTCTCTCTGGTTTCTTTATTTTCTTTAGCAAAAGCGGAACTGAAAACAAAAGAAGCTGCGATAACACTAACAATTGTAACTAATTTTTTCATATTTATTATTCCTCTGCTTCAATTAAATCAAAGCTTGGCATGCATTTGCCAAGGTGCTGTTAGATTTGATTGTGTTCTGTAAAGTGCCTTTGATTTCTTGCGGAGAATTCGGAGCAGCAAAAATGGTCCCATAATTTTGCTGAAGAACACTGCTCACAGACGCTGTGTCATCACACTTCCAAATTGTCAAAAGACCTGCCAAAGTTTCGCCTTCACCGCGAGCCACGTCTTTTTGCAAAGACTCTTTGTTCATTTCGATGTAACGCTCAGAAGCCGTTGTTGAACTGTCTTCGTAACAATTCGAAGTTCCAGACGTGATCGCTGAGGTTTGCGGAGAAATGATATTGTTCAAAATGCCTGAAGCAATTTGCACTTTACCCGGTTGATCCGCAAAAATCAATGCACCTATACCACATCCAGCCATTCCGTACGGAGCAGCCACTGCCATTTTTGCAGCAAGAATAATCACCGCAATAAGAGATAACTTTTGAAACACTTGAAGAACCCCCTGTATAATTAAGTTGTGCCTTATCTTGACAGGATAGTATGCCAAAGCAATTGAAAATTGTGTCGTCTCACACCGCACAAGATGATATATTGACTTTTGTTCCTTCACTTTTTTTTACTTTGTAAAGGGGTATTTATGCGTTCGTTTATTTTTATTTTTGTTTTGTTAGGAGCTTTCGCTGCGGGAGCAAATGAAGCAAAAAAATCGAAAGATTCAGAGGGAAATGAAGCTAATTTAGTCAATTCTTTTCAATGCGAAAAGTTCCTTGATGGGAGCCTCGGAGAGTTGAAACTCAAATTGATTCAAGTCTGTAATTTAGATAAACCCTATAGCACCTCCCTGAGCCGCACAGTGGCAACTCAGGAAGTTTATATGTATTGCTGTCACAAGAAGTAATGCAAAGAAGGGGGCTTCCGCTGGAAGCCCTTAACGACAAACGATGGAATTGACGATCGAATAAGCGATTTTGTTCACCGCCACCACTTCACTCTTTTCATTGAAACTGACATAGGGGCCTTGCGCGATAATGCTCGGCGTGTTCTCTAAATCATAATAAGAAGCCTCGACCCTTTCGCTCACAAAATTTTTGTACCCGAGCAACAGACAGATACCAACACCTTGATTCACGCGACTCACGTGATGAGCTTGGGCTTTCACCAGCGCGTTCAAATCGACACTATGAACTCCATTTGCTAAAGTGGATTTGAAAACGATATCCTTGCACTCAAAAGAACCGTCCGTCGCGATCGACGTGGCCGAGCAGTAAACGCTCGAATTCGTGAAGGTCACGGCGAAACTCAGTGCGGGCAGAAAAAGGGCACAGACAAACAAGCTCATTCTCAACATTCGAACCTCCAAGGTCTCAATCAATCCAAGCAAAAGCGCTCGGGAATAAACTGATCTTGGCAGAAGGAGACCCTTTTGAAAAAGGATGGACAGCACATTGCTAAGATACAGCGCTTGCGAAGGTGTCACTCCATGAACTTCTGCAAAAGAGGATAATAAAGATCTTCCCGCAGAGGCATTTTCAATTCGAGGGGATCTGTCTTTTCACAAAATTCCCCCTGCGCGCCCGAAAGAACCGCGAGAGGGCAGCGCTCCCGGCCCTCGCCCATCATGACGACCGCGGCCGTCGACCAGGCGTCGGCTAAATTCATTTGCGTCATCTGCAGGGGCCGGCCAAAAATATCTTGGCTGCCGATCATATTGCGCACTCCTTTAAACCCGCAGTAGGAAAGACAGATCCCCGTCACTCCCCTTCGCAAAGGAGAGGTGTGGGAGTCCGTTAAAAGAATCCCCAGCTCCCGTAGACTCCAACGCTTTCTGAGCTCCTGCCACAGATCTTGCGCACTCTGAAAAGGATCCTGAGGATAGAGAATGAAATCACCCGTCTCTGAATTGGACTCATCAATTCCCGCGGAGGGAATCAGTAAACCTTCTTTGATCGTCAAGTAACAGCCGTAGGCGACTTCCCCCAAAAACACGTCGGCTTCCCGTTGCACCAGAGCCGCCTTATCGATGTCTTTCTGGGGGACAAGTCTTCCTTCGGCGAGACTGACAATTTTTGAAGTCACGGCGAGAATCATTTTCTCTTGAACCCATTCATGCGGAACGCTTTCGCAAATAAAATCAGCTAAGTTCTCGCGAGCATGGAAAATTCTTGTTTGGATCGGACGGATGTTGAGAGTACTCATGGCTGAACCCCTTGAAAAGCATGGTAGGCCTGAAGATGAAGAACAGGCTCGTGAACTCTTAAAATATCGACTCCTCGCCGAGCTAACTGCAAGGAAATTCCCACACTCGCGCCATCTCGCGCTAAGCCTGAGGTCGGACTCCAGGTTTTTAGGAAAGACTTGCGCGAATGGCCCACCATCAAACGCAGCGGTAAATCAAAAAACTCATGGATCCTCCGTACAATAAGCAGGGACTGTTGCGCCGTCTTGCCGAAGCCAAGCCCAGGATCAAAAATAATACGCTGGAGATCGATGCCCTCCTGGGAAAGCTTCTCCATTTTTTCGAGAGCCCATTGTTTGATATTTTGAATCGGATCTTCGTTTGAATTCAAAGTTTTCGCTGGATCGGCGGGCACCGAGAGGCTGTGCATGAGGACATATTGACAGGAACTTTCCTGCAAGACTTTTAACATTCCAGGATCGGCGAGACCGCCCACATCGTTGATGATGTCCGCCCCCAGAGCAAGGGCCCGTCGAGCCACCGAGGCGTGGCGAGTATCCACGCTGATCCATGGCCGAAAGAAACGATGTCGGTAGCGATCTTGCAGAAAAGCGAGGGCGGGCTGGAGGCGATCCCATTCTTCATCCATAGAAACTGACTGCGCCCCCGGTCGAGTCGACTCGCCTCCTAGATCAAATAAAGGAATGAAATTTCTCTCGGCCTCTTCGATTTTTTTCAGGAAGGCCGAAGCCTCTTTGAGCTGACCACCATCTGAAAAGGAATCCGGTGTCAGATTAAAAATCTCCATCCATAAAGGTAAAGGCGAATGGATGGCGCGGGATCTCTGCAGCAGAGATCCTGACCGCAGCGGCAACTCCAACAGCGGGGTCAGATGTTTAAAAGGCGCCAGAACAAAAGGGCGACTATAAATTTCTGTGTGGGGGAGATGAAAATCTTCCTCCTGAATCACCCGGCTTTCGCAGGCCAGAAGATCCAGATCAAGAGGCCGTGGCGCCCAGCGCGCGGCCTCAGTGCGGCCCATTTCTTTTTCAATTTGTTTGAGTCGCTGCAAAATTTCTCTTGGTGACTGATCAGCGACCTGCATTTCAACGACGGCATTCAGGTAGGGCCTATTCCAAGAATCCTGGGCTTCAGGCGGCAAAAGTGCGGCGGTCTCAAAGAGGGGTGATGCGCGAAGATTCGTGGCAAAATCTGCAAGCGCACGCGCCGCCTTTTCTAAATTCTCGGCGCGATCGCCTAAATTTGATCCTAGCCCCACCCAACATTTCACAAGAGAAAATCTCCACAGCGGTAAACACTGCCGTTCTTGATATTCTCAAGGGGCGGGCTGACTTTATGGATCAACAATCCCACTTGAGCCTGACCGGCCGCGATTTCCTTTAAAATAAAGAACGCTTCGCCGGCGATTTTTTCGATGAGATTATACTCCTGACTTGCGACCTGTTGACCGAGGGCCTTCGCCACTTGGGCATAGCAAATGGTGTCTTGCAAAGAGTCCGAGAGAACTCCCTTGGGTTGCTGCAAGAAACGGAATTCCACCGAAATTCTGATTTCTTGCTTGCGACTCCGCTCTTCAGCGGTGCAACCGAGGTGCACGTTGTAACTCAACTCCCGCACCTGAAGCGAATGGCAGGCGATGGTTTCTTCAAGCGGCATGCATTTGTCTTTGGTGAACGTCGCTTAAAAAATTCCACAGTTTCGTCGCGAGTTCGGTCGCGGCCGCGAGGGCCTGTGTCTTTTCGCTTTCACCCAAACTATCCAGTATAGACTCTAAAACTTCGCGGTGATGAATATCGGCCGTGCGATGGACTTCGAAAAATTCGAGAGTGTGGGGATCGCTGATGTGATAGTTTTCTTTCAATCCCTTGATTTTACTCTCGGCGATTTCAGGAATCTGGCATTCGTAGGCGTAAAGGGCCCCCAGGCCCTCGTGAAAAGAAGACTGCGCGAAACGAAAGAAGGTGGCAATGACATCTTGGATCGCGGGTCGCGGCGAAGTCGCCCTCACCTCTTCACGGCTTGCCCCCATTCCCGCTGCAAATTGCAACCATAACTCGGGATGGGATAGGCCGAAAGTCAGGCCCTCTTCATCATTTAAATTTTCTAGCAGGACCTTTCTTTGACTCGCCTGAAGACAGCGCGAATGCACCGCGCTGAGGTAACGGGGGAAGGCGTCCACATGGGAAAAGTATTGGCAGGCATAATCTTTGAGCTCAGAGGCCGTCAAAGTGCCGGCCATCCAATCCACATAAAAGGGATGTCGAAGAAGATGCAGAGGACTCAGCGCCGTTTGAATGGGATGGGACATAAAAAAACCTCCTAGAATAGGTGGAAGTATGGCAGAAAAAGAACCCCTTCAATAACAATATGATTTCATATTTAACATTCCCTAGGTTATGTCATTGGAATGACAAAAATTCCCGTCCATCTGCTCAATGCCTTTGTGGTCTTCAATGAATCACGCAATATCATGGAGGCCGCCCAGCACCTCGGTATCACCCAACCGGCCCTTTCGAAGCAGTTGCAAGCCCTCGAAAAAAACCTGCCCCATTCTATTTTCACCTTGAGTGGGCGCAGAAAAGTTCTCACTCCCTTTGGCAAAGACCTGCACCGCGAATTGAAAAGTCGTCTCGGCAACATTCAAGAGGCGATTCAGCAGGTCGCCATTTTCTATACTTCGAGCAGCAATGCGGCGGTGAAGATTGCAGGACGAAGGGGAGTTCTCGATCGGATTTCCGGTCGCCTGACTTTTCCGGGGGCACTTTCTTTCGTCGAGGCCGCTCACGAAGAAATCATCGATTCTTTATTGAAAAGAAAAATTGAAGTGGGCATCACTCATAAAGTTCCTGACACCCATGAACTCATCGCGAAAGTCCTTTTCAAAGAAGAATTCCAACTTGTCATCCCCAAAACTTTGTTGCCCGATCGTCCCGTTCTGAGCGCTGAGCTGTTAGCGCGATTGTTGGGACTTCCCTGCCTGGGGTATAAAGAACCTGACGAAATTTTGCAGGCTCTCTGCGGAGTCTACTCCCTAGACGCCAAACAATTAAGAATGATCCGCGTCACCTCGAACTACTCTAGCCTTGCAGAAATGACTTCTTCAGCGTTGGGATGGGCTGCCCTTCCCATTTATCTTCCCGTGCCTTCCGGAAAAAATTGGCTGATTCCCCTCCCTCCCAAAGTTTTCCCGGCTCGCACTTTTTTTATTTCTTTTCGTCGCGAGTTTGGAGGACTTCCTTGGTTCAAGGAGCTGGTTCAAGATATTTCACGTTGTTTTAAAGTCTAGGAAGGGGTTCTTGAGATTGATCTCTCGTTCTCAGCCCGAGAGATCGCTGAAGAGTTTCGAAAAAAGAGGGGGGTCAGAATGTCCCGCCATTTCCCATGCGCTGGGCCAGAATGTCCGCCCGCTCGAAATCAATTTTGAATGTGGTAAAGAATCTGGCAGCTCAGGGCCAGGGGCGTCTCTGATCTGATTTCAAGCTGACCTTTGACGTGGCCGTTCTGCTCGGCCTCTAGCGAAAGTTTGATGTCGGGGGTGAAAAAAATCATGGCGCCCTTTTTGTCAACGCTTCTCGTCACCTCTCCCGAGAAAAGAATCAGCGGAGGTTGGTTCAAATCGATTTGCTGAATTTCCATATAGGGATGCAAAGTGAGAGGCGTATCGGGATAAATTTGCAGTGTCATTTTGCTTTCCGGAATTCTCGTTCCGTCATTTTCACATTGAATGATCGGTGGGGCACGCGGTGGTATCGATTGAGGCAAAAAATCTGCGTAGGACATGGGCGCGGCGGCAAGACTCAGAAAAAAAAGAAGTGTTTTCATAAAACGTCCTTTGAGAGAAGAAACAACTAAGAAGCAGCCAAATGAGGAGACTCAAAAATTATTCCGTTACTCATAACAACGGGATACAAGCATAACAAGCAATAGATATGCCACGCAAAAATAATTTCTTGTTGTGCCGAGGTTTTTCAGGAAAACTAGGATGGGCTTTGTTACAATTTTTTCACGAAGAGGTGCCGACTATGAAAATCATTGCTGCGAATTGGAAAATGTATAAATCGCCCCATCAAGCACGCGAGTATTTCAAAAAATTTAAAGCTCCGGTCCCAGCCACCACTTCTTCGCAGATTGTTTTTTTTCCTTCGTCATTTGCACTTGAAACCATTTCAGAAATCGCGAAGTGGCATCCGATTAAATTTGGTCCACAGAATATTTACGCCAAACCGGAAGGGGCCTTTACCGGCGAAAATTCGGCCATGGTCGCTAAAGAATTGGGCGCTGATTACGTCCTCATTGGACATAGCGAACGACGTTCCCTCTTTAAGGAATCCAATGAGCAGGTAGCCGAAAAGGTGACCTTCGTACAAAGTTTGAACCTGATACCTTTGCTTTGTGTCGGCGAAACTTTGCAGGAGCGAGAGGCGGGACAAACAAATAGCGTCCTCGAGAAGCAACTGAAAATAGCGCTCGCGCAAGCCGAACCTAAAAAGAAAATTGTCATTGCTTACGAACCGATTTGGGCGATTGGCACCGGCAAGGTCGCAAGCGTCGAGCAGGTGGCCGAGACCCATGCCGCCCTCGCAAAGATGATCACGAAATTACGTTTTCCTGCGTTGCCCATTTTATATGGAGGAAGCGTCAAGCCCGACAATGCGGCCGGCCTGAGTCGGCAAGCCCACGTCAGCGGTTTTTTAGTGGGCGGAGCTTCACTCGAACCCGAATCCTTTAGCCAAATCGTCGAGGCGGCCTTGAAAGCTTAAACGGCCGGCTGGCGTTTTTGTCGCAGAATTTCTAGGCCTGGCAACTTATCCCCTTGCAGATATTCAAGGCTTGCCCCACCGCCAGTCGAAATATGTGTCATCTTATCCGCGCAGCCCGCGGCCTCTACGGCCGCAGCCGAGTCGCCGCCGCCAATGATTTTAATCGCGTCGCTATCGGCAATCACCTGCGCAAGACCAAATGTCCCTCGAGCGAAAGCAGGAGTTTCAAAGACTCCCATGGGTCCGTTCCAAAAAACAGTTCCTGCTTCTTTCAAAGCCGCCGAATAGTTTTTCAAAGTCTGGGGGCCAATATCTAAACCCATTTGATCGTCAGGAATAACCACGTCCCGCGTGGTTTTCGCGTGCGCAGAATCCTGCAAGGAAGAAGAGATCACATGATCCGCTGGAAGGAGGATGGTTTTATCTCGGGCCGAAATACGTTCCATGATTTCTTTGGCATAACGGAGCTTATCTTTTTCAACTAAGGACTTTCCAACGGGATGGCCGAGGGCCTTTAGAAAAGTATAAGCCATGGCTCCGCCGATGATGAAACCATCGACGATATCGATGAAGCGCTCAATCACGGCAATCTTATCAGAAACCTTCGAGCCCCCCAGCACCGCAAAATAAGGGCGTCGAGGATTTTGCAAAAGCGAATCGAGCATATTGATTTCTTTTTCAATCAGAAAGCCCACGCCCTTTTCTTTCATCACGGCCGGCAAAGCATGAATGGTGGCGTGCGCGCGGTGACAAGCGCCAAAGGCGTCATTGATATAAATATCCGCGTAATTCGCAATCTTCTGCGCGAATTCGGCAGAGTCTTTAACTTCGCCCTCTTCAAAGCGCACGTTTTCGAGTAACAGCAACTGGTTCTTACGCAAATTCTGCAGCAGGGCTTTCGGCGCATCAGAATCCGGCTCTTCAATCAAGATCACTTCGGCCGAAAGAAGTTCCTGCAGGCGCAAGGCCACCGGCTCCAGAGAAAACTGTTTGTCTTCGCTTGACCGCGGGCGGCCCAGATGGGAAGCCATCACGATTTTCGCGCCCCGCTCGAGCAAATATTGAATGGTCGGAATCGAAGCGGTGATGCGCTTATCGTCGGTGATTTTTCCATTCTCCATGGGAACGTTCAGGTCCAAACGCAAAAAGACCACGCGGCCTTCATTGTTTGCAATGTATTCAAAATCACGAACTGTCTTAATGCCTTTTAAACCGATTGTCATGGACTAGAGACCTTTCTCGGCCATATAAAGGGCGACATCGACCATGCGGTTCGAAAAACCCGTTTCGTTGTCGTACCAAGAAAGCACTTTGACCATGCGTGGACCGACAACCATGGTCGACGCTAAATCCACGATGGAAGAATATTTATTACCATTGTAATCTACGCTAACCAGTTCCTTTTTTTCGACCGCGAGAATTCCGCGCAAAGGCCCGCTCTCAGAAGCTTGGATCAACGCCGCATTCACCTGCGCGACGGTCACGTCTTTTTTTGTCGTGAAGGTAAAATCCACCAAGCTCACATTGGGCGTAGGAACGCGCACTGAAATCCCATCGATGCGACCTTTCAGTTCAGGCAGAACCAGACCGACGTTTTTAGCCGCGCCGGTCGTGGTCGGAATCATACTCACCGCGGCCGAGCGGGCCCGGCGCATATCACTGTGGGGCGCATCCAGTATTTTTTGATCGTTGGTGTAAGAATGAATCGTCATCATTGTCCCGTGCTCAATCCCGAAAGCCTCATTGAGAACTTTCGCGAGCGGCGCAAGGCAATTCGTCGTGCAAGAGGCGTTCGACAGGACCTGGTGCTTCGCAGGATCGTAGGATTCATGGTTGATTCCGTAGACAACAGTGAGATCCGCACCCTTTTCCGCAGGGCCTGAAACAAGAACTCTTTTGGCTCCGCCCGCCAAGTGTTGGGTGAAGTCCGCCTTTTCTTTGAAGGCGCCGGTGCACTCTAAAACTAAATCCGCTCCCCATTCTTTCCAGGGAATGCTCGCCGGGCTTTTCGACTGGGTGACAGGAATTTTTTTGCCGTTGACGATGATATGATTTTCGCCATGAGAGACTTCGGCGCCAAAAAGACCATGGGAGGAATCATACTTCAGCAGATGGGCAATGCCTTCGATGCTGTCGAGGGAATTGATCCCAACGACGTCAAATTTTTCGAAGCCCGCGCGAAAAGTCACGCGACCGATGCGACCGAAACCATTGATTCCCACTCGTAATTTTGCCATGAACCTACTCCTTTGAAAGCCCCCCACTATGGGACCTGAGCGGGTAAAAGGCCAGCGTAGACACTTGCTGTCATATGACATCCTGGAACTGGTCCCCTACGTTGTTGATAAGAGGGCGTGGTCGCAGACTTGCTCTGCTCTCTCGGTCATGCTGGTTACTTGCCCTCATTGTCATTCACAGAACTCGTCTTCCGGAGAACGGCCCTTGATCGTCCGATCAGGATTCTTTCGTCGTAAGAGCGATCAAGCTCGTTTACAGAGATTTCTCTGCAGAACTTGTCAGAAGAGCTTCTCTGAAGCCTGTAAAAGTCTCTGCTACCGGCAAAAGAAAAGGCATTTGAACCCTCCGCTTCTTCAGCTCTTTGCAAGTGGTGTTTCGCAGCGCAGGCTGGCTTTCCTGTTCCGCACGAACCGCAAGACGGTGATTCGTAAGTTTCTCTTCATCGGCCTTCACGCAGAGAGGGTGCTAGAGCTCCATCGCGAGAGCTGTCCTGTTGCGACGGAAGTCGAGTTCGATGATCTAGAGACCTCTGAGCACAGTAAGCTAAAGCCCCTCTCTGTCGCTCTGATGGTGGAGGCAAAGACGCGCAGGATCTTAGGTTTTCGCGTAGCGCAAATGCCGGCTAAGGGGCTCTTAGCGGCAAAAGCACGCAAGAAGTACGGTTATCGAGAGGATGAGCGGAAGTTGAAGAGAGAAAGCCTCTTTGCGGAGCTAAAACCCTTTCTCTCAGATAATGTTCTGATTAAAACGGATGAGAGTCCCCACTATCCTTCTT